>JACCDI012070641.1_pt1 | contig 12152 bp, 14 predicted proteins | sample 7442791 | NCBI WGS metagenome assembly JACCDI01 (sample SAMN15323434, study PRJNA562643) | freshwater metagenome | isolation source: river surface water | place: USA:Blue River Watershed | collected 2017-08-15
CAGTGCGGCCGGCTGACGGATCGAACCGCCGGTATCGGTGCCGGTCGCAGCCGGAATCAGACGCGCGGCCACGGCAGCGGCCGAACCGCCGGAGGAACCGCCCGGTACGCGGGTCAGGTCCCAGGGGTTCTTTACCGCGCCGTAGTGGCTGGATTCGTTGGCCGAGCCCATGGCGAACTCGTCCATGTTCAGCTTGCCCAGGGTCACGGTGCCTGCGGTGGCGAGTTTCTCGACCACGGTGGCGTCGTAGGGCGCCTTGAAGCCGCTGAGGATCTTCGAGGCGCAGCTGGTCAGCACGTTCTGGGTGCAGAACAGGTCCTTGTGGGCGATTGGTGCGCCGAGCAGCGCGCCGCTTTCGCCGGCCGCGCGGCGCTCATCGGCGCTTCTGGCCTGGCTCAGGGCCAGCTCTTCGGTGACGGTGATGAAGCTGTTCAGCTGCGGATCGACCGCCTGGATGCGTGACAGCAGGTTTTGCGTCAGCTCGGTGGCGGAGAAGTCCTTGTTGGCCAGGCCGCTGGCGATCTGGCGCAGGGTCAGTTCATGCATGCTCATTACTCGATCACCTTCGGCACCAGGTACAGGCCGCTTTCCACGGCCGGGGCAATGGCCTGGTAGGCCTCGCGCTGGTTGGTCTCGGTCACCGCGTCGGCGCGCAGGCGCTGGGTGGCTTCCAGCGGGTGGGCCAGGGGCTCGATGCCGGTGGTATCGACGGCCTGCATGGCGTCGATCAGGCCGAGGATGTTGTTGAGGGTGTCGGTGGTTTGCGGAACTTCCGCCTCGGTCAGGCCCAGGCGGGCCAGATGGGCGATTTTTTCCACGTCGGAGCGTTCAAGCGCCATCGGGAGTCTCCAAAGGAAGGCCGGCGAGTGACCAGGCAAAAAAACAGGCAGGGCAACTATGTGCCAGGCAGGCGGTCAAACGCCGTGCTGACGGGCCGAACAGGCCCGGAAAAACAGGCAATCTACCACAGCGCGCGGGTTGCCCAAAAGGCTGCCGGTTGATAGAGTTTGCCGCACTTTTTTACCCAGCGTTTTTTCACGCTCTGTCTAGGGTTTTTCATCCCATGTTCAAGAAACTGCGTGGCATGTTTTCCAGCGATCTGTCGATCGACCTGGGTACCGCCAACACCCTGATCTATGTGCGCGAGCGCGGCATCGTCCTCAACGAGCCTTCCGTGGTCGCCATTCGCAACGTCGGCACGCAGAAGAGCGTGGTGGCGGTCGGTACCGAAGCCAAGCGCATGCTCGGCCGTACCCCGGGCAACATTCAGGCCATCCGCCCGATGAAGGACGGCGTGATCGCCGACTTCAGCGTGTGCGAGAAAATGCTGCAGTTCTTCATCAACAAGGTGCACGAGAACAGCTTCCTGCAGCCGTCGCCGCGCGTGCTGATCTGCGTGCCGTGCAAGTCGACTCAGGTCGAGCGTCGCGCCATCAAGGAATCGGCTCTCGGTGCCGGTGCCCGCGAGGTGTACCTGATCGATGAGCCGATGGCAGCTGCCATTGGTGCTGGTCTGCCGGTGGAAGAAGCGCGTGGTTCGATGGTTGTCGACATCGGCGGTGGTACCACCGAGATCGCGCTGATCTCCCTGAACGGTGTGGTCTATGCCGAATCCGTGCGTGTCGGCGGCGACCGCTTCGACGAAGCCATCGTCACCTACGTGCGCCGCAACTACGGTTCGCTGATCGGTGAACCCACCGCTGAAGCCATCAAGAAAAACATCGGCTCAGCCTTCCCTGGCAGCGAAGTCAAGGAGATGGAAGTCAAGGGCCGCAACCTGTCCGAAGGCGTGCCGCGCAGCTTCACCATCAGCTCCAACGAAATCCTGGAAGCCTTGACCGATCCGCTCAACCAGATCGTGTCGGCCGTCAAAACGGCGCTGGAGCACACCCCGCCCGAGCTGGGTGCGGACATTGCCGAGCGCGGCATGATGCTCACGGGTGGTGGCGCTTTGCTGCGCGACCTGGACCGCCTGCTGGCCGAGGAAACCGGCTTGCCGGTGCTGGTGGCCGAAGACCCGCTGACCTGTGTGGCCCGTGGCTGCGGCATGGCGCTCGAGCGCATGGACCAGCTGGGCAGCATTTTCACCAGCGAATAAGCGGGCCATCCGGCGCGGCATGATGGCAGCGCGCAGCAAGCACATCCTCTAACCACCATCCGGTGCAATTGAACCCATGGCTCTGGATACGATTGAACGCAGCGACCTGCCGATTTTTCGGCGCGGTCTGTCTGCGACCTCCAAGCTCATTTTGTTGGGGCTGTTGTCCGTTTTGCTGATGGCGGCTGACCACCGTCTGCAGATTTCTCAGCCCATACGTTCGGGCGTGGCTTTGATCCTGTCACCCTTGCAATGGCTGTCTTTGCAGCCCGGACGTGCCATCAGCGCGATCGGGCAATATTTCAGCAATCTGGAACAGGCGCAGGATGCGGCCCAAACTTACCAAAGCAAAACCATCGCGCAAGCCCAGCGTTTGCAGCAAGTGGAGCAGTTGAGTCAGGAAAATGCCCACTTGCGGCAGCTGCTGGATTTGCGCACCCAGATGGCCGGACCCTCCAAGGCCGTGCAGGTGCTGTACGACACGGCCGATCCTCATACGCGGCGGGTGGTCGTGGACCGTGGGCACTTGGCGGGCATTGTCCATGGTTCTGCGGTCATCGATGCCGCAGGCGTGGTGGGTCAGGTCACACGCGTTTATCCCCTGGTCAGCGAGGTCACCTTGCTGACCGATCGCGACCAAAGCATTCCGGTCATGAATGCCCGCACGGGCAGCAGGCATGTGGCCAATGGCGACCCCTACACATTGGGGGGCTCACTGGATCTGAAATTCGTGCCCGCAGGCTCGGACATGCAAAAAGGCGATCTGCTCACCACGAGCGGGATTGATGGGGTCTATCCCGCCGGTTTGCATGTGGGCCGTGTTGTGCGCATCGACCGGCGCGTCGATTCGTCATTTGCCCGTGTGCATGCCGAACCCATGGCCGTTGAGCGTGGTCGCCACTTGCTGGTTTTGTTGCCTGTGAAGGACTGGCCTGAGCCGCCCAAGCCTGAAACGGGCAAACCCGCCTTGCCCAAAGGCAAAGGCAGTGTGTCCGCCCCTGCAGGAGTCAAACCATGATCATGCCCGCCGGCCGGCCGCTCTTGCTGCCCGCCAATCCCAAATTCATTGTCCTGAGCTTGGTGCTGGCACTGCTGTTGCACATGTTGCTGGGGCTTTTGGGCTTTTACTGGTTGCCCGATGTGCTGGCCCTTGTGATGGTGTTTTGGACCGTTCATCAGCCCCGCCGTGTGGGTCTTGTTTTGGCATTTTTATTGGGCTTGGCGCTGGATGTGCACGAGTCGGCTTTGTTGGGGCAAAACGCCTTGTCGTATGTGGTGCTGTCGGGTCTGGCCACCATTGCCCAGCGGCGATTGCTGTGGTTTCCCTTGCGGGAGCAGGCTTTGCAAATTCTGCCGCTGTTTGTGATCGCTGCCACCGTGGAGTGGCTGACACGCCTGATTGCGCAAGATGTCTGGCCCGTGTGGACCCAGGTGCTGGGGCCTTTGTTGCAAGCTGCGCTGTGGCCTTTGGTCGGGGCTGTGTTGTTGGCGCCCCAGCGGCGTGCTTTTGAGCGCGATGACATCCGGCCGCTTTGACCATGCCCTTGAATTTGCCCTCACTTTCGGAGTTGCGCGACACACGGGCTGAAATCCAGCGCTTTCAGGGGCGCGTGGTCATTGCCCAGTGGGTTGTGCTGTTTTGTTTTGCCTTGCTGGCGTCCCGGTTGCTGTATTTGCAGGTGATCCGCCACGAAGACTTGTTGGAACAAGCGGAAAACAACCGCACTGCCATCTTGCCCACCGTACCGCCCCGGGGCACCATTTTGGACCGCAACGGCGTGGTGCTGGCCAGCAATTACTCGGCGTACACGCTGGAGATCACCCCCTCCAAAGTGCATGACCTGGAGGCGACGATCAACGAGCTGGCCGAGCTGGTGGACATTCAGACCAAAGACCGGCGCCGCTTCAAACGACTGCGTGAAGAGTCCAAGAGTTTTGACTCCCTGCCCATCCGCAACCGCCTGACGGACGAAGAGGTGGCGCGGTTCAGCGCGCAGCGTTACCGTTTTCCGGGCGTTGAAATCAAGGCCCGTTTGTTTCGTCAGTACCCGTATGGCGAATTGGCCAGCCATGTGATTGGCTACATCGGGCGCATCAATCAGCGTGAAAAAGAGCGTCTGGAAGAGGACGAGGATTCGGCCAATTACCGGGGCACCGAATACATCGGCAAGCTGGGTGTGGAGCAGCGTTACGAGCGCGAACTGCACGGCATCACGGGCGTCAACCAGGTGGAAACTTCGGCGGGCGGCCGGGCCACACGCAGTTTGTCCAGTCGTCCGGCCATTCCGGGGCAGAACGTGGTGCTGTCGATCGACATCCAGCTGCAGAAAATGGTGGAAGACCTGTTTGGCAACCGACGCGGTGCGCTGGTGGCGCTGGACCCGAACACGGGCGAGGTGCTGGCCTTTGTCAGCAAGCCCACTTTTGATCCGAATTTGTTTGTGGATGGCATCGATGTCGAAAACTGGCAAATGCTCAACGAATCGATCGACAAGCCCTTGCTCAACCGCGCCTTGCGGGGCACCTATCCGCCCGGCTCCACCTACAAGCCTTTCATGGCCATGGCGGCCTTGTCGACCGGCAAACGCAGTGCCAGCACCATCATCAACGATGCAGGCTCATGGACTTATGGTGGCCACACGTTCCGCAGCCACGGTGACCATGGCCTGGGGCCTGTGGACATGGTGCGCTCCATTGTGTTGTCGAGCAACGTGTATTACTACTCGCTGGCCAATGAGATGGGTGTGGATGCCATCCACGATTTCATGAAGCCCCTGGGTTTTGGTCAGATCACGGGCATCGATTTGCCCGGTGAGGTGCGCGGGGTCTTGCCCAGCACCGAATGGAAGCGCAATTACTACAAGAAACCCGAACAGAAGCGCTGGTATGGCGGTGAGACCATCTCCTTGGGCATTGGGCAGGGCTACAACACCTTCACCATGCTGCAGCTGGCTTCGGCCACCGCCACGCTGGCCAATGGGGGGCAGCAGTTCAAGCCGCGTGTGGTCAGCGCCACGCAAGATGCCCTGACCCATGTCCAATCGGCGGTGCAAGTTTCGCCACCGGTCAACCTGGGCTTCAAACCCGAGCACATGGAGGTGGTGCGTAATGGTTTGGTGGGGGTGGTGACTTCAGGCACTTCGGCGCAGGTGTTTGCTGGGGCGCCCTACACCAGCGCTGGCAAAACCGGGACTGCGCAAGCCGTCACCATCGGTCAAAAAGACAAGTACAACGCAGCCAAGATGTCCGAATACCAGAGGGACCATGCCTTGTACATGGCCTATGCGCCCGCAGAGGCACCCAAGATCGCGGTGGCGGTGGTGGTGGAGAACGCGGGCTTTGGTGCGGTCTCTGCAGCGCCCATTGCGCGTCGTGTGTTTGATTATTGGCTGTTGGGCCATTACCCCAGTGAAGAGGACATGGCCGCGACCCAAAAGGGTCTGTCAGGCCGACCCATTGGCACGCCCCGCTCCAAAAAGGATGTGCCTTTGATCGAACCCAAAAGCAAGCCTCAGGATCTCTCAGGCGTGGGGCCAACGGAGCGCCAGTGATTGGAGTCCCCGGATCAACATCTCCACAGAGATGGACACCAGGATCAAGCCCATCAGGCGCTCGAATGCGCTGACCACCCGTTCTCCCACCACCCGCTGCAGCCGATCGGCCATCAACAACACCACCGCACAGACCACCATGGTCACCGTGAGCGCAGCCACCCACTCCAGTCGTCGCTCAGGGGCCTGACTGACCAGCAGCAACACCGTGGCCATGGCCGATGGACCGGCCAGGGCCGGAATGGCCAAAGGCACGATCAGGGGTTCGACATCCGGCACAGGCGAGTCCTGGGCAGGTGGTGGAAAAACCATGCGCAGTGCAATCAGGAACAGCACCAGCGCACCGCCAATTTGCAAAGACACATCGGACAAGCTCATGGCCTTCATAAAGCTTTGACCGACAAACATGAAGCTCAGCAGCAGGCCAAAGGCGATCAGCACTTCGCGCAGGATCACACGGGCACGGCGCTCGGAGGGCACGGCGCGCAGGCTGTTGACGAAAATCGGGATGTTGCCCAGCGGATCGGTGATCAGCAGCAGCAAGATGGTGGCCGAGGCAAATGTGTGCTCCATGGACGTCAGCTGGCGTAAACCGTGCCCAGCGAGGCAAAGCCCTTGACTTCAATCGGGTTGCCAAACGGGTCCATGAAAAACATCGTCCATTGTTCGCCGGGCTGGCCTGCAAAGCGCAAGTGCGGCTCGATCACAAACTTCATCTGCCTGGCCTGCAGGCGCTCGGCCAGGGCTTGCCAGTCGTCCTTTTGCAGCACCAGGCCAAAGTGCGGCATGGGCACCAGGTGCTCGCCCACATGGCCCGTCAGGGTCGTTTTGAAAGGCTCGCCCAAGTGCAGGGAGATCTGGTGGGAGAAGAAGTCAAAGTCGACCCAGGTGTCGGTGGAGCGACCCTCCTGGCAACCGAGCACGTCGCCGTAAAAGCGGCGGGCTTCGTCGAGGTCGGTGACATGAAAGGCAAAATGAAAAAGACTGCGCATGCCTGAAAGCATAGCAGCCTGTCATCAAGCCTGGCAGCCGGAGGAACCCCAATGCGCAGGCCTGGCGGACCTGACTTCAGGCCGACATCAGACCTGTGTGGGGTCAGCCGTCATGGCATCGAATTTTTTGAAGTATTGCTTGGCCATGGCGACCAACTGGGCATCCGAGGGGTGGTCGGTGGCGATGCTGTCCACAATGGCGTCTGCCGTGGCTTTCCGGTGAACGGTGCACCAATCGCGAAATTCGTTGCGGGCCAGGCCGGGACCGGTCAGAAGCACTTCGCGGCTGCCGTTCAGGGCTTGGGCTACATCGGCAAAAAATGCCGACACATCGCCTGCTTTGCCTTGGTGCTTGTGGTGGCTGCGTGATTTGATGCGTTGTGCTTGCACATGTTCACGGTCGAACATGAGCACATGGGCTTCGTTGTGGTCCATCCAGACGACGGCGTGGAAAGTACTCATGGGACTCCTTTTGTAAAAATTCAACGGTGGTGTTCGGCCAAGGACTGGCAATCGATGCAGCGCTTGGCTGTGGGATAAGCGTTCAGCCGCGCTGCGGGAATGGTGATGCCGCAGTCGGTGCAGGTGCCGTAGGTGCCTGCCTGAATGCGTTCCAGAGCCGCTTCGATGTCCCCCAGCTCGGCGGTTTCGTGTTCGTTCATGGCGAACTCGGTTTGCCGTTCGGTCCGGATCTGGGCGCGCGACTGGAAGCTGTTGTCAAAGTGATCGGCGGCCATGTCTGCGCGCGACACCAGGCCGCCCCGCTCATAGGCGATGCGTGCCAGCAGTTGCGTGCGGGCCTCGATCAGCTGGGCCTTGTGAACGTCTTGAGGGGAGGAGGAAGGAGTGCTCATGAAGCCATCATGAGCCTGCCAAGCGAAGGAAATGTTGATGCAGGTCAGCGTGACAGCGAGAGGCCTGGCTTCACTCAGAGGGCGTTGATCTGCATCAACAGGGGCAGCTGGGCCCCTTGCCGTCATCAGGCCTTGGCTTTGGCCCGGGCCATCATCAGCTCGGTGTTGGCCTTGCGGTCGGCATTGACCTGTTGCATGGTGGGGCGTTCGTTCATGCGCTTGAGGTAATCGCGCACAGGCAAGTCGGCCAGAAAGTCACGCCCGTAGACGATTTTGGTGGCCGCCGAAATCAGGGGCAAATGCACCACCGCAGCGCAGTCGGCCAGGGTCAGGCTGTCGCCCAGCATGAACGGGCTGAACTGGGCCAGTTGCGCGAAAGCGGCCACGTTCTTTTCGAGCTGGGCGCCGGTCTTTTCCTTGGCGCTGTCGCTGATTTTTCCGCCAAAGAAGGCTTGCGGGTAAACGTTGCGGGCGACCAGCTCCAGATGCAGTTCCAAAAAGGTGACCAATTCGCGCACCTTGGCGGCGGCAAAGGGGTCGGCGGGCAGCAAGGGGTTTTGCGGATAGCGTTGCTCGATGTACTCCATGATCACGCCCGACTCGCACAGCGTGCCTTGCTCGGTTTTGAGGTAAGGCACTTTGCCCAGCGGGCTGGCGCTGGCATCGGTTTGACCCACCCAGGCCAGCTCTTCGTTGAACGCCACGCCTTTTTCGAGCAAGGCGAATTTGACTTTGTTGTAGTAGTTGCTGGCCGAAAAGCCGCAGAGTGTCAGCATGTGGGGGCTCCTGATGAGTGGATTGATCTGTGACAAGACTAACCCAGCGCTTGCACAGGCCGCGTCGCCCACTTGACCGTGCCCTGAAAGGCGGCGCACTTGGGAGCGGTGTGAAGACCGGTTTCAAGCACGGGCCTGGCGAGGGCGCGGGATGGCTGACCTCTGCGCGACTGACTGCAGCGTGTCTTCTTTTAAGATCGGCCGCTGATTTGTTCAAACCCCATCAGGTACCTCGCCAATGACCGCACGCAACACCACTGTCCAGGCCGACCCCAACGCTCCCGCCGTGACGGCGCTTCTGGCCGAATTTGTGGCCCAGCACCCCTCCAGAGGCTGGAGCGACGATGTGGAGCAGCAGGCCCACCGCACCTTTGCCAACTGGGCCGGCTGCGCCGTGGGCCCGAGCACGCATGAAACCGTGGAAGCCGCATTGGCCGCCGTGCAAGAACTGGAGCCCGCCCCCCAGGCCGCCGTGCTGGGCCGCCAGGAGCGTGTGGACATGGCCAACGCCGCTTTGCTCAATGGCATCAGTTCACACACCTTTGACTTTGACGACACCCACCTCAAGACCATCATCCACCCGGCAGGTCCGGTGGCTTCGGCCGCGCTGGCGTTGGGTGAGCATCTGGGCTCGTCAGGGCGTCAGGTGATCGATGCGCTGGTGCTGGGGGTGGAGGTGTCTTGCCGCGTGGGCAATGCGGTTTACCCGCACCACTATGACCGCGGCTGGCACATCACCGGCTCGACCGGCATGCTGGGCAGTGCAGCGGCCTGTGCCCGCTTGCTGGGGCTGGACGCCGTGCGCACCCAAATGGCCCTGGGCATTGCCGCCTCGCAACCTGTGGGTTTGCGTGAACAGTTTGGCACCATGACCAAACCCTTTCACCCGGGGGCGGCGGCCAAAGCGGGCCTCATGTCGGCCTTGCTGGCGCGTCATGGTTTCACCTCGTCACGCCGGGCACTGGAAGCGCCGCGTGGCTTGATGCAGGTGTTTTCAGACAAAACAGACTGGGCCGAAATCACCGACAACCTGGGCCAGACCTGGGAGATTGCGCTGAACACCTACAAGCCCTTTGCCTGCGGCATCGTGATCCACCCGGCCATTGACGCCTGCGTGCAGCTGCGCAACCAGCATGCCTTGACCGCCGACCAGATCACCCGCATCACGCTGCGCGCCCATCCCCTGGTGCAGGAGCTGACCGGCAAAAAGACCCCGCAAACCGGCCTGGAGAGCAAGTTCAGCGTGTTCCACTCCTGCGCCGTGGCGATTTTGAAAGGCCAGGCGGGCGAGCACGAATATGCCGACGAAGTGGTCCGCTCGCCCGAAGTCATCGCCTTGCGTGACCGCGTGGAACTGATCGTGGACCGCCAGATCCACGAGGCCTCGGTGGACGTGACCATCGAGACCACCGATGGCCGCAGCCTGCACATCTTCATTGAGCGGGCCATCGGCAGCCTGGAAAAACCCATGACGAACGAACTGCTCAAGGCCAAGTTTGTGGATCAAAGCGCGCCGATCCTGGGCGCCGCGCAAGCCGAGCAGGCCTGGCTGGCGTGCATGGGTTTGGCTGGACAGCCTGACTTGAGCACGGTGCTGAAAAGTCTGACGCTGGCCTGAGGCGACGTGCCCTGCCTGCGCCCTGGACGATAATCTGCACCATGTCCAGATTGCGCAACGCCCATGCCCTCACCCGCCTTGTGCTGGTGTGGCTGGCCTTGTTCATCGGTGCCGCTGTGGCAACGCCCCTGCTCAAATCCCCGTCGATCGAGGTGGTGTGCTCGGGCATGGGCGGCACGAAGATGGTCCAGACCGATGTGGACGGCACTTCCAGCCTGTTGGGCTTTGCCAGCCTCGATTGCCCTGCTTGCCTGCCTTTGATCGCCCCCCCTGCCGCCATCCTCGCGGCAGACTTCCCGCCTGCGGGGCTGTCGCATGTTCGGCCTGCGCTGTCCTGCGCGCTGCTTTCCAGTCTGCTGGGTCAGCCCTGGCAGGCCCGCGCCCCTCCTGTGCCTTTCGCCTGAGGCTTGCCGCCCTGCCTGCGTGGCTTTGGGCGGCGCTTTCCAGTGCATCCTGCATGGCCACCCTTGGGGGTGATGCCGTGCCCCATCGGTTCATTTTTATCCCATTTTCAGGAGCAATCCATGCAAGGTCTTGTTTTATTCGTGTCCGCCCTTTTCTTGTCTTTGAGCGCATCGGCGCAGGTGACGGTGAAAGACGCCTGGGTGCGTGCCACCGTGGCGCAGCAAAAAGCCACGGGTGCTTTCATGCAACTGCAGTCGGCGCAAGACGCCCGGCTGATCTCGGCCCAGTCCCCCGTGGCCGCTGTGGTCGAGGTGCATGAAATGAGCATGGACGGTGGCGTCATGAAAATGCGCGCGGTGCCCAACCTGGCCTTGCCCGCGGGCAAAGCCGTGGATCTCAAGCCCGGTGGTTACCACGTCATGCTGATGGACCTGAAAGGCCAGGTCAAAGAAGGTGACACCGTGCCCGTGACCCTGGTGGTGGAAGGCCAGGACGGCAAGCGCCAATCGCTGACGCTGAACGTGCCTGTTCGCAAAGCTGCAGCGTCGGCCATGAATCACGGCGAAGGCCATTCAGCGCACAAGCACTGAGTGCCGGATTGGCGCGGCGTTCAGACCGATTTGATGGACCCGCCTGCCCATGTTTTGGCGCTTGCTGTGGGTGGTCCTGTGCGTGCGCAACGCTGAAGGCGCACCGGGGCGCGTGGCATGTTCGTTGACGGCGGGTGAAAGCGTCTTGGGGTAAGCTTTACAGACCACTTTTCAAGGAACTGTCATGAGCGAACCCTCCGCCTTCGGCTTTGGCCAATTTGTGCCGGGCTTTGACTTCTTGCAAAACCTGTCGAAAACCGCCTCACAGGCCCAGCCGACGGCGGCCGCTGGCATGCCCGGCATGGCCAGCTGGGTGGCACCGACGCTGAGCATCGAAGACATCGACAAGCGCATTCAGGAGCTGAAGTCGGTGCTGTTCTGGCTGGAGCAAAACACCACGGCGCTCAAGGCCACCATCCAGGCCATGGAGGTGCAAAAAATGACCTTGACCACCTTGCAAAGCATGAACGTGAACATGGCCGATCTGGCCAAGGCGTTCACGGCCAAGCCCCCGACGCCGGAAGCTGCGCCTGCAGCCGCTGCGGCCAGCGCAGCGGCCAAATCCAGGACCTCCTTGTTCACCCCTAAGCCTGCTCCTCAGGCTGAAACCGAGCCGGTCACACCGCAGGCGTCGGCATCGAGCGCCGATGCGACGGCCCAGGCTGGAGCGGACTCGTCGGCCGACAAGGCGGAAAGCGGGTCTGCCAGCGAAGCGGCCAAGCCCGCGGTGGACCCGATGCAGTGGTGGGGTGCATTGACGCAGCAGTTTCAGGGCATTGCCGCAGCGGCCTTGAAGGACGTGGCGGGCGAAGCCATGAAGGCCGGCATGGCGGCCCAAGCCGCCGCCTCGGCGAAAGCCCCGGCTGCCAGCAAATCGGCGTCGGGCAAAACTACCCGGGCCAAGCCAGCAGCCCATGGGGCAGCGGTGAAGCGGCAGGGCGCCAAAGCGGCACCTGCCAAGGCCGCTCGCATGGCCAGCCAGCCTGTTGCCCGCAAAGCCACCAAGAAGTGAAGCGCCCATGAAGCTGTTTCCTTGTGGCCACGCCACCCACCCGCAGTGGCGCATGGCCGCTGGCCTGGTGCTGGCGCAGCTGCGCGCCCAGATGGGTTTGCCCGGTTACGCCAGCCAGCCCCGGCTGGCGCTGCTCTACATCACCGACCATTACGCGCCCGAGGCGCAAGCGCTGCTGGACCATTTGCGCCAGGCTTTGCCCGAGGTGCCCGACTGGGCGGGCACGGTGGGCATTGGCGTGGCGGTGAGCAACGCC
>JACCDI011597877.1_pt1 | contig 12149 bp, 7 predicted proteins | sample 7442791 | NCBI WGS metagenome assembly JACCDI01 (sample SAMN15323434, study PRJNA562643) | freshwater metagenome | isolation source: river surface water | place: USA:Blue River Watershed | collected 2017-08-15
GTACGAGATGGAAGTGGTCCGCGACAAGGCGGACAACTGCATCATCGTCTGCTCGATCGAGAACCTGGACCCGATGGGCGTGCACACCGGCGACTCCATCACCGTCGCCCCGGCCCAGACGCTGACCGACAAGGAGTACCAGATCCTGCGCAACGCGTCGCTGGCGGTGCTGCGCGAGATCGGCGTCGACACCGGCGGCTCCAACGTGCAGTTCTCGATCAACCCCCAGGACGGTCGCATGATCGTCATCGAGATGAACCCGCGCGTTTCGCGTTCCTCGGCGCTGGCCTCCAAGGCCACGGGCTTCCCGATCGCCAAGGTGGCGGCCAAGCTGGCCGTGGGCTACACCCTCGACGAGCTGCGCAACGACATCACCGGTGGCGCCACGCCGGCTTCGTTCGAACCCTCGATCGATTACGTGGTCACCAAGATCCCGCGTTTTGCCTTCGAGAAATTCCCCACCGCCGACAACCGCCTGACCACCCAGATGAAATCGGTGGGCGAGGTGATGGCCATGGGCCGCACCTTCCAGGAGTCCTTCCAGAAAGCCCTGCGCGGCCTGGAAGTGGGCGTGGATGGCATGAACGAAAAAACCCAGGACCGTGAGGTGCTCGAAAAAGAGCTGGGTACACCCGGCCCCGACCGCATCTGGTACGTCGGCGATGCCTTTGCTGCCGGCTGGAGTCTGGACGAGGTCTTCAACCTGACCAAGATCGATCCCTGGTTCCTGGTGCAAATCGAAGAGATCGTGAAGATCGAGCTCGAGCTCGAGCGCCACCGTTTGAACGATCTGAGCGCCGATGAACTGCGCACCCTCAAGAAGAAGGGCTTCTCGGACCGGCGTCTGGCCAAGCTGCTCAAGAGCACCGAGGGCGATGTCCGCGCCCGCCGCCACAGCCTGGGCATCCGCCCGGTTTACAAGCGGGTGGACACCTGCGCCGCCGAGTTCGCGACCAACACCGCCTACATGTACTCCAGCTACGACGAGGAGTGCGAGGCCGAACCCACCAACAAGAAAAAGATCATGGTGCTCGGCGGGGGCCCCAACCGCATCGGTCAGGGCATCGAGTTCGACTACTGCTGTGTGCATGCCGCGCTGGCCATGCGCGAAGACGGCTACGAGACCATCATGGTCAACTGCAACCCCGAGACCGTGTCCACCGACTACGACACCTCGGACCGCCTGTATTTCGAGCCCCTGACGCTCGAAGACGTGCTCGAGATCGTGGACAAGGAAAAGCCCACCGGCGTGATCGTGCAGTACGGCGGCCAAACCCCGCTCAAGCTGGCCCTGGGTCTGGAGGCCGCGGGCGTGCCCATCATCGGCACCAGCCCCGACATGATCGATGCGGCCGAAGACCGCGAGCGTTTCCAACAGATGCTGCAATCCTTGGGTTTGCGCCAGCCGCCCAACGCCACCGCCCGCACCGAGCCTGAGGCCTTGGAAAAGGCCGCGGCCTTGGGTTACCCCTTGGTGGTGCGTCCCAGCTATGTGCTGGGCGGCCGTGCGATGGAGATCGTGCACGAGCAACGTGACCTGGAGCGTTACATGCGCGAAGCCGTGAAGGTCAGCAACGATTCACCTGTGCTCTTGGACCGATTCCTGAATGACGCCATCGAATGTGACGTGGACGCCATCCGTGACCACACCGGCCGGGTGTTCATCGGTGGTGTGATGGAGCACATCGAGCAAGCCGGGGTGCACAGCGGCGACTCGGCCTGTTCTTTGCCACCTTACTACCTGAGCAAAGCCACGGTGGACGAGCTCAAGCGCCAGACCGCCGCCATGGCCCAAGGCCTGAGCGTGGTCGGCTTGATGAACGTGCAATTTGCGATCCAACAAATCGACGGTCAAGACGTGATCTTTGTGTTGGAAGTGAACCCCCGCGCTTCGCGCACGGTGCCGTTTGTCTCCAAAGCCACCGGCATCCAATTGGCCAAAGTGGCCGCGCGTTGCATGGCCGGTCAGTCCTTGGACGAGCAGGGCATTGGTGCTGAAGTCACTCCACCCTATTTCAGCGTTAAAGAAGCTGTCTTCCCCTTCGTGAAATTCCCCGGCGTGGACACCATCCTCGGTCCTGAGATGAAGTCCACCGGTGAGGTCATGGGTGTGGGCAAGACCTTTGGTGAAGCCTTTGTCAAGAGCCAGCTCGGCGCGGGTACGCGTTTGCCAACACAAGGTCGTGTGTTCATGACGGTCAAGAACGGCGATAAAGCCCGCGCGGTGGAGGTTGCTCGCGAACTCGTTGAGATGGGTTTTGAACTGGTGGCCACCCGTGGTACCGCAGCCGCCATTGAGGCCGCTGGCGTGAAGGTACAGACGGTCAACAAGGTCACCGAAGGTCGTCCGCACATCGTGGACATGATCAAGAACAACGACATTGCTTTGGTCATCAACACGGTGGAGGAACGCCGCAACGCCATTGCCGACAGCCGCGCTATCCGCACTTCGGCCTTGTTGGCCCGCGTCACGACCTTCACCACCATCGCCGGCGCCGAAGCCGCGGTCGAAGGCATGAAACACATGAACCACCTGGACGTGATCTCGGTCCAGGAAATGCACGCCCAACTCTTGGCGTGAGCGAAGGAAGACACGATGAGCACCATCCCGATCACCAAACGCGGCGCTGAAAAACTCAAGGAAGAGTTACACCGCCTGAAAACGGTGGACCGTCCTTGGGTCATCAATGCCATTGCAGAAGCGCGTGCGCAAGGCGATTTGAGCGAAAACGCTGAGTACGAAGCCGCCAAAGACCGTCAAGGTTTCATTGAAGGACGCATCGCCGAAGTCGAAGGTAAGTTGTCGGCTTCGCAGGTGATCGATCCGAGTACTTTGGACGCTGGCGGCCGTGTGGTGTTTGGTGCCACGGTGGACCTTGAAGACGAAGACTTTGGCGCCCAAGTGACCTACCAAATCGTGGGTGAAGACGAAGCCGATTTGAAGTTGGGCCTGATCAACATCAGCAGCCCGATTGCCCGTGCCTTGATCGGCAAAGAAGAGGGTGACGTGGCCGAGGTGCAAGCCCCGGGTGGCACGCGTCGTTATGAGATCGTGGCGGTTCGCTACGAATGAGGGCTTGGCCGCTGTGGCTCGCCGCCCTGTGGTGGGGGGGCATGAGCGCCGTCAGTTTCTTGATCGTGCCGACCTTGTTTGCCCGCATGGGCCCAGCGGTGGCGGGCCCTGTTGCGGCCCATTTGTTCTCACTACAAAGCAGTGCTGTCATCTTGATCGGTTTGGCCTTGCTGTTGTGGCTGCGCCAGCAACGACGCCAGTTGGATGCTGCGTCTTGGGGGCCTTTGATGGCGACCATGGGTGGCGTGCTGTTGGCCATGCTGGCCGCGGTGCTGCAAGAGTTCGCTGTGGCCGAACGCATCGTCATGGCCCGCAGCACCGGCGGTGACTTGCGCCTGTGGCATGGCTTGGGCAGCGCGCTGGTGTTTGTGCAGTGGCTGTGCGGCGCTTGGGTGTTCCGACGCCTGCTGAAAACCGCTTTTTAAGCGCCCACGCGGCCTTGCGCGGCAAGCAAGGTGTTCATCATCAACATGGTGATGGTCATGGGGCCCACACCGCCGGGCACGGGCGTGATGTGACTGGCAACCTGACGCACGCCTTCAAAATCCACATCGCCGCAGAGCTTGCCCGCATCGTTGCGGTTCATGCCCACATCCAAGACCACCGCGCCGGTTTTGACCATGTCAGCGGTCAAGACGTTGCGCTTGCCCACGGCGGCCACGATCACGTCGGCTTGCAGGGTCAGGTCTTTTAAGTTTTGTGTACCGCTGTGACAGATGGTGACGGTGGCATTGGCCTGCAAGAGCATCAAGGCCATGGGCTTGCCCACGATGTTGCTACGCCCAATCACCACGGCGTGCTTACCTTTGAGCGAGTAGCCGATGCTCTCGAGCATCTTCATGCAACCAAAGGGCGTGCAGGGCCAAAAACCGGGCATGCCGGTCATGAGGGCGCCCGCGCTGGCGATGTGAAAGCCGTCGACGTCTTTGGCTGGGCTGATGGCCTCAATGACGCGCTGGGCGTCGATGTGGGCGGGCAAAGGCAATTGCACCAGGATGCCGTGGATGGTTGGGTCTTGGTTCAATGTCTCGATGCGCTCGAGCAGTGCGGCTTGGCTCATGTCTGCGCCGTGACGCTCCAGCACCGAGTGCATACCGGTGTCTTCACAGGCCTTGACCTTGTTGCGCACATACACCTGAGAGGCGGGATTGTCGCCCACCAAAATCACCGCCAAACCGGGGGTGATGCCTTGGGCTTTGAGGGCGGTGACGCCTTGGCTGACTTCGGTGCGCAGGTGTTGGGACAGCGCGTTGCCGTCGATGAGTTGTGCGGTCATTCGGGAGAGCAGGAATTAGGCTTTGGGTGTGGTGCCCAAAGCAACTTTGAGCAAATCGGCCACGGTGTTGGCGCTGAGCTTTTCCATGATGTTGGCACGGTGTGCTTCGACGGTTTTGATGCTGATGCCCAAATCGTCGGCGATTTGCTTGTTCAAACGGCCCGCCACGATGCGTTCGAGCACCTGGGATTCGCGTCCGGTGAGTTTGGCCAACAGGGCTTCACGGCTGGCACTTTGCTGAGAAGTGATGAAGGCTTCGCGAGCACGCTCGAGCATGCGCTCAACCAAATCCAACAATTGGGGCTCTTGAAAAGGCTTTTGAACGAAGTCCATCGCACCATTTTTCATGGACTCTACCGCCATGGGGACGTCGCCATGACCGGTGATGAAGACGATGGGCAGGGGCGACTGTCGTTCGATCAAGCGTGTTTGCAATTCCATGCCGTTCATGCCGCCCATCCGGATATCAGCGATGAGGCAGGCGACTTCTCGGGGGTCGTAGCGGCTCAAAAACGCTTCGGCCGACTCGTAACAACGCACGCGGTAGTCTTTGCCTTCCAGCAGCCATTGCAAAGAATCACGAACGGCTTCATCGTCGTCAACGACGTAGACCGTTCCTTTTTTAGGAATCAAACTCATTATTGTCCTTCAACAACCACGATGGGGGTCAATGGGCGGTCAACACACTGCGGGAATTCACAGGAATCCAGAAGCTGAAGCAACAACCCACAACCTCAGTGCCATTGTAGAGGTTCTGTACTTTCATCTGCCCGTTGTGTGATTCGACGATGCTTCGGCACAATTTCAGGCCAATGCCCATGCCTTCGGCTTTGGTGCTGTAGAAGGCCTCGTAAATCCGCTCAATCATGTCGTCGGGAACGCCCTTGCCCGAATCCCGGACGGCAAATTCCACCACGTCTTGGTCATCCTCGCGCTTGGGGCCCACTCGCAACTCCACCAGACGTTTGCCTGGCGGACGCTCGGCTTGGGCGATGGCTTCGCCCGCATTCTTGATCAGGTTGATGAGCACCTGTTCGATCAAAATGGGGTCCACCACGAGGGTGGGTAGGCGTGCAGCAATGTAGGGCACCAAACGCACTTGGTGTCGTCTGAGCTCAATATCGGCCAATTCTGTGGCGTTGCTGACCATTTGAAGCACGTCAGACGGCGTTCGATTGGGCTCGCTGCGTTTGACGAACGATCGGATGCGTTGGATGATTTGCCCCGCCCGTTGCGCCTGTTTGGCGGTTTTTTCCAATGCGCCCAGCAGTTCGTCGGGCTGGATGCGCTGGCCTTGGATCCGCGACATCATGCCGGTGCAGTAGTTGCTGATGGCCGTCAAGGGTTGGTTGAGCTCGTGTGCGACGCTGGAGGCCATTTCACCCATGGTGATGAGTCGGCTGGCCGACTGGGCCCGCTCGGCTTGGCGAGCAGCCTGCTCCTCGGCGTTGCGCCGCGGGGTGATATCGGATGCAATCACCATTTGCGCCAGACGACCATCCACCCACGTCAGGTAGCGCGTGCGCACCTCCAGCCAACGGTCCAAATCGGCCACATACACTTCGGCGTTTTCGGTGTTCGCCGCCGTGATGGTTTCGGTCGGCATGCCGACCAATGCATCGACCTCATCGTCGTCTTGGTCGTTGGGACTGATGGGCAAGTTACCGGCTTGTTCGATCAAATTCAAGTGACCCCGGCCCAAGGGACCAAACCATTGTCGGTACATACGGTTGGAAAACAGCAGTTCGCTTTTGCCCAAGGGGGCCACCGAGACGGCCGCATCCAAACTTTCCAAGACGGTGGTGAAGCGCTCATAGGACGCTGTCAACTCCTCGCGGATGCGTTTGGGCTCGGTGATGTCCGTCATGGATGTCATCCATCCCGTTTGAACCCCTTTGGTGTCGATCAACGGAGAGACGTACATGCGCGCGTCGAAGCGTGTACCGTCGCGGCGTTTGACGCGAACTTCAAACCCCACCGGTGTCGTGCGGCCATTAAGCTCATCTTCCAATCGGGCATGTAGGTACTCATGGTCCTCTTCTGGCCAATAGCAAAAAGGTGCCGTCTGTCCCACCAATTCGCTCTCGGTCCAACCTGTCATGTCGCAGAAAGCCGGGTTGACGTAGGAAATCCGCCCTTGCTTGTCCAGCGCCCGCATGCCGGTGAGCATGGAGTTCTCCATGGCTCGGCGAAAGTTGGTCTCGTTGTACAGCGCTTGTTGGGCTTGTATGCGTTTGCGGGTGTGTCGCCACGTACCGATCAACATCCAAATGGTCAAAGCGCTCAGGGAGCCCAGAATCCAAAAGAAGCCACTGCCGACGATGTCTTGAGAGGTTCGGTAGCCTTGAGCTTTGAGCACCAATCCGCTCCCAATGGGCGCCACCGTCACGCTGTATTCCAAGGGTTGACGGGTCCAAGGTACCCATCGGTACAAGGCATCAACCGTCGGCAAATGTCCGGCCAGGATGTTTTGCTGATCGTCTTGCAGTGCCAGTGCATAGCGGGCCGCGATTTCCGGCGGTATGCCGTAACGCATCAAGCCATCCATGCTGAATTCGGCCATGATCGTGCCGTTGACGATGCCTTGTTCGATCAGGGGCACTTGCAAGATGAAGCTGTAAGCGTTTGGGTTGTAGGCCATGGGCTTGGAATACACCGGCTGCTGCAAGGCTTTGGCGATGTCGAAGGACCCGTTGGTTTCACCTTCTTCTAAGGTTTGACCGACGACCCTGTGCATACCCAAAGGTGCGCTGGGAGCCACATACGTGGCTCTGACCACACGTTGCCCATCGACCCAAGACACAGCCAGTAACTCGGGGTGGCGGCTGACCATGGACTCGGCTTCAAACTCGAAAGCCTCAAGCCCCATGGCTTGTGTGCTGGTATCGCGCGCCATGCGCATGAGTTGTTCTTGGCGTTCCAATAAACGCAAGCGGATGCGTTGCTGGGCGTACTCCACGTCGCGGGTGACGGCTTCTTGTTCGCGCTCCAGTTCATCGATGCGAAGGTAGGTCATGGACACGACGATCGCCGCCATGAACACAAACACCGCTACCACCGGTCCTAGGGTAGCGAAGCGGTCTTGTCGCGCGGGCGGCAGTCGCCGCCACCAACCGGTCCACCAATTGCTGCGCCTAGGCTGGGTTTTGTGCTCATTCATGGACCCCAAGTCTACGTGAGGCCCTCATCCATGCACGGCATGCCCAATAAAATTTCTTAATGCGAAATACAAAAGCACATCTTGAAAAAATAAAGGTGCTGTGACATACTCCCCACACCGAATTTTTGACATCGGCCAATACAAAGGAGACCAGCATGTCGGGCACCGATCACACATCACAACACATCCCTCACGATGTGGATACCCAAGAAACCCGCGAATGGAAAGACGCATTGGCCGCCGTGATCGAGCGCGTGGGCCCTGAGCGTGCCCACTTTTTGCTGGAAGAGTTGCTGGAGGAAGCGCGACAACACAGCATCGATCTGCCTTTTTCGGCCACCACCGGTTACGTCAACACGATTGAGCCCACCGAAGAGGCCCGTTGCCCCGGCAACATCGAAATTGAAGAGCGCCTGCGCGCCTACATGCGTTGGAACGCGATGGCCATGGTCGTCAAAGCCAACCGCCACAACCCCGAAGACGGCGGCGACTTGGGTGGTCATATTGGCTCATTCGCCTCGCTGGCCCACATGTTCGGCGCCGGTTTTAACCACTTTTGGCATGCCGAGAACGAAAACCACGGTGGCGACTGCCTTTACATCCAAGGCCACGTGTCACCCGGCGTGTATGCCCGTGCCTACCTCGAAGGCCGACTGACCGAAGAACAGCTGCTCAACTTCCGCCAGGAAGTGGATGGGAAGGGACTCTCCAGCTACCCGCACCCCAAGCTCATGCCCGAGTTCTGGCAGTTCCCCACCGTCTCGATGGGCTTGGGCCCCTTGATGGCCATTTACCAGGCGCGTTTCTTGAAATACCTGCACGCCCGTGGCATTGCCAACACCGAAAACCGCAAGGTCTGGGTGTTCTGCGGCGACGGTGAGATGGACGAGGTCGAATCTTTGGGTGCCATCAGCTTGGCGGCCCGCGAGAACTTGGACAACCTGATCTTCGTGGTCAACTGCAACTTGCAGCGCTTGGACGGCCCGGTGCGTGGCAACGGCAAGATCATCCAAGAGCTCGAAGGCGAGTTCCGTGGCTCCGGGTGGAACGTCATCAAACTGCTCTGGGGCAGTGGCTGGGACCCTTTGCTGGCCCGCGACAAAGACGGCGCTTTGCGCAAAATCATGATGGAAACCTTGGACGGCGACTACCAAGCCTTCAAGGCCAACGACGGCGCCTACGTGCGCAAGCATTTCTTTGGACGCGACCCCAAGGCTTTGGAGTTGGTCGCGCACCTCAGCGACGACGACATCTGGAACCTCAAGCGTGGCGGCCACGACCCGCAAAAGGTCTACGCCGCTTATCACAAGGCCGTCAACCACAAAGGCCAGCCCACCGTCATGCTCATCAAAACCGTCAAAGGTTTTGGCATGGGCAAAGCCGGCGAGGGCAAGAACACCGTGCACCAGACCAAGAAGCTCACGGATGAAGACATCAAGTACATGCGTGACCGCTTCAACATCCCGATCCCCGACAGTGAGCTGTCCAAGATCCCGTTTTACAAGCCGGCCGACGACACGCCCGAGATGCGTTATTTGCACGAGCGACGCCAAGCCTTGGGGGGCTACTTGCCCAAACGCCGGGTCAAAGCTGATGAGAATTTCACGGTGCCCTCGCTCGAGACCTTCAAAGCCGTGATGGAGCCCACCGCCGAAGGCCGTGAAATCTCCACCACCCAAGCCTATGTGCGCTTCCTCACGCAGTTGCTGCGCGACCAAGCCTTGGGCCCCCGCGTGGTGCCGATTTTGGTGGACGAAGCCCGTACCTTCGGTATGGAAGGCCTGTTCCGCCAGATCGGTATTTACAACCCCGCAGGTCAGCAGTACACCCCGGTCGACAAAGACCAGGTCATGTACTACAAGGAAGACAAAGCCGGTCAGATCCTACAAGAAGGCATCAACGAAGCCGGTGGTATGTCCAGCTGGATCGCTGCGGCCACCAGCTACTCGACCAGCAACCGCATCATGGTGCCGTTCTACGTGTATTACTCCATGTTCGGTTTCCAGCGCATCGGTGATCTGGCCTGGGCGGCGGGCGACATGCAAGCCCGCGGTTTCTTGCTCGGCGGCACCTCGGGCCGGACCACCTTGAACGGCGAAGGCTTGCAGCACGAAGACGGTCACAGCCACATCTTGGCCAACACCATCCCGAACTGCGTGTCGTACGACCCGACCTTCGCGCACGAAGTGGGCGTCATCCTGCACCACGGTTTGAAGCGCATGGTCGAGAAGCAAGACAACGTCTTCTATTACCTGACCCTGCTGAACGAAAACTACGCCATGCCCGGCCTGACCCCCGGCACCGAAGAGCAGATCATCAAAGGCATGTATTTGTTGCAAAAAGGCGAGGGCGACAAAAAAGCCCCGCGCGTGAACCTGTTGGGTTCGGGCACCATCCTGCGCGAATCCATGGCCGCTCGCGACTTGCTCGCCGCCGACTGGGGCGTGGCCGCCAACGTTTGGAGCTGCCCCAGCTTCAACGAGCTCACCCGCGACGGTCAAGACGCCGAGCGCTTCAACCTCTTGCACCCCACCGAGACACCCAAGGTGCCCTTCGTGGCGCAACAACTGGACCCCTACGTCGGCCCCGTGGTCGCGTCGACCGACTACATGAAGGCCTATGCCGAGCAAATCCGTCCGTTCATCCCCAAAGGCCGCACCTACAAAGTCTTGGGTACCGACGGCTTTGGCCGCTCGGACTTCCGCAGCAAGTTGCGCGAGCACTTCGAAGTCAACCGCCACTACATCGTGGTCGCGGCGCTGAAGGCCCTGAGCGAAGAGGGCGCTGTGCCTGTGTCGCAGGTGGCTGAAGCCATCCGTAAGTACGGCATCAACACCGACAAAGTGAATCCTCTGTACGCCTAAGCGGACCGGCGATTCACTCCAAAGAAAGCGAGACACATCATGGCATTGGTAGAAGTACAAGTCCCAGACATTGGGGATTTCGACGAAGTGGCCGTCATCGAGCTGCTGGTCAAAGTGGGCGATACGGTCAAGGCCGAGCAATCGCTGATCACCGTCGAATCGGATAAAGCATCGATGGAAATTCCCTCGAGCACCGCGGGCGTCGTCAAAGAACTGCGTGTGGCCTTGGGTGATAAAGTCAAACAGGGCTCTGTCGTATTGGTGGTGGAAGCTACGGGTGCTGCCGCAGCGCCCATGGCTGCGCCTGCCGCCGCTCCTGCGGTGGCCGCACCATCCACGCCCGCCCCTGGATTGCCACAGGCCGCCAGCGGCCTTCGCCATGACGCAGCGGCATCGGGCCCGATCAACATTCACGTGCCCGACATCGGCGACTTCAAAGACGTGGCCGTCATCGAAGTGTTCGTGAAGCCGGGCGACACCATCAAGGTGGAACAGTCGCTCATCACGGTGGAATCCGACAAAGCGTCCATGGAAATCCCATCGTCACACGCGGGTGTGTTGAAAGAGCTGAAAGTCAAAGTGGGTGACAAAGTCAACATTGGTGACTTGTTGGCCGTATTGGAAGGCACAGTGCCTAACGCCAGTGCGCCTGTGGCGGCTGCCGCATCTGCCTCATCGGTGACTTCAGCACCGGTCTCCCCCGTGCCGCCTGCGGCACCCGCTGTCGCTGCGGTCGCTGCTGTGGCAGCACCCGCACACGCGCCCGGCGCCCCTACCTTGGGTTTGCCGCACGCATCTCCCTCCGTGCGCAAGTTCGCCCGCGAACTGGGCGTTCCGCTGGAAGAAATCAAAGGCAACGGGATTAAGGGCCGCATCACCATCGACGACGTGCAAGCTTTCACCAAGGCCGTCATGTCCGGCACCGCCCAGACCAAGGCTCAAGCAGCCAAGGCGCCTGCGGCATCGGGTGGCGACGGCGCAGCCTTGGGTCTCATCCCATGGCCGAAGGTCGACTTTGCCAAGTTCGGCCCCATCGAGCGCAAAGAAATGGGCCGCATCAAGAAGATCAGCGGTGCCAACCTGCTGCGCAATGCGATCATGATTCCCGCCGTCACCAACCACGACGACGCGGACATCACCGAGCTCGAAGCCTTCCGCGTGTTGACCAACAAAGAGAACGAGAAGAGCGGCGTGAAGGTCACGATGCTGGCCTTCTTGATCAAGGCTTGCGTGGCCGCACTCAAGAAATACCCCGAATTCAACAGCTCGCTCGACGGCGATGCGCTGGTCTACAAAAACTACTGGCATATCGGCTTTGCTGCTGACACGCCCAATGGTTTGAGGGTGCCGGTGATCAAAGATGCCGACAAAAAAGGCGTGCTGCAAATCAGCGCCGAAATGTCGGAGCTGGCCAAGAAAGCCCGAGACGGCAAACTCAGCCCCGCCGAAATGACGGGTGCGACCTTCACCATCTCCAGCCTCGGCGGCATTGGTGGCAAGTACTTCACGCCCATCATCAACGCGCCCGAAGTGGCCATCCTCGGCGTGTGCAAGAGCACCATGGAACCGGTGTGGGATGGCAAGGTCTTCCAGCCGCGCCTGATGTTGCCGCTGTCTTTGACATGGGACCACCGCGTCATCGACGGCGCCGCAGCGGCACGTTTCAACGCCTACCTTGGCCAAATCCTCGGCGACTTCCGCCGGGTCTTGCTCTAAACCGAAGGACTTGAGATGGCACTCATTGATATCCAAGTTCCAGACATCGGCGACTTCGAC
>JACCDI011105380.1_pt1 | contig 12148 bp, 8 predicted proteins | sample 7442791 | NCBI WGS metagenome assembly JACCDI01 (sample SAMN15323434, study PRJNA562643) | freshwater metagenome | isolation source: river surface water | place: USA:Blue River Watershed | collected 2017-08-15
ACGACAAGAAGACAAAGGGAGAGATTCGCCATGCCGTCTGAATTGGACCTGCGCATTGCAAAGGCCACCGAGATGCTTACCGCGCCCGGCGCGCCAATGGCGCTGACTAGCTTCAAGGCCTATGGCGTTGATTTGCCAATGGTTGCTGCGGCTCCGCCAGCGCTGTCGCATTATTTTGCCTATTTCTGCGCGCAGCATGGCGATACCGAATTCATTGTCGATGGCGATCAACGCCTGTCTTTCAAAGAAACCTATGCCTTAGCGGACCGCGTGGCCCGCGCGCTGGTCGCGCATCATGGCGTCCAAAAAGGGGATCGGGTGGGTATTGCGATGCGCAATACGCCGTCCTGGATTATCCTTTACATGGGCATTCTGATGGCAGGCGGCTGTGCCACGCTGCTCAATGGCTGGTGGCAAGGCAGCGAGCTGGCAGCCGGCATTGACGATGTCGGCGCAACTCTTGTCTTTGCCGATGCCCCCCGTGCTCAGCGCCTGACAGAAGCGGGATATGCTGGTGCGGCCAAGATTGTGACGCTGGATATTAGCGCACCTGTTGCAACAGCCCTGGCCCCCATATTGGGCGATGCCAGTGCGCTTGATGCCGTTGCGCTGCCCGAGATTACGGGGGATGATTTGGCAACCATCCTCTTCACCTCTGGCTCAACGGGCCAATCCAAGGGCGCCTATTCCACCCATCGCGCGGTGGTGCAGGGCACGTTCAACTATATCGTCCAAGCGCTGATGATGCTGCAATTGGCAACCGAAGACGGAACTATTTCTGAAAATCGGCCGCAACACGCCACGCTGCTGACTGTGCCCTTGTTCCACGTCACGGGCGAAGTGCCTGTTATGCTCGTCAGCTTTGCCATTGGGCGCAAGATTGTGATGATGCCCAAATGGAATGTCGTTGATGCGATGCGCCTGATTGAAAAAGAAAAGATCACCAACTTCACGGGCGTGCCGTTGATGAGCTTTGAGCTGATGACTCACCCGGATCGGCACAAATATGATTTGTCGACGCTGCAAGGCTTGGCAGGTGGCGGCGCGCCGCGCCCGGTGGAGCATGTGAAGCGCATTGCCGATGAATTTCCAACCGCGCCGCCGGCTTTGGGCTATGGCCTCACCGAAACCAACGGCATTGGGGCTGGCAATTTTTCAACCAACTATTTGGAAAAGCCCAACTCCACGGGCCTGCCGTCCAAACCATTGGTGGACATGGCGATCCTCGATGATGCCGGCAAACCCGTGCCACAGGGCGAGCGCGGGGAAGTTTCAATCCGCTCCGTCGCCTTATTCTCGGGCTATTGGAATCGCCCAGATGCGACAGCAGAGTGCATGACATCTGACGGCTATTTCCGCACGGGCGATATTGGGTATTTTGACCCTGATGGCTATTTGTTCATTGTCGATCGCAAGAAAGACATCATCATCCGTGGCGGCGAAAATATTAGCTGTCAGGAAGTTGAGGCGGCAATTTATGAACATCCCGCCATTGCCGAAGCCTGTGTTTTTGGCCTGCCCGATGAGCGCTTTGGGGAATTGCCCGGCGCCGTTGTCTATTGCCATCCCGGCACAAGCGTGAGTGAGGCCGAACTGGCGGATTTCTTGAAAGAACGCATTGCCGCCTTCAAAGTGCCTGCCAAAATCTGGTTTGAGGCAGACAGCCTGCCACGTCTTGGCACGGAAAAGATTGATAAGGTTAGCCTGCGGACCAAATATCGGGCCCTTTGGCAGCAGGCAGCCGCGGCATGACCCTTGCCAACACGCTGCGTCTGCCCTGCGGGGCTGAGCTGAAAAACCGCTTGGCCAAAGGGGCAATGACCGAAGGGCTGGCAACACCCGATGGCGTGCCCACCGAGGCTCTGGCCCGGCTCTACCAGTGTTGGGCCGAAGGCGGGGCAGGGATGCTCCTCACGGGCAATGTCATCATTGATCGGGACCATCTGGAACGCCCCGGCAATGTGGTCATTGATAAAAAGCCTTCAGCCGAGATGATGGCTGCGCTGAAGGCTTGGGCGAAGGCAGGCACACTCAATGGCACGGCATTGTGGATGCAAATCAGCCATGGCGGGCGCCAGACGCAAACCCTTGTCAACCCAACACCCAAGGCGCCGTCGGCTGTCAAACTGGGTCTGCCCGGTGGGCAATTTGGTACCCCCGTGCCGCTAACCGATGCTGAAATTAAAGATCTGATCCAGCGTTTTGCCATTGCGGCAAAGGCGGCCAAGGACGCAGGCTTTACCGGCGTTCAGATCCATGCGGCGCATGGCTATCTGATCTCTCAATTCCTTAGCCCGCGCAGCAACCAGCGTGACGATCACTGGGGCGGCAGTCTGGAAAATCGTGCGCGCTTTTTGATGGAAAGCGTCCGTGCTGTCCGCAAGGCGGTGGGCAAGGACTTTCCCGTTTCCGTCAAACTCAACTCCGCTGATTTTCAGCGCGGCGGCTTTGCGTTTGAGGAAAGCCTGCAAGTGGCCCGTTGGCTGGAAGCCGAAGGTCTGGACCTGCTCGAAATTTCCGGTGGCAGCTATGAACAGCCGCGCATGATGGATCTGGATGGCATGGAAGAGGTGGAGGACCAGAAAGTCCCCGCGTCAACTGCCGCGCGCGAAGCCTATTTTGTCGACTTTGCCAAAGCCATGAAAGCAGAATTGAAAAGGCTGCCCCTTATGGTGACAGGCGGGTTTCGCACGCGTGCCGCAATGGACCATGCTCTGGCAACAGGCGGGGCGGACCTCATTGGTCTTGGCCGTCCGCTCTGCGGCGCCCCTTATGCGTGCAATGATTTGCTCAACGGAGCGGCAGATATTCCACGCTTTGAAAAGCAATTGCACTTGTTGCCCGGCTGGCTGCGCTGGCTGGAGGGGATTAGCATGGTGCGCGCACTTGCCGGCTTTGGCGTCCAATTTTGGTATTACGCCCAAATCTATGCGCTGGGCGAAACAGGCAAGACGGACCCCAAAAAGTCGGTGTTCGCTGCGATGCGTGAGGTGGATGCCCGCAACAAAAAGATCATGGCCGCGCGCTCTTCCTAAAGAGCGGCGGTCAAAGCCCTTTGGACAGGTAGCGATGCTGGCTGATCCCGGCTAAGCGCGTGACTATGCAGATACCCGACACGCACCCGCCCATTGCCCCGCGCCGTATTGGCGTGCTGTTGATGAACCTTGGCACGCCCGACGCGCCCGAAACGGGGCCAGTGCGCCGCTATCTGAAGCAATTTCTGTCGGACCGTCGCGTGGTGGAAATCCCACCCTTTGTCTGGCAACCCATATTGCGGATGTTCGTGCTGACCACGCGCCCGGCAAAATCGGCCCATGCCTATCAGCAAATCTGGACGGACGAGGGATCGCCTTTGTCGGTCGTGACGCGCGATCAGGCTGCCGCAGTGCAAGCGCATTTTGGCGACCAGGTGCTGGTGGATTGGGCGATGCGCTATGGCAATCCCTCCATCGAAGATCGGCTGGCGGCCATGAAGGCCGCTGGCTGTGACCGGATTTTGATTGCCCCGCTCTATCCGCAATATAGCGGTGCAACGACTGGCACGGGCTTTGATGAAGTGGCCCGCGTGCTCGGCAAGATGCGCTGGCAACCCGCCCTGCGCACCCTGCCCGCTTATCATGATGACCCGGCTTATATCGCCGCGCTCAAGACATCGGTGGAAGAGGGGCTGAAAGCCCTGCCGTTTGAGCCTGAGTCGATTCTTGCCAGTTTCCATTCCATGCCGGAACGGACACTGCATCTGGGTGATCCCTATCATTGCCATTGCCAAAAAACGGCACGGCTTTTGTCGGAAGCACTGGGCCGCGACGTGCGCGTATCCTTCCAATCCAAATTGGGCCGCGCCAAATGGCTGGAGCCTGCAACAGACGCCACTTTAGCTGCGCTGCCCAAAGAGAATATCAGGCGTATCGCTGTGATTGCGCCGGGTTTTTCCGCCGACAATCTGGAAACACTGGAAGAAGTGGCGCTGCGCGGGAAAGAGACATTCTTGGAGGCGGGCGGGACCGACTTTGCCTATCTGCCCTGCCTCAACGCCAGTGCGCCCGGCATCACCATGTTGGCGACTTTACTTTCACGTGAACTTGCCGGCTGGCTTCCCGCACAATAGCCCTATGTCCGGGCACCTTGTAGGAGAGGGACTGGACAATGGGACGGATCGCAATCGTCACAGGCGGCACGCGCGGCATCGGCGCTGCCATTAGCCAAAAATTACAGGCCATGGGGATGACTGTGGTCGCCAATTATGCGGGCAATGCGCAAAAGGCGAAGGCCTTTGAGGAGGCGACTGGCATTCGCACCTATCAATGGGATGTGGGCGATCACGCCGCCTGCCTGAGCGGCTGTGCGCAGGTGGAAGCTGAAATTGGCCCCATTGATGTCCTCGTCAACAATGCCGGGATCACGCGTGATGGCACGCTCCTCAAAATGACCTATGAGATGTGGGATGAGGTGATGCGTATCAACTTGGGCGGCTGCTTCAATATGGCCAAAGCGGTCTTCCCCGGCATGCGCGAACGTGGCTGGGGCCGGATTGTGAATATTGGCTCAATTAATGGGCAAGGCGGCCAATATGGGCAGGTGAATTATGCGGCCGCCAAATCGGGCATTCATGGCTTTACCAAAGCCTTAGCACAGGAAGGCGCGAAATTTGGCGTGACCGTCAACGCGCTCGCCCCGGGCTATATTGATACCGATATGGTCGCGGCCGTCCCCGAAGATGTTCTCGCCAAGATCGTTGCCAAAGTGCCCGTTGGGCGACTGGGCCAAGCCGATGAAATTGCGCGTGGTGTTGCCTTTCTCTGTGGGGAAGATGCAGGCTTTGTGACGGGTTCGACATTGTCGATCAATGGCGGGCAGCATATGTACTAGACGATGCAAGGGCCCATCAAACGATCTGTCACCATTGCTGGCCATGAAACCTCAATCAGCCTTGAGCCGATTTTTTGGGAGGGGCTGCGTGCGGCTGCCGACCAGGAGGGGCTGCCCATTAACGCCCTTATCGCCCAAATTGATGCCGCGCGGATCGCCACAGACGATCCGCCCAATCTGGCCAGCGCACTTCGCGTTTGGCTTTATGCGCGGTTAAGCAACACCCGCGCCTGACCGGCAATTTGCGCCAGCATCGCTGTTGATGGCGCGGCCGTAAGCCTTGCCCGGTCAATCATCTTTCGGAAGGCTGCAATCCGCGCCGCACTGCTTTCCCGCCATTTGGCAACCGCTTCCACAGGGGATGTCCCGCCATGGCGTGCGAGGAAATCCAACCGCATCGCTTGAAAATCGCGCGCCAGCCCTGCCGCCAATAACCGCTCCCACGGATCACGCGGGTCAAGCTGCATGGCTGTGCCTTGCGCCCAATCCAGCCCCAAAGCCTCGCCCACTGCGGCAAAGGCCTGTGCTGTCACCAGCTCATCGACACCCGTCCGCGCGCTCAGCGCCGCAATGCCAATGGCTCCATCCAATTCCGCGAGCTGGACCAAAGCCTTGGCGATTGATTGTGGCGCCCCTGCCGCCAACAGCCGATCCCCAAAGGCACGCGTTTGGCGGCGGCTTTCGGCAGGCATTAACTGGTCCAAGGCCGCCGCCAGCCGTGCAATGACAGGGCGATACGCGGCAATGGCGCCAGCACTGCTCCGCTCAGCCACGGCATTGCGCAAAATATCTGCCATGTGCGCCCGCAGCTCAATCGCCAGCTGCTCAAACAGCAAGATGCGTGTGCCTTCTGCAATCTCTGCCGTTTCAATCTGGTGCCACAAAAGGGGCAAATCATAGACCTGTTCAGCAATTACAAAGGCCTCGGCGACATCGCCCAACGTGCAGCCTTCTTCTTCCGCCAGTTCAAAGGGATGAATCAGCCCCATACGATTGACAATGCGGTTGGCCACTTTGGTGGCCACAATCTCATTGCGCAGGCGGTGATGGCGGATGGCGTCCGCATGGGCTGCGCGCATTGCGGGTGGGAAGGCGGCGAACAAATCTGCCTCGGCGGCTGCATCGCTGCCCAAAGGCGACTTTTCAATGGCCTCTTGCAGCGCCAGCTTGGCGGTTGCCATGACAACAGCAAGCTCAGGCCGCGTAAGCCCTTTGCCATCGGCGGCGCGACGCAGCAGCTCTTCATTGCCCGCCAAACCTTCAACAACGCGGTCCAAACGGCCAGTCGCCTCAAAGCCCTCAATCAGCCGGATTTGCGCAGGCAAGGCATCCGCCCCGCCACGCTCTGCAATCGACAGCGCCAGCGTTTGCAGGCGATTATCTTCCAGCACCAAATGCGCCACATCATCGGTCATCCGCGCCAGCAGGTCATTGCGATCGGGCATGGCAAGCCTGCCCTCGGTCACTTCGGCATTGAGCGCGATCTTGATGTTCACTTCATTGTCGGAACAATCAACGCCTGCGGAATTATCAATAAAGTCGGTGTTGATGCGCCCGCCCTTCAACGCAAAGGCGATGCGCGCCGCTTGTGTGACGCCCAGATTGGCGCCTTCACCAATCACCCTGGCGCGCAGATCCTCAGCATTCACGCGGTGGGCATCATTGGCTCTATCGCCCACATCAGCATTGCTCTCCGCCCGCGCCTTTACATAGGTGCCAATGCCACCAAACCAGATAAGGTCACAGTCCGATTTCAGGATGGCTGACAACAGCGCAGACGGCTCAATCTCCTCCACCTCAAGCCCAAGCATTGCTTTGATTTCAGGGGTCAGCCGGATGGTTTTTTCCTGTCGCGAAAAGACACCGCCGCCTTTGGAAATCAGCTTGGCATCATAATCGGCCCAGCTGGAACGCGGGAGCTGGAACAGCCGATTGCGTTCTGCCCAGCTTGTTGCCGGGTCAGGATCAGGATCAAAAAAGATGTGCCGATGGTCAAAAGCAGCAACAAGTTTGATCGCTTTGGACAGCAACATGCCATTGCCAAACACATCGCCTGACATATCACCACAGCCAACAACGCGAACGGGCTCTTGCTGCACATCCACACCCATTTCGGCAAAATGGCGGACAACGGATACCCAGCCACCCCGTGCGGTAATCCCCATGGCCTTATGGTCATAGCCCACCGAGCCGCCACTGGCGAAGGCATCGCCCAGCCAAAAATTGCGTTCCAGCGCGATGGTATTGGCGACGTCCGAAAAAGTGGCCGTGCCTTTATCTGCCGCCACAACAAAATAGGGGTCTTCCCCATCACGGATCACCACATGCTTGGGGTGAACAACCTTGCCCTGCACCAGATTGTCGGTGATCGACAACAAGGTGCGAATGAAAATGCGATAGCTTTCGGTCCCTTCGGCCAGCCACGCATCGCGGTTGGCGGGATCAGGCAGTTGCTTGGGGTAGAATCCGCCTTTCGCACCCGTCGGGACAATGACCGCATTTTTCACCCGCTGGGCCTTCATCAGGCCCAGAATTTCGGTGCGAAAATCATCGCGCCGGTCAGACCAGCGCAACCCGCCCCGCGCAACGGGTCCGGCGCGCAAATGAATGCCTTCCACGCGCGGTGAATAAACAAAAATCTCACGCCACGGCTTGGGATCTGGCAGACCCGGCACCTGAGCACTCTCCAGCTTGAACGCCAAGGCCTCAGCCGCGGCAGGCGCAAACATGTTGGTCCGCAATGTGGCGCGGATGACAGCACGGTAGAGCCGCAAGATGCGATCATCATCAATGGCGGCAACGCCCGCAAGCCCATCCTCAATTGCCGCATTGGCCGCCTGTGCCAGCGCAGCGGAGTGCGCTTGGTGTGCTGGATCATGCAGCGCATCGAACAGCGCAATCAGACCTTGGGCCACGGGGGCCGCTTTGCGCAGAGCATCGGCCACGGTTTGCAGACCATAAGCCAGCCCCGTCTGCCGCAAATAGCGAAAGAGCGCGCGTAACAGGATAACGCCGCGTTCATCCAAGCCCGCCCCAACCATAAGTTGGTTGAAACGATCATTTTCAGCCCGGCCTTCCAGAACGGCGGAAAGCGCAGGCTCTACATTCGCCGCCCGATCGAGCAACACCGAGGCATCCTGCCCTTCGGGCAAAGCGAGAATGAAGCGGTGGATATGGCCCAGATGACCATGTTCGCCCAACAATGTTGGCAATTCTTCCAGCACGCGGAAACCAAAATTCTCCAGCGCGGGGACTGCGTCTGACAGCGCAAGTGCCGCAAGGCTATACAGCTTTAAACGCAACTGATTGGGGGCGTCGTCTGCATTTCGATACAGCCGGGCGCCGCGTGCCGTGACCCCCGTCAATTGATTAAGACGGCAGATATCGCGCGCCGCCTCGTCAGGCCCAGCCCCATCCCGATAGGCGGGCGGAAAGGCATCCGCATAGCGCAGCGCAAGCCGCGTTGCGCGGGCGCCCTCCATCTCTGCCAGCGCCTCTTCAACAGCTGGGCGCCAGCCGCGGACCATAGATTCCAGAGCGATATTGAGCGCCGCAACATCGGGCAAATCACCGCCATCGCGAATGTCGATCGTCAACCGAATAAGAACAATGCCACTATCGTCCAAATCCATCGCCCAGCTGAGCAGCGGCGCTTTGGCCGCGGTCGACACCATGTCAATGATGGCCAATCGGCGTGCCGTCGACAGTTCATCGCGCGGCAGCCAGACAAAGGCGTGCAGATGCCGCGCCAAGGGGCTGCGTGTGATGGCAAGGCTGGGCCGCGGACGGTCTGCCAACGACATCGCGGCGAGAGCCACATCTTCCAGTGCCTGATCATCCATCGCGATCAGCAAATCGCGCTGCAGCGCGGTAACAGCGTGCGTCAGCGCCTTGCCGGCATGGCCCGCCGGGTCAAAGCCCAGCTTATCTTGCAAACGCGCCAAGCGCTGGCGCAACACAGGAATGTCAGATGGCCGGGCATTCATTGCTGCACTGGTCCACAAGGCAGCATGGATCGACAAGCCGTCGCCCTTTGGCACCACCACAAGCTCAACCGGCACACGCCGATGGACGACTGAAATCATGTTTGATTTCAATAGCAAGGGCGCCTCTCCACCTGCCTTGAAATAGGCCAGGGCGCGTTTGCGCGCAGCAGGCGAAAGAAGCGCCATCCCCGCATCACGCACAATGCCCAACGCCTCGGTCGGGCCGCCTTCTGCACGGAAATGACCATGGCCCAGCAAGGTGAGCTTATTGTCAGCAAACCAATTGAGCAGCGCCCCGCCTTCGCTGTCGCCAAGCGCATCGGCATCTGCCTTCAGCCGAGCGCGCACATGCGGCCAATCGTCCACTGCGCGGCGGACTTGCGCCAGCAGCGCTGCTATGCCGTCTTCCAATTTGCGGCGGACGCGAGCGTCTGCCCGCTCCACCTCCATATAGATCAGCGATTCATGGGGCCCCTGTCCGCGAGGGCCAAGCGCCGCCAATGCCCCGCTGGTCTTGCGTTGCACGCTGATAACCGGGTGCAGAACACGATCAATTGCCAGCCCCTGCGCCGCAATTTCCGCAGCGACGGAATCGACCAGAAAGGGCATATCATCATTGGCAATGCCCAGCCGCATCCGGCGGCGCGCGCGCGCCGTGGGAATGGTTTCAATCAAAATGCGGGGCAGACCCGGCTGACGCACAGCAAGGACACGACCCAGAAACGCAGCGGCAGCGGCGCATTCAGGCGCACCGAAACCATCTAGTTCTCCGGGCAGAGCATCCTCGATCAGCAATGAGGTCAGTTGAGTGGCAAATTCTTTCGTCAATGAGTCGGCGGTGGTCGCCATTTTCTCTCTCGCATGGTCTGGGGTGCACCATCAGGTGCGTCATGCCGTAAGGATATGGCCCTCCCCCCGCTGCTTCTCAACCCCGAGAACGACGAACGACGCTAAAGCCTTGTAAAATAGGTTTAGCCGCGCTTGCGTGCTTGGCTGATCCAGTCTGCTGGCGGGGCATTGCGCCACAAGCCCTGCTCAGGCTTTGTGCGCAGCACACCGGCACTGCGCCCCCCGGTCGCACCTGACGCATGATGGGCTCTGCACGCGCTTTCCAGCTGATGACGCCATAGGCATAATCCACCTCAACGCCATCCGATGAAAAGGGCAATAACAAGCCGCGATAGAGCGTCTCTTGGCCCTTGTGCGATAAAAACTCTGCCTCAAAACCCAGTCCGCTCTGGCAGGTTACCAATTCGGCACAGCGATCCGTCAGGCGCGAGATAAGCGAGCGGGGCGGCACTTGCGCCAGTGAGACGACATGCTCAGCCAAGCCGGCCTCAATGCGCAATTCTTCTCCTAAAAAACGGATCAAGGGGTGCGGGCCGCGCAAATCAATGAGGATCGACCACGGGCCAAAATCTGGCAGCGCATCCAACGGCAAATCCGCCACGCGCGGAAAATCTTGGCCGTGGAGCAGGCTGGACCAAAATTTAAAGGCGCGCACTTGCATCCGGCGGTCATCCCCCGCCATCAACATATCCGCCATTGCTGGCTCTATCCGCTCTTGAGTCTGCCAGCTGCTGCCCTCAGCCATATGTGCCCCCAATGTCGTTCACGCCCTTTTGCCCAAACGAAGTTACAGAGGTGTTAAGCCCCAAGCAGGTTGATAATGGCCCTGCCGTAACGTCAAGCAGATGCCGCGCACGATATGGGCGAAAAGCCAATTGACAGCCGGGCATGGACGATCTTTGAGATACCCGAACAGTAGCGGAGAGATGCGGCATGAATTTCCAATTTTCAGAAGAAGCAGAAGCCCTGCGTGAACAGGCGCGGCGCTTTTTGGAAGATCGCTCAGGGCGCGAAAAGGCGCGCGCGGTGATGACGGCTGAAAGCGGCATTGACCGCGATTTATGGGCCGAAATTGTGGCGCTTGGGTGGACTGCACTGCGCATTCCCGAAGAACATGGCGGGCTTGGCCTGTCGGTTCTGGAACTGTGCGTGCTGGCCGAAGAAGTGGGCCGTGTTGTCTCGCCCGTGCCCTTTACCTCGTCGGTCCTGCTCGCAACCGAGGCGCTGATTGCGCATGGGACAGACGCGCAAAAGGCAAAATGGCTGCCCAAGCTGGCCGATGGATCGGCGATTGGCACTGTCGCGCTGGCCGAAGGTACCGCGACGCCGGGCACGCGGTCCAAAATCAAAATTGCTGATGGCAAGGCAACGGGCGTGAAAGTGCCTGTTGCCGACGCGCAGGTGGCGGACTTCATCATCTTCTCCGGCGCCGATGGCCTGTATCTGGTCGAAACGGCTGCATCGGGTGTGACGATGGATGGCGTGGAAACCATTGATCTGGTTCGCCTGTCCGCGCGCGTGACAATGAACAACGCCGCTGTTGAACCCCTGAATGGCGGGCAAGCCGGGCTAGAGCATTTCCTCCAATCCGCCGCGGTTCTTTTGGCCTTTGAAGGGCTGGGTGGGGCCGATGCCGCGATGGAAATGGCGCTGAATTACGCCAAAGAACGCGTGGCCTTTGGTCGCAAAATTGCCGGCTATCAGGCCGTCAAGCACCGCTTGGCTGATATGTACATCAAGAACCAGCTGGCGCGCAGCCATGCTTATTATGGCGCATGGGCGCTGCTGACAGGCGCAACCGAGCTGGTCCAAGCCTCTGCTGGCGCGCGTTTGGCAGCCATGGACGCCTATCAATTTGCCGCTGAAGAAAATGTTCAGCTGCATGGTGGCATTGGCTTTACCTGGGAAAGCGATTGCCAATTTTATTATCGCCGGGCGCGTCTGTTGACGCTGATGCTCGGCGCCAAAGCACATTGGGCCGATGTGCTCGTCCGTGCGCTTGAACAGCGCAACACGATGATGGCCGCATAAGGGAGACGGAAAATGGATTTCGAAGACACTCCAGAAGAAGCCGCCTATCGCGCCAAAGTCCGCGCGTGGATTGAAGCCAATAAAGATGCCCTGCCGGATCGTGATCACAGCAGCCGGGCGGAATCCGTTGCTGCCGCCAAAAAATGGCAGGCGCGCAAGTATGAAGCCGGTTATGTCGGCATCACATGGCCCAAGGCAGTTGGCGGCCAGGGTGGCAACGCCATGCAACAAATCATCTTCAACCAAGAAGAAGCCAAATATAATGCGCCGACAGGCCTTTATGCCATTGGCCTTGGCATGTGCATTCCCACCGTCTTCACGCATGCGTTGAGCCCCGATATCGCGCAACGTTATGTGCCCATTGCCATGAAGGGCGAAGAAGTCTGGTGCCAGCTCTTTTCGGAACCCGCCGC
>JACCDI012073283.1_pt1 | contig 12146 bp, 11 predicted proteins | sample 7442791 | NCBI WGS metagenome assembly JACCDI01 (sample SAMN15323434, study PRJNA562643) | freshwater metagenome | isolation source: river surface water | place: USA:Blue River Watershed | collected 2017-08-15
GACGAAGCGGCGCCTCCAAAGGCCCTGAAAGCCTTGGCCGAGGGGCTGCTGCGCCGAGGTGTGCAGATCTCTTGGTGGGGCAACATCCGCTTTGAGAAGACCTTCACGCCCGAACTGTGCACCCTGCTGGCCGACAGCGGCTGCGTGGCGGTCACGGGTGGGCTGGAGGTGGCATCGGACCGCCTGCTGCAACTGATGAAGAAAGGCGTGACGGTGGAGCAGGTCGCCCGCGTGACCAAGGCCTTCGCAGATGCCGGCGTGATGGTGCACGCCTACCTGATGTACGGCTTTCCCACGCAGACAGTGCAGGACACCGTGGATGCATTGGAATATGTGCGCCAGCTCTTCCTCAACGGCTGCATCCACAGCGGCTTCTTTCACCGCTTCGCCTGCACGGTGCACTCACCTGTGGGCCTGCGCCCGCAGGACTATGGCGTCACGCTGCTGCCACTGCCCGAAGGCCGGTTCGCCAAGAACGATGTGGGCTTTGTCGACCCCACCGGCGTCGACCATGACACGCTGGGCCTGGCCCTGAAGAAGGCGATCTACAACTTCATGCACGGCCACCTGCTGGAAGAGGACGTGCGGATGTGGTTCGCCGAGGTGATGGACCGCGTGCCCAGGCCCACGGTGGCGCGTCAGCGGATTGCCAAGTCGCTGGCCCGCCGCGACGCCATCAGTCCACCTGCTGCCAAGCCAGCGTCTCGCCGGCCCGCAAAGGCTTGAGCGGCGCGCCGCCAAACGGCAACACCTCGGGCACGGTCCACGCCTGCCGACGCAGCGTCACGGTGCCCGTGTTGCGCGGCAGTCCGTAGAAGTCTGCCCCGTTGAAGCTGGCAAAGGCCTCCAGCTTGTCCAATGCCCCGGCCGCCTCAAAGGCTTCGGCGTACAACTCCAGCGCCGACAGCGCCGTGTAGCAACCCGCACAACCGCTGGCGTGTTCCTTGAGTTGCGAGGGGTGCGGCGCACTGTCGGTGCCCAGGAAGAAGCGGGCATTGCCGCCCGTGGCTGCGGCCACCAGTGCACGGCGATGCTCTTCGCGCTTGAGCACCGGCAGGCAGTAGTAGTGCGGCCGAATGCCGCCTTGGAAGATCGCATTGCGGTTGTACAGCAGGTGGTGTGCGGTGATGGTGGCCCCCAACCGCGCATCACCCTGGGCCACGTACTGCGCAGCTTCCTTGGTGGTGATGTGCTCGAAGACGATCTTCAACTCAGGGAAGTCGCGCCGCAGCGGCTGCAGCACCCGGTCGATGAACACGGCTTCACGGTCGAAGAGGTCGATCTCCGAATCGGTCACCTCGCCGTGCACCAGGAACAGCAGGCCCTCGCGCTGCATGGCCTCCAGGGTCTTGTAGGTCTTGCGGATGTCGGTGACGCCCGCGTCGCTGTTGGTGGTGGCGCCGGCCGGGTACAGCTTCAAGGCCACCACGCCCGCGTCCTTGGCCCGCTTGATTTCATCGGGCGGCAGGTTGTCGGTCAGGTACAGCGTCATCAGCGGCGTGAAGCCCAAGCCGGCGGGAACCGCCGCTTCGATGCGCTGGCGATAGGCCACGGCCTGCGCAGCCGTGGTCACCGGTGGCCTCAGGTTGGGCATGACGATGGCCCGCGCGAATTGCCGCGCGGTGTGGGGCACCACATCGGCCATGGCCGCGCCATCGCGCAGGTGCAGATGCCAATCGTCGGGACGGGTGATGACGAGTTCGTTCATGCACGCATTGTCGCGCGGCCGGCGTTGGGGAGCGCATGGTGCCCAGATGACCGGGCTTGAAGGCCCCTCGCAGAGCGCTCAGTGCTGCAGGATCTTGGACAGGAAGTCCCTTGCGCGCTCGCTGCGGGCCTCGGGGTGCCCGAAGAACTCCTGTGTGCCGCAGTCTTCGACGATCCGCCCGGCGTCCATGAAGATCACCCGGTGGCTCACCTTCTTGGCAAAGCCCATCTCGTGCGTGACCACCATCATCGTCATGCCCTCTTGGGCCAGGCTCACCATCACATCCAGCACCTCGCCCACCATTTCCGGGTCCAAGGCCGAGGTGGGCTCATCAAACAGCATCACGATCGGGTCCATCGACAGCGCGCGCGCAATGGCCACCCGCTGCTGCTGCCCGCCCGACAGCTGGCCGGGGAACTTGTCCTTGTGCGCCGTCAGCCCCACGCGGTCGAGCATCTTCAGGCCGCGGGCCATCGCCTCATCCTTGCTGCGACCCAGCACCTTGATCTGCGCCAAGGTCAGGTTTTCGGTCACCGACAAGTGGGGAAAGAGCTCGAAGTGCTGGAACACCATGCCCACACGGCTGCGCAGCTTGGGCAGGTCGGTGTCCGGCGCGGTGATGCTCACCCCATTCACCACGATGTCGCCCTTTTGGATGGGCTCCAGCGCGTTCACCGTCTTGATCAAGGTGCTCTTGCCCGAGCCTGAGGGGCCACAGACCACCACCACCTCGCCCTTGGCAATCGAGGTGCTGCAGTCGGTCAGCACTTGGAAGCTGCCGTACCACTTGCTGACATTCTTGATTTCAATCACAGAACAAACTCCTGTTGGCGCGCCGCAGCCGGGGGTTGCCGTTACCGAATGATTTGGATGCGTGACTGGAGCCTCTTGACCAGCATCGACAGCGAAAAGCAGATCGCAAAGTAGACCACCGTGGCCACCAGGTAGGTCTCCACCGGTCGGTTGAAGTTCTTGCCCGCCACCTCAAAGCCCTTGAGCAGGTCGTAGGCGCCGATGGCATACACCAGCGAGGTGTCCTGAAACAGGATGATGGTCTGCGTCAGCAGCACCGGCAGCATGTTGCGAAAGGCCTGTGGCAAGACGATCAGCTGCATCGTCTGCCCATAGGTCATGCCCACCGCATAGCCCGCATGCACCTGCCCCTTGGGCACGCTTTGGATGCCTGCACGCATGATTTCGGAATAGTAGGCCGCCTCGAACACCGTGAAGGTGATCACCGCTGACCACTCGGCCCCCAGCGGCTTGCCGGTGAGCAGTGGAATCAAGAGGAAGAACCACAGGATCACCATGACCAGCGGGATCGATCGCAGGGTGTTCACATAGGCGGCCGCAGGTACGGCCAGCCAGGGTTTGCCCGACAGGCGCATCAGCGCGATCACCGTGCCCAGCGCAATGCCACCCACCATGGCCACCAGGGTGAGCTGAATCGAAAAGATCAAGCCCTTGAGCACATAGCTCGACAGCAATCCCCAGGTGAGGAAGGAGAAGTCCAAGGTCATCGCGATGCCCCCACCGTGCCGGGGATCTGCACGCGTTGCTCGATGAACAGGGCCACCCGGTTGACCAGGAAGGCGGAGACAAAGTAGGCGCCGGTGACCGCCAGGTAGATCTCAATGCCGCGGGAGGTTTCCTCCTGAGCCTGAAGGGCGAACAGGGTCAGCTCGGCGATCGACACCGCGAAGGCCACCGAGGAGTTCTTGACGATGTTCATCGACTCGCTGGTCAGCGGCGGAATCACCACCCGAAACGCCACGGGCAGCAGCACGTAGCGGTAGGTCTGCGGCAGGGTCAGGCCCACAGCCAGCCCGGCATGGCGCTGCCCGCGAGGAATGCTCTGAATGCCGGCCTTGACCTGTTCGGAAATGCGCGCGCTGGTGAAAAAGCCCAGGGCCAGCACCACCAGCACGAAGCTGGGCACGTCGCGCAGCGGTGTGATGAGCGAGGGCACCACGTGGTACCACAGGAAGATCTGCACCAGCAGCGGGATGTTGCGGAACAGCTCGGTCCAGGCATTGCCCAGCACCACGAGGCCACGCGAGGGCGTGGTGCGCACGATGCCCATGAGCGAGCCCACCACCAGCGCCACGACCAGCGAGAGGCTGGCCACCGAGAGCGTCCAGCCCCAGGCCGAGAGCATCCAGTCCAGATAGGTCATGTCGCCACCCTGGCCGAAGCAGCCGCTTTGCTGCTCGCCGGTGACGGTGTCGCGGCAGAAGACCTGCCAGTCCCAACTCGCCACGCTCACTCCCTTGTAGCGGCGCAAAAAGGAAAGGGCCCGGCGTTGCCAGGCCCCGCAAGCGGCTGGGCGCAAGCCGCCGGCCGCAGGCCAAAGGCCCCGAGCCGCAAGGCCCAGGGCCACTGCCTTGGCTTAGCGCTTGGCGTAGGCTTCCATCGGCCGGTCATTGGGCTCGGCCCAGGCCGCCTTGGTGGCATCCGATGCGGGCAGGCGCAAGGCGGTGTTGGCCGGCGGGATCGGCTGCATGAACCACTTGTCGTAGAGCCTGGCCAGCTCACCGGACTTGATCATGCCGATGATGCTGTCGTCCACGGCCTTCTTGAAGGCCGGGTCGTCCTTGCGGAACATGATGGCGATCGGCTCGACGCTCAGCACTTCGCCAGCGATGCGGAAGTCCGCGGGGTTCTTGGCCTTGGCGATGTTGCCGGCCAGGATCTGACCGTCCATCACGAAGGCGTCCGCGCGGCCGCTTTCCAACAGCAGGAAGCTGTCGGCGTGGTCCTTGCCGAACACCTCGTCGAAGTTCACGCCGTTGGCGCGCTCATGCCGGCGCAGGTGCTGAACCGAAGTGGTGCCGGTGGTGGTGGCCACCTTCTTGCCGTTGAGCTGGTTGACCGAGGTGATGCCGGAATTGGCCTTCACCGCCATGCGCACCTCTTCCACGAAGGTGGTGACCGCAAAGGCCACATCCCTCTGGCGGTTGGCGTTGTTGGTGGTGGAGCCGCACTCGATGTCCACGGTGCCGTTCTGCACCAGGGGCTGGCGGTTCTGCGACGTCACGACTTGGTACTTCACGTCCAGCTTGGACATGCCCAAGGCCTTTTGAATGTCGGCCAGCGCCCGCTGGCAGACCTCGATGTGAAAGCCCGCAAACTTGCCGTCGCCCAGCGTGAAGCTCAGGGCGCCGGAGGACTCGCGCACGCCCATGGTCACGGCGCCGGAATCCTTGATCTTCTTAAGGGTGTCGGCCTGGGCCAGGCCTGTAGCCGCCGCCAGGGCCGCCACCAGGATGAGGGACTTCTTCATGAGTGCTCCTGTAAAGGGTTGTAGGAGAGAGCGGAAAATCGAAAGCGACCGATTCTAGGGATCCTGGGGCGCTTCCAGATATGCCCACAGACCCTGAGCCGCCACTTTGGCGGGCCGGCCCGCGCCAGAACCGGGCCGCTCGCGGTAGATCCGCACCTCCATCGTCAGACGGAAGCTGTCCTCGGGGGCCGCCTCCACCAAGCGTCCGGCCCGCAATTCCTTCTGCACAGACCCCACCGGCAGAAAGGTCAAACCGTGTCCCTCGATGGCCATGGCCTTCAGACCCTCGGCCATGTCGGTCTCGTAAACCGGGTCCAAGGCCGCGGCTTGGGGAGATTCCTTGACGATCAGGTCCACCAGGCGCGCCAGGTAGGCCCCGGGTGCGTAGTTCAGGAAGGGGATGCGCTGCCCCTTCTCGCCCGGCAGGGTGTACACGGCCCGACCACGGGCGTTGGCGCAGCTGAAGGGCGCCAAGGTCTCGCGGCCCAGCACCAGCATGTCGTAGCGCTCCGGGTTGAGCTGCAGGGGCTGTGAGGGATGGTGGTAGGCGATCAGCAGGTCACAGCCCCCTTCGCTCAGGCGCATGGCCGCGTCGTGCACGTTCAGCGCCGTCAGGCGGCTCTTGAGCGGCCCGAAATGGGCCTGCAGGTCCATCAGCCAGTGCGGGAAAAAGGTGAAGGCCAGGGTGTGCGGCACTGCAAACTCGATCACGTCGGCCGAGTCGCCCTGGTGGCTGCGCACCAAGTGGCGCGCGCTTTGCAAGGCGCCCAGGATCTCCAGGGCCTGCGAATGCAGCAGCTCGCCGGCTGGGGTCAGGCGCGTGGGGTAGGAGGATCGGTCCACCAGGTCCACGCCGGCCCAGGCTTCCAGCGACTGGATGCGCCGCGAGAACGCCGGCTGCGTGACATGCCGAAGCTGGGCCGAACGGCTGAAGCTGCGCGTCTCGGCCAAGCTCACGAAGTCTTCAAGCCACTTGGTTTCCATGAACGGAGTTCAATCCTGCGAACCGCTGCGCTGCAAGGCCCACATGGAAGCATAGCGTCCGCCTTGGGCCAGCAGCTGCTCATGCGTGCCGCGTTCGATGATGTGGCCGGCGTCCATCACCAGGATTTCGTGGGCGTCCACCACCGTGGACAGGCGGTGCGCGATCACCAGCGTGGTCTTTCCCTGCGCCGCACTGCGCAACTCGGCCTGAATGGCCCGCTCATTGGCCGAGTCCAGCGCCGAGGTGGCCTCGTCGAAGATCAGGATCGGGGGGTCCTTGAGCAGGGTGCGGGCGATGGCCACCCGCTGCTTTTCGCCACCCGACAGCTTCAGGCCCCGCTCACCCACCATCGTGTCGTAGCCCAGGGGCGTGGACGCGATGAAATCGTGGATGCGAGCTGCGCGGGCGGCGGCCTCCACGTCCTGACGGGTGGCACCCGGTTTGCCGTAGGCGATGTTGTACTCCACCGTGTCGTTGAACAGCACCGTGTCCTGGGGCACGATGCCGATGGCGCGGCGCAGCGAAGCCTGCGTGACGTCGCGGATGTCCTGACCGTCGATGGTGATGCGCCCCTGACCGGGATTCACGTCGTAGAAGCGGAACATCAGGCGCGCCAGCGTGCTCTTGCCCGCGCCGGACGAGCCCACCACCGCCACCGTTTTGCCGGGTGGAATCTCGAATGATGCCTCGTGCAGGATCGTGCGGGCGCGGTCGGCAGCGCCGCTGGCAGGCTTGACCGATGCCTCATAGCCGAAGGTCACGCCCTCAAATCGCACGTGCCCACCCGACACGGCGAGGTCCGGTGCGCCCGGTGCATCGGCCACCTCGCGTTCACGCTCGAGCAGGCCGAACATCTTGTCCAAGTCGGTCAGCGCCTGCTTGATCTCGCGGTAGATCACGCCCAGGAAGTTCAGCGGGATGTACAACTGGATCATGAAGGCGTTGATCATCACCAGGTCGCCCAGGGTCAGGCGCCCGTCCACCACGCCTTGCGTGGCCCGCCACAACATGGCCACCAGCGCCGCCGCGATGATCAGTTGCTGCCCCGTGTTCAGAATGCTCAGCGTGGTCTGGCTCTTGAGCGCGGCCTTGCGCAGCCGCTCCAGGCTCTCGTCGTAGCGCCGCGCCTCCCACTGCTCGTTGTTGAAGTACTTGACCGTCTCGTAGTTCAGCAAAGAATCGATGGCCTTGGTGTGGGCCTTCGAGTCCATCTCGTTCATCTCCCGGCGGAACTGGGTGCGCCACTCGGTGATCTTGAAGGTGAAGAACACGTAGACCACGAGGGCCGCCACCGTGATCCAAGCGAACAGCGCATCGAACTGCCAGGCCAGCAAGGTGAGCACCAATCCCACCTCGATGAGGGTGGGCAGGATGCTGTAGAGCGAATACGACACCAGGGCATGTACCGCACGGGTGCCCCGCTCGATGTCGCGGGTCATGCCCCCCGTCTGCCGCTCCAGGTGAAAGCGCAGGCTCATGCCGTGCAGGTGGTTGAAGACCTGCAAGCTCAGGCTGCGCGCCGTGCCTTCGGTGGCCTTGGCGAAGATCAGTTCACGAAGTTCGGTGAACAGCGAGGTCGACAGCCGCAGCAGTCCGTAGGCCAGCAGCAGCCCGAGGGGCACCACCAACAGGGCCTGCGGGTCGCCGGGCTTGATGGACAGGCTGTCCACCAGGTGCTTGAGCAGCACGGGCACACCCACGTTGGCCAACTTGGCCGCCACCATGAAGGCCAGGGCCGCACCCACACGCCAACGGTAGCGCCACAGATAGGGGAACAGACGCTGCAGCGTGCCCCAGTCCGATCGCCGTGCCTGCTCAGGGGCGGCCTGGGCCGCGTCAGTGGGGTGTCCGTGTGCCAGTCCGCGCATCCCACCATTCTCGCCTGGGGCCAGGGGCCCGGGCGCCCCATGGCGCTATGCTTGGGCGCATGAGCCAAGCGACCCCCCAAGACCCGCGCCATGGCGCCGAATCGGTGAAGCTGCCCACCGACAAGGAACTGGTGCTGCGCGTGATCCCCATGCCTGCCGACTGCAACGCCAATGGCGACATCTTCGGCGGATGGGTCATGGCACAGGTCGACCTGGCCGGTGCCGTGCTGCCGGTGCGACGCGCCCGCGGGCGCCTGGCCACCGTGGCGGTCAACCAGTTCATCTTCAAGCAGCCGGTGAAGGTGGGTGACCTGCTGAGCTTCTACGCCGAGATCACCCGCGTGGGCACCACCTCCATCACGGTGAACGTGGAGGTGTATGCCCAACGTCTGCGCGACGGTGGCGAATACGCCGTCAAGGTCACCGAGGCCACGCTCACCTACGTGGCCACCGATGAGCACGGCAAGCCACGCCCGGTACCGCCCATCTAAACACAACGGAAAGATGGGACCCCATTTTCTGCAAGCTCAGAACTTGCTGAAATCGGGCTTGCGCTTTTCGAAGAAAGCCTGGAAGGCCTCGCGCGCCTCGGCGCTGCGAAGCGCCTTGCCGAAGACTTCGGCTTCCGCCCCGATGGACGCCATCACCCCTTCGGCCGTCCAACGCTTCATCAGATGCTTGCTCTGCCGCACGGCCGAGGGTGGCAGCGCATTGAACCGCTCGGCCACCCGCCGCGCGTGGGGCAGTACCTCGTCGGCAGGCAGTACCGCATTGGCCACACCGCACTCCACCGCTTCTTCGGCCGTGAAGGGGTCACCCAGCAACAGCTTCTCGGCCGCCTTGCGGTGGCCCATGAGGGCCGGCACCACCAGGCTGGAGGCGAACTCGGGCACGAGTCCCAGGCTCACGAAGGGCATGGCCAGGCGCGCGTTGTCGGCCACGTAGACGAGATCGCAATGCAGCAGCATCGTGGTGCCGATCCCGATGGCCGCGCCCGTCACAGCCACGACCACGGGCTTGTCGCTGTCGAGCAGGGCCTTCATGAATCGGAAGACCGGCGAGTCCATGCCCTGGGGTGGTCGTTGCATGAAGTCTTCCAAGTCGTTGCCCGAGGTGAAGATGCCAGGCTGGCCGGTGAACAGGACCGCGCGAACCGCAGGGTTCTCGCCAGCGGCCTTCAAGGCCGACGCCATGTCCTCGTACATCGCCATCGTCAGCGCGTTCTTCTTCTCAGGTCGGGCAATCTCGATGGTTGCCACGCCGTTGACCAAGCCGGTCTTGATGCTCATGTGTTTTCCTTCGATCAAACGCGCTCGAGGATACCGGCGGCACCCTGCCCCGTACCCACGCACATCGTGACCATGCCGTACTTGAGGTTCTTGCGGCGCAGTGCATGCACCACCGTGGCGGCACGGATGGCGCCCGTGGCCCCCAGCGGGTGCCCCAAGGCGATCGCCCCGCCCATCGGGTTCACCTTGGAGCGGTCGATCTGCAGTGTGTTGAGCACCGCCAAGGCCTGTGCGGCGAAGGCCTCGTTGAGCTCGATCCAGTCCATGTCGTCTTGCTTCAGTCCTGCATAGCGCAGCGCGGCGGGAATGGCCTCGATCGGACCGATGCCCATGATTTCCGGCGGCACGCCACGGGAGGCGAAGCTCACGAAGCGGGCCAGGGGCTTGAGGTCGAAACGCTTGCAGGCGGCTTCGCTGGCCACGATCAAGGCGCCGGCGCCATCGCTGGTCTGCGAACTGTTGCCCGCCGTCACCGAGCCCTTGGCGGCGAACACCGGCTTGAGCTTGCCCAGGCCTTCAAGGGAAGTGTCCGAACGCGGGCCCTCGTCGATGCTCACCGTGCGGCGCTTCTCGATCACCCCACCGCCACCCAAGTCGGGCAACCGGTCCACCACCTCCACCGGCGTGATTTCATCGGCAAACTGGCCCGCCGCGATCGCGGCCAGCGCCTTCTGGTGCGAGGCCAGGGCGAAGGCATCCTGGTCCTCGCGCGAGACCTTCCACTGCTGGGCCACCTTCTCGGCGGTCATGCCCATGCCGTAGGCAATGCCCACGTTTTCGTCCTTGAAGAATACCGAGGGATTGAACGACGGCTTGTTGCCGGTCATCGGCACCAGGCTCATGCTCTCGCAGCCACCGGCGATCATCACATCGGCCTCGCCCACCCGGATGCGGTCGGCGGCCATCTGCAGCGCGGTGAGGCCCGAGGCATAGAAACGGTTCACCGTCACACCGCCGACCGAATTCGGCAGGCCCGCCAAGAGCGCGGCAATGCGCGCCACGTTCAGGCCCTGCTCGCCTTCTGGCATGGCGCAACCGATGATGGCGTCTTCAATCGCCTTGGGGTCGAGCGTGGGCACCTGGGCCATCGCGCCCTTCAATGCAGCCACCAACAGGTCATCCGGACGCGTGTTCTTGAAGTAGCCCCTGCCGCTCTTGCCGATCGGGGTGCGCGTGGCCGCCACGATGTAGGCGTCTTGCACTTGCTTGGTCATGGCTGCCCCTCGGTCGATGAGTACATCGCCCGATCCCCCGAGGGGATGCGGGCCGGCTTGGGAGCGGCCCGGCGCTCGGCCCGCTCTGCTTCGTTCACCCTTTGCTTCATTTCAACCTTCCCTCTCAATTTCGAACCGGCTTGCCGGTGGACAGCATCCCCATGATGCGTTCCTGCGTCTTCGGATGGTCCAGCAGTGCGCAAAAGCGCTCGCGCTCCAGCGTCATCAGGTACTCCTCGCTCACCATCGAGCCGGCGTCCACGTCGCCCCCGCACACCACCTCGGCGATCAGCTTGGCGATGTGGAAGTCGTGCGCACTGATGAAGCCGCCATCGCGCATATTGGCCAGCTGGCCCTGGATGGTGGCGATCGCGTTGCGGCCGGCCACCGGGAAGAGCGCCTTGGGCGGGGCGCGGTAGCCGCTGTCGGCCATGGCACGCGCCTGCTGCAGCGCCACATGAAGCAGCTCGTCCTTGTGAGGAACGATCACATCGCTGTCCAGCAAGTAGCCGATGTCACGGCTTTCGAGCGCCGAGGTGCCGACCTTGGCCATGGCCGCGCTGGTGAAGCCATCCTTCAGGAAGGCGAAGATGTCCGAACCTGAATTGCCGGCTGCAGCCATCTCGGCCGCGCGGCGGGCGATGTAGGTGAGGCCGCCGGCGCCGGGCAGCAGGCCCACGCCCACTTCCACCAGGCCCACATAACTCTCCATGTGCGCCACTCGCCGCGCGCAATACACGGCCAGCTCGCAACCGCCGCCCAGTGCCAGGCCGCGCATGGCGGCCACCACCGGCACCTGGGCATAGCGGATGCGCAGCATCAGGTCCTGCAGCTTCTTCTCCTCGGGCAAGATGCCCTTTGAGCCGGCCTTCATGTACACCGGCATCAGCGATTCCAGGTTGGCGCCCGCCGAGAACACATCGTCGGGCGACCAGATCACCATCGCCTGGTGCGAAGCCTCGGCGATCTCCAAAGCCTTGAGCAGCCCTTCGGCCACCGCAGGGCTGATGAGGTGCAGCTTGGCGGTGATGCTGGCAATCACCACCTCACCGTCCAGCGTCCACACCCGCACTTCGTCGTTCTTGAACAGCTGGGCGCCAGCCTTCAGCGGGTCCACGCTAGCCGAACCCTTGACCGTCTCGGGGAACAGTTGCCGCGCATACACCGGCAGCGCGCTCACGCCCACGAAACGGCCCTGTGCAGGACTCCAGGAGCCATCTGCCGTGTGCACGCCGCCGGCCTGTGCCACCGGGCCCTCGAACACCCAGGCTGGGAGCGGCGCCGCGCACAGGGCCTTGCCGGCCGCGATGTCGTCCTGTATCCACTGGGCCACCTGGGTCCAGCCCGCCTCCTGCCACAGCTCGAAGGGGCCCTGCTTCATGCCGAAGCCCCAGCGCATGGCGAAGTCCACGTCGCGCGCGCAGTCGGCAATCGTCTGCAGGTGCACGGCCGCGTAGTGGAAGCCATCGCGAAGGATGGACCAGACGAACTGAGCCTGCGGGTTGCTGCTCTCACGCAGCAGCTTGAGCCGCTCGGCGGCGGGCTTCTTGAGCATGCGCTCGACCAGCGGATCAGCCTTGCCGGTGGAGGGCACGTACTGCTGCGTGGCCGGATCCAGGCGCAGGATGGTCTTGCCGTCTTTCTTGTAGAAGCCGGCCTTGGTCTTCTGGCCCAAGGCGCCGGCCTTGATCAGGCCCTGCAGCACCTCGGGCGTGCCGAAGTTGCCGTAAAAGGGGTCGGTCTCGGGCGACAGCGTCGTCTGCAGCGTGTTGATGACGTGCGCCATCGTGTCCGGCCCC
>JACCDI010167390.1_pt1 | contig 12137 bp, 10 predicted proteins | sample 7442791 | NCBI WGS metagenome assembly JACCDI01 (sample SAMN15323434, study PRJNA562643) | freshwater metagenome | isolation source: river surface water | place: USA:Blue River Watershed | collected 2017-08-15
AATGCGGTCGAAGAGGTTGGACTCAGCGACTTCAAGGTGGACATTGCAATTTACGATCCGAAGGACAGCACCAAGGCGGTTCTTGGAATTCTGTTAGATGGTCCCCGCTGGAACTCACGTGAGACAGTTTCAGATAGAGACTGTCTATCTGTCTCTTTACTTCGTGATCGAATGGGATGGCCGGCGATTGAACGTATTTGGCTCGCTTCCTGGCTTCGCAATCCTGCCGATGAGGTTCAGCGCATCAAAGATGTTGTTGAGAATGTACTGAAATCAGGTGCCAAGCCAGTCAAAAAGGCTCAAAAAAAAACTGAATTAGGACCCATCTTCACCACACTAAATTCAGATGAGGTTGAAGATGGCGAAAACCCTATCGATCGCTTGTTGCAAGAGGTTGAAGAGTGGACTCCGATGTATCCAACCTACATTGCGGACAAGAAGTATCTTGATTATTTGTACGACTCCGGGGTTAGAAAGGCAATCAGTGATATTGCCGCTCAACTAACCGCCGAAGAAGGTCCAATTAGCCCTGAGCGATTCGCCAAATTTGTGGGCGGCTGCTTTGGTTTGGAACGTGTTGTTGCGACCCGAGTAAGCGCAATAAATCAGGTTCCCTTGCCAGGACAAGAGCGTGATCAGGAGGGATTTATTTTTCCACAGGGACAGACAGTAAAAACATTCACTACCTGGCGCCGCGGCACAGAATATTCAGCACGTCATATTCAAGATATTTCAATATGTGAAATTTCAAATGCAATGAAAGCAATTTGCAGTGCAGCGCACGGCGTACGTCCAGAACAACTGAATAAAGAAGTCTCGCGCTTGTTTGGTGTCACTAAAGTTTCGGCTGCAACAAATCAACGCCTAGACATGGCCCTGTCATTTGGACTTAAATCTGGTCGCTTATTCCAAGACGGCGAGTACATCCAGGCAGCAAACTAGTAGCTCAATCCGTTTCAATTTTATTTTTAAAAAGTGATGTGCTATAATTGTGTCATCACAGAAACTAAGGGGGTAAAAATGTTTAACACACGCATTTCCCCACGCTCAACCGCTCAGATAACCGGCTAGCCCGCTACACGCAGGGCCGCCAAACCAGGTCCTACTGAATAACCTGTAAAAACTCATCACATCCTCTGTCGGGCTAACCCGACAGCTGCCCTTTTGTTCGGCACCCACTTCAACAACACCTTTATTTTGCCTTCCCAAAAATTGGAGATTTATATGAATGTAAAAGCCCTTCTCGATGTAGATATGGTTGCTCTGGAAGCAGCCGACAAGGTCACGCTCATGCTCGACCTAACCGCTCCCGCAAACCCTTCTCAGAGCACCCGCCCAGGCCAAGCTGTTCAAGTTGTTCTTGATCGCTCAGGGTCAATGCAGGGTCAGCCATTAGATGCTGCAAAGGGTTCACTCCTAAAGCTTGTAGATCGCCTCGCTCCTCAAGATGCATTTGGCCTTGTCGCATTTGATGACACAGCACTTGTAATAGTTCCAACCCGCACCATGGCTGATCACCACATGCCTTCACTTCGTAAAGCAATCCGCGATCTACAAACTGGGGGATCTACAGATATCTCAGCGGGATACCTCATGGGATTGCGTGAATTAACAAGGGTCCAAGCTGCTGGTGGTTCAACTCTGCTGCTTATCTCTGATGGTCATGCAAATGCTGGCGAAAAAGATCCAAAGTTCTTTAGCGAGGTCTCAACTAAGTCAGCTACCGGCAAGGTAACAACATCGACTATCGGATTAGGTAACGGCTACGACGAAACCATTCTTGAAGCGCTCGCTCAAGGCGGCGGGGGAGCACACCGCTTCGCCGGTTCCATCGATGAAGCGGTTGGTGCAATCGCAGCTGAAGTTGATGACCTGCTCGACAAGACAATCGTTAACGCTGTTCTTCGCATTACTCCAACACCTGCAATGTCAGGTGTGCCAGTCATCGAAATTGTTCAACGTCTTCCATATTGGAAAGATGGCGAAACATTTGTTGTACAGCTTGGAGATCTATACAGCGGGGAAAACCGTCGCTTTGTAATCGACCTCGATGTTCCGGGTATCGCAGCACTTGGTCTATGCACAATCGCTGACATCACTATCGAATATTTAGATCTTGCACAGCGTCAAGAAATCTCTGTATCAATGCCGGTCAACGTCAATGTTGTACCTGGTGATGTCGCAGCAGGTCGTATCTCTGACCCAATCGTTCGTGCCGAGCGATTGATCTTGGAAGCCCAAACTGCAAAGTCGCTGGCAGTAGATGAGCTACTCAGCGGCAAGGTTAAAGAGGCCTCTAGTCGTCTCAAAGGCACTGCAGCCAACCTTCGTCGTGAAGCTTCTTTGATACCCGTTACAGATGAGCGCACTGCTGAGTCACTTGCAATCATCAAAGCAGAAGCCGATGAGATCGATGTATTAGCTCAAACAGCTGAAGAGCAAGATGTTATGTACTCATCAAAGCGCATGACTGAGTCCTTCTCACGTAAAACCCGCGCTCGCAATGTGCGCAACCAACCAGTCGATCCAACAATCGACTCCGATGAATTCTTGAACTAAGGAGAAAAGATGAAATACGAACTAACACCGCTGTACTCAGAGGTTGCTCCCAATCTATTTATGGGAGGAACTGATGACAATGCAACAATCGATCGGGCACAACCTCTGCGTCATTTCGAGGGAGGCAACGAGTTTGATTGTGTTGTCACCCTTTACGCATGGGCTGCACCTGCTAATTGGGGCGTTGAAGAAAGACGCTTCGGATTCCCAGATGCCAACATCATTGAGGAGTACATCCCAACGATCTTGGAACTTGCACACTGGGCACATGCCAAGTGGTCTGCGGGTAAAAAAGTAAACATTCGTTGCCAAGCCGGACTAAATCGCTCTGGACTGGTCACTGCTCTTACTTTGATGCTAAGTGGCATGTCTGCAGAAGAAGCTATCAATACCTTGCGTGCAAAGCGCTCTAGCTACGCACTGTGCAATGGAGAGTACGAGCACTGGTTGAGAACCGCGGCTGACTTTCATGTTGATCAGTTGCTTATGAAAAAAAGTGCTTGATTAAATCCATTCATAAGGAATACTTAACCCAATACATCAATCGGAGGGGAAATTTAAATTGGTTAGACTTGATACCAACATTGATCCCGACTCAATGATGTCACTAATGACAAATGCAATTTCCGAAATAAGTGCTGATGACTTGGCTTTTCTTTTTGCAACAGGCAAAAGTGAATTAGAAATTCGAAATCAGATAGCTTTGTACATGCACCGAAATTTGCACTCCAATTACATAGTTACAAGAGAATGGCGGCGACATGATCTTGCTGTTCTTGAGAACGGTAAGCCAAAAGTCTTAGTTGAAGGAAAGTCATGGATTCATGCGGACGCAGTAAATCCCGGAAAGATGCACTCTGGGAAGAATTCGATTGTTGCCGGACTTGAGAGGGACATCAAAAAGATGAATTCGACAGCGGGGGCTAACCCTGAAGTAAACCAATTCATAACCGTAGCTCTCTTTACAGTTGATGTGCAGCGAGCGTCAAAGCACCGGGTCGATGAAGCCGCCATTCCATATGCAGGCACCCACAGAAGGGCCATTGCGCAACATGAGAATGCGATTGAGCTAGCTGGTCGCGGTCGTGGTGCATTGAGTGACTTGCTCATCAGATATGGATCCGTGAAGCGTGCTCCATTAATGGAAGGATACTTTCATGAGTTCAGAGTCGAAGCGGATTTCTTCTTGTTGAAGCCGACAGCATCCTTTATTTCGGACAAATTATGACCCGTCTTGATTCACGTACGGCAATTTACTGCCATGAACTCCTGCACAAGAAGTACGCACCGAATGCTTTCCCAGGCCTCACTCCTGATACGCCAGATCCTGTCGTAGAGGAGTTCAAGAAACTCGGATTCTCGCATGAAGCCAAAGCAATCAAGGCTCTCAAAGAGGTCATTCCTACCTTGATTGAAATCGATCAAGAAAAGAGTTTTGCAGAGATCGAAATAGCAACCGCTAAAGCACTTTTAGATCCAGAAGCCTTTGCAATCGCTGGTGCCTACATCGCTGAACAAGTTGAGAAAGAATTAGCACATGCATTTGGAGTTCCCTTTAAGCCAACAGAACGATCTAGTCGTCCAGATCTGATTATTCGAATAGGCACAGGTAAAGATGGCCGTCCTATTTGGGCACCTGTTGATATTAAGAGCCACAAGGCAATTTCTGATAGTAAATCCAACTCAATCTTTTCTTCACCGATTTCAAACATACTTCCCGTACAGGAAGCGAAAGAAGAAGGACGTTTGGATTACAACGATCTACATCAGTTGGCACATTACACACGTCATTTTCAGGCACTCGGGATAGCTGGAGATGATTTATGGGTGGGCATCATTGGGCGAGAATTTGAAATATGCGTTTGGTCGCGAATAGGTGATGTGGTTATGGGTCAGGGTCAAGCCCAGGAGTCTTTCTTGAGCGTTTACGACCAGCAATTTGCAGAAGCTAAAGAGGTTGTAAGGCTTTCACAGATTGAAAACGAGGATCTTTCCCAAAAGGCTGGAGTTATTCCAATCAACTCATCGGGAAAAATGGGCTGTACCGTTTGTAAATACAAGTCCACATGTCTGAAGGAAATGGAGGCCTTCGATAACGGACATGGCCATGTCACATTGTTGGCAAGAGTTACCCCACTTACTGTTGAAAAGCACTTTCCACACATCGCCAGTATTAATGATCTGCTAGTTGAAACACCGCTTAATGATGCGATGGTTACTGCAAAGATACGAGCCCGAGTGAAGAAGTCAGGTGTGCCTGAACTGCTAGATCCATCGACCCCATTTGAGTTACCAGAAGCGGACATCGAGATCGATATTGATTTAGAAAACTCGATGGAAACTCTTCGTGAGCTAGAGATCGATGAGCCAATTGGTGAGGATCGTCTCTACCTTTATGGGTTTGGTATCCATGACAGGACTATCGATGTTGATTGGCGCACTGCGATTATTGATACCTATTTTGATTACTCAAACACAGAAGAAGGTGAGTTTGAGGTCATGTCAAAGATGTGGAATAGATTAAAGCGAGAAATTTCTAACGCAGAAGAATCAGGTAAAAGTATCAAGATCTTCCACTACTCACCACATGAATTTACCTGGTGGAAAAAGTATGCGAAGAGATTTGTTGGCCGTCCCGGTGTTCCAACCTTAAATGAATTAGAAGAGTTCAAAATCAATTACTTTGTTGACCTATATCCATATGCACAGAAGTGGGCTTTTCCGGCAAAGTCATACTCAATTAAGGATTTAGCTCCTCTTGCAAAGTTTGAGTGGTCAGTTGAGATGGCTGGTGGTGCTAACTCCCTTTTCAAATACAGAGATGCCATTAATCAGGAGCTTGACCAGTCGCAGCGGGATGAAGCAATTAAATGGTTAGCTGCCTATAACCGAGACGATGTTCGAGCCACCTTTGCTGTTCGTGACTACATCCGCTCTCTTTAGTGACTTTCCACCTTTGAAGTATTAGCGTTGGCACATGCTTCATTTCTACTGGCACGCCCTACATCTAAAGCCACATTTGATCTTTGAGGGGAGCGTATTGCGGTAATGGAGTTCCTCATAGGTTTTGTAGGCATACTGAGTCTTCTTGGAATTCCCTTTTTGGCAAAGAAACGTGGGAGAAACCCTTTCTTATTTTTTCTTTTGACCTTATTCATTGGGCCTTTAGCGGTAATATTTTTGCTAAAGCATAAAGAAATTTCGAATAATTCAAAAACTCTCAATCCAGCCTCTCCTGTAGATAATTTGAAAATAGATGTTGTTGCAACATTTGGCGTTGATGACTACGTCGAGCCAACCGATGAACGCACAGCTTTTTGTCCTTCCTGTGGATTTGGGCTTAACAAAGTTCCAGGTGCAAAAACCAAGTGTCCGCACTGTGCTGAATTCATGTACGTTAGAACAGATCCGACCACCAATTCTCGCGTTGTAGTAACTGCAGAGCGGGCTGAGGAATTTGAAGATGAATGGGCAAAGATAAATGGAACCTGGGAGTTTCGAGAAGCAGAAAAGCTCCGTTATGAAGAGACTAAAGAGCGGCTAACAAAAAATTTTAATGGTGCAACCCCTTCAGAAAACGACATTAAATGGTCGCTTCTTAATGAAGATTCAATCAAACACTCTTCTGTTCAAGATTGGGGTCTCTATAGGAACACTATTTTCGAAATGGGCGAGATTCTTCGTAAGGAAGAAAAATACGCCATGGCACTCGAGAAATACCTTTTGGTTTGCTACATCGATACATGTGGGCCAAATAATATCTCTACGCCTTTGGGTCAAAAGAATGAGTTTGGACAGAAAGCCTTTTCAAAAGATAGTGCATTTTTAGCGCCTGGTGTGCTCGAAAGAATATTGAAGTCTGCAAAAAAGATTGATAAAGATCTCGAAAGCCTAAAGGAATTACTTGTGAAAGTTGGAGAGCAATATAAGGGAGCTATTCCATTCACGATGCCCCCTGAAGAATCTTGGGAAGAAATCATCACAGAATTGAAGAGAATCTAGATACTGCCAGCAAAGTCATATCCAGCCCAACCGATCTTTGCTGACCCTTCAGAGAGAGTTGTTTGGCAGGCTTTAGTTGAACAGCTCCCAGCCGATGCTGTTGTTGTCTGCAATTTTAAAATCCTTGAAGCCCAACAAGAGTATGAGATGGATTTAATCGTCTTGTGGTCTGAAGTAGGTGTTGCGGTAATTGAAGTCAAGGGTGGAGATGTAACACCTAATACAGATGCCACCTTCACTCAAAGAGATGCAAAGGGTTCCCGCGAGATTGATCCGATGGGGCAAGCAACCAAGAACATGTATGAACTCGGGCGATTCTTAGCTAAGAATTCAAGTATCCAACACTTTGCAGCACGACCAGTGGTCGCTCTTCCTTACGCAGATATTCCAAGTGCCTACTCGCGACCAACTATTCCTCGCAGCAGTATTCATGATGATGTTGATTTAGTAACTATTGGTGATCGCATCATGAAGGATCTGCTAAATCAAAACTTTAGGCCAACAGCACTACAAATTCACGCAATGCTCACAGCAATGAGCGTCTCGCTTCAATCTCAGAAATCCCTGACCGCTTTGGGAGCTGAAAGAGAAGAAAAAGTTGTGCAGTTGACTGAAGAACAGTTCTCAATTCTCGATCTCTGTAAGGCCATGCCAAAGTTCTCAATACTGGGTTCTGCAGGATGTGGCAAAACCTTTGTTGCAATTGAGCAAGCACGTAGGCGGTTTGAGGCAGGGGATAGGGTGCTTTTCCTTTGCTACAACTATGGTTTATCCGATTACATCCGTCGTCGCTTTGAAAACTTCCCTGACTCATCAGGTTTCATTCAAATTGGAACCTTGCACTCTTTGGGTAACAAGTGGAACATGGCTTTCACAGTTGAGCAGTCAGATGATTTCTGGGACTCTAAACTTCCCGCCTTATTGGTAGATCACCTGGCGACTATGCCGTTAGATCAAAAGTACGACACCGTTGTTATTGATGAAGCTCAAGATTTCCATGCCGACTGGTGGAGCGTTGTCATCGGTGCGCTAAAGGATCCTGATAAAGGTCGCATCTATGCCTTTGGCGATATCCGCCAGGGGATCTTCAGACAGGCCACAGATATTCCGCTTCAAGATACAAAGCTTCATCTGACTAAGAATCTACGGAACTCACTTCCAATTGCAGAGTTAGCTGCCTTGTGTGTTGAGGAGCCCCTAGAACTTTCTGGGTTAGATGGCCCACCAGTTCAGTGGATTGAAACCACAACAGAGTCCTCTGAAAAAATCGCAGATGAACAGGTAGCGCAGCTGATTTCCCAAGGCTGGAAACCAGGGGATATCTGCGTCTTAACAACAGGGTCACGTCACACCGTTCAGCGCCAAGATGGCGATGGTGCAATGAGTCGCGTCTACTGGAAAAAGTTCTTTGAAGAAGATGCCACCTATCACTGCACGACGACCGGCTTTAAAGGATTAGAACGCCGCGCAGTGGTCATCGCCATTAATGGCTGGAAAGATCCTGAGCGTAAGAAAGACATTCTTTACACCTCAGTCACCCGCGCTCGCGATCTACTGATCATCTGCGGTAGCAAAGAGGAGATCACCCAGGCAGGTGGCAAAGAGTTCTTTAAGAAGTTAGCTCGAAATAATCCAGCCTAAGTAACTCTCAGCAACTTTTTTGTCAGTGGTGGTCTTTACCATCGCAGGTATGCGGCTTGTAATCTCACTCATATTGGTGCTGACCCTTGGGTATTTCGCCCCGGCTCAGGCTGAGCCGCTGCCAAAGAGTTTAGTTTTGATCGATACCGGCTTTGATACCTCTATCGAACAGATTCGCACCGCCACCATCTTTGAAAGCTGCATCATGGATTGGAGCATGTGCCCCAACTCGAAAAACTTCCAAGAGGGTATAGGGGCGGCAACTATCTCCTCATCACTAATTTCAGCCCCGGGAATTAGCCATGGCACCCAAATGGCCAGCATCGCTGCCGCCACTAACCCTGAGCAAAAGATAATTTTGCTTCGCCTTATTGCTTACAACTCACGTGGACAACGACTACCTGTCTATGAATCTAGTGTGATCCAAGCCTTTAAATGGATTACCAGCAAACAAGTTGAACTCAATATTGGAGCTGTAGCAATGGCACAAGGCCATCACTCATTGTTACCAGTTAAAAATTATTGCCCTAAAAGCTCCCAACTTGAAAAGTTAATTATCGATCTCAAGCTCAAAGAGATTCCCGTCTTTTTCCCAGCGGGAAATTCAGGTGATAAATCTCGAATAGATTGGCCAGCATGCATCCCAGCCGCAATCGCAATTGGTGCAGTTGATACCAAGGATCAAATTGCCAGCTATTCAAATTATGATCGCGTTCTCAATGATTTTTATGTACTGGGAACATCCTCAGCGCTCTTACCTGGTGGTAGTACTACAACCGCCACAGGTACTTCAGTTTCTACAATTATCGCTGCAACCAATTGGCTGAAAATCCAGAATCAACGCCCAGAGATGAAGTTAGCTGAAATCTCACAACTCTTTAGAAATACCGGACCTATTATTTTTGACTCGAAGTTTCGGTATGGAAGAAAAATGGATATAGAGGCAGCATTAACGCTGCTCTCTACCTCCACCCCTTAATTCAGATTAGTAAGCGTCCCCGCCTGATAAGGCGCCTTCGATGAAATCGGCAAAATGAGCCAATTCCGCAATAGGGCCTGCTAGCTCACCAATATCAAGTGAATCTAACTTCTGGACATGCTTGATTGCCAAGAACTCACCGACCAGACCTAATCCATAAGGCATGTTTGATACGAAATCTGCCTTCATTAACTTTGCTACATCCACTTTGTCTAACTGGCACACTACCGAACGAAAAGTAACGTAGCCATCTATATTTGCGACAAAAACAGATTGGGAGCGACCATTTTCAGTTTGAAGCTGGACCTTAATTAAGTTGGTGTCAACCCTCTCTGAAGCATGAACCTTTGAACTCAACAATATCTGAGCAACTTCTGACCACTGTGCCATTTATTTCTCCTTTTAGTTTGGGGCCAAGGCCACCGATACCACGAGTTTACTTTCAAGCCATTCGGAAGTGAACAGGTTTTCAGAAAAATTTGAAACCTAATACTGATCCTCACCTGTCAGCATGCTTTCAAGTTCATCGGCCAAGTAGGCTATGCGGATTATCGGCTTGGTCACTTCGGCAACATCTAGATCCTCTAGTAACTGCCAATGCTTAACCGCTAAGTGATTAGTCATCACTCCTAGACCAAAGCGGAGGTCTCTCATCAATGGTGCGGCAAAAAGTTTATTCAGATCAACATCCTCTAACTTGCAGACCGCTGCATTAATACTGACTGAATCTCCTTCGTCGCAGATGTACACCCTTTGATCTCTGCCATTGTCGGTGGGGACGATAACACTGACTACGCCTTCCGACTCTAGGACAAAGTTATAGCTTGGGATACCTAAAAGCATAAGTTTTACTACGTTCCAGGTTGCCATTTAACGCTCACTTCTCATATTGGTTTAATCCAGCTCATCTTTTTCATTGTCGATTTCAATCTTTACATTCACCATGTCAGCTAAATCCTCCATCATGCTTCGGATGTCATCACGGAAACTCTTGAGCAACCCGCCTGCACTCTCGATACTCTTGATCGCATCATTATGGGATTTCTTCACATTTCGCAGATCCTTTAAGCGCAACTGCATGGCATCAAAACTGCCTCTGATTCCATCAATATCGATTTTGGTCTCAAGATTTCCAATGCTAGAGCGTGACTTCCAACGTCCCCATAGATAGGCCAAACGAATCAAATCAGTCTCTGGAGCGTAAGTATCAACAATTATTAGGAGTTTATTACCGTCATACTCACGCCACGGCGTCTGTGCCTCCATGTCGATTCCCTCAGAGTCCAGCACAAGAATTGCTGCATCTGCACTTCTATCGGCAATAACAGCGTTGAGCTCCTTTTTAACCTGATCATCTACTACGCGACCAGTTGCCTTGCTCTTGAAACTCTTATCTGTTTTTGCTTCCCACAACAAGGTGCAAATCTTGCCCATCGTGTCATCGTTGTTAAGGGTTACCTTTGTGTCACCTTTCTTGGATCCTCCAGTCTCAGCAATTGCACCAGTTGGTTCCGCGGTATCACCAAAGATTTGCGCATAATCCTGAATAATCTTGTCAACCTTGACTTCAAAATCAGTTCCATCAGCTGCCGTCTTGCGAGCGCCCTGATTAATTCTCAACTTGGTCTTAATCGACTCAAGTGATTCATCAACCTTCTTTTGGTGCGCTGAAAGATCGGCAGCAATCAAGGTGCGCAATCGTGCAATAGGGCTGGGATCTAAACTTCCCTCAATGCTTTCTGGTGAGAGTAAATTCTTTAAATTGTCACCAGTTGCCTTATCAAGAGCTTTGATAACGGGTCCTTTTTCCGGATCGACAATCTCAGCCAACTTCTCATTGAGATCTTCAACCATCTGCTCATACGCCTGCTCAATGCTGGCGATTACAGACTCAGCAGAGTCCTTGATGTTCTGAGTTTCCAGATCTGTTTGAAACTTTGAACGGATATCTAAGGCAATCTCAATAAGCCCCTCTAGAGCCTCTGCGCGAGCATCCTCTTCATAATCATCAAGGTATGCCACTAGCTCTGCGCTGTCGATTACGAGGGAGTTGATAGTTACCTCATCGCCATCAATCTCAATCTCTGCCTGCATGGATATCCCAATCTCTCGAATGCTCAATGGGCCAAAGCCTAGGTCCCACCCCCGACCTGTACTAGGCCAAAAACGGTCACAGAAGCCTGTCTAAGCCACGATCTCGCCCCTACTCGAACACCTGTTCGAATAATGTGTTACTCTCCGCTTCCCCCAAAAACTGCCCAGCGCTGACCCCAAGCCCCAAAGCAGATTTGTCAGTGACGGTCAGTAACTTCTCCACCAGTCAGAAGCACCATTGTCGGAAGAAAGGAAAAGGTGAGCACAGAAAACAATCCAGATGAAAAAGAGCTATGGGCCAGTATCCCTCGCTCCGAAGGCGTAGATCGCGCCGAACATTTTGTGAAGCTCAGTCACATGGCTTATGACCGCGGTGATTTCAAATCAGCGCTCGCGCTCTGTGAAAGTGCCAGAGAGATTTATGAATCTCACAAAGCAGTAGTAGGAACCCAAGCATTACTCCATGTGTACGAGGGAATCACATGGTCACTTCGAAAGCTCGACCGAGAAGCAGAAGCTGCAGAGCTTGCACTGCATGCAGTAGATATTCTCAAAGAAGATAATCCAGTTGATGCAACAGATATGTTGCGCGAGGCAGGAAGATTCTTCTTCACCGCAGGTGAGTATCAGAAGTCATTAGATTGTCACCTAAAAGCAATGCAAGAAGTTGATCCGGATCTATCGGACTGGACCATGGGAATCGACAGTTACAACGTCGGATTTGCATTGATGAGATTGGAAAGATATCCAGAAGCAATTCCGTACTTGATCAAGTCACGTGAATACTTCAAGAAGGATAAAGAACCTGAAAAGGTTTACTACTGCGATGAGTATCTAGCAGTTTGTTACATAGAACTTAAAA
>JACCDI010118284.1_pt1 | contig 12134 bp, 3 predicted proteins | sample 7442791 | NCBI WGS metagenome assembly JACCDI01 (sample SAMN15323434, study PRJNA562643) | freshwater metagenome | isolation source: river surface water | place: USA:Blue River Watershed | collected 2017-08-15
GTAATGATAGTGATGATAGTGATGATAGTGATGATAGTGATGATAGTGATGATAGTGATATTGGTAATTATGATAGTGAAGAAGCTTGGACATATGGAACAGATTATTTAAGTGACCTAATTGAAAATTTAATGTGTAAAAAATATAAATTAAAAGAAGAGAATGCTAAACTAAAAGAAGAGAATGTCAAATTAAAAGAAGAAAATAATAGATTAAAAAAACAAATAAAAAAACTAAATAATTGTCAAAGACACTACTTCAGTGATATGTTAGATATTTTAGAATACTTTCACGATACCGATAGTATTAAAGAAACCGCAAAAAAATATGATATGTCAATAAAAGAAACAATGTTTAATATAGTTTATTGGGAGGGTTGTTTTGATGGTTTACTATCAGCAAAAGATTATAAAGAATGTAATTTAGAAGTATATGAACCTTATAGCAAAAAAGAAAATAATAACGAATAAATAATTTATTATTAAATATTTTTATAAATAATTAATTATAAATATAATATAATGGATAAAGATAATATTTTTTTTTATATTTTTATAGGATTTGTTTTAGTGATTTGTTTAAAAATATATAGTGAATCAGACGCTTTTAATTTAAAATGTATTGTATCAAATGTAGATGGTGAAACATATTGTGTTAGAGAGCGTGCTAAATTAGAATTAGCAGCAGATTTATTAGCAAAAGTAACTAACAAATGTAAAGAATTAGTAGTTTATGTAGGTGAAAAATATAAAGATAAAGGAGATGAAAGAGTGCGACTTTTAGTAGAAAATTTTGACCCAAAGAGAGTAAGTGAAACATTGCCAACAAGCGAGTTTACAGCATATAGTGAAAACAAAGGTGAAAAAATAGCTTTTTGTTTAAATAAAAAGAAAGAAGGTGGAAAACTAATAGATTTAAATACATTAACATTTGTAGCAATACATGAGTTAGCACATGTAATGACAAAAGAAGAAGGTCATAAATTAGTATTTTGGCAAAATTTTAAGTTTTTGTTAGAAAACGCAAAAGAAGCAGGAATTTATAATCCAGTAAATTATAAACAGAATCCAACAGAATATTGTGGTATGCAAATTACAGACAACCCATATTATGATTTAAAATAAACTAGTTTTGTTAGATTTTTTATATTTTAAATATAAAATAATAATTTAAAAAAAAAGAAATCTAACAAAATAAAATAATAAAGCAAATTTTTCATATAAAAATATTAACTTATTTAAATATATATGTCATCATTACAAATATTTAAAGTAAACCATTTAATTGATAAAAATAAAATAGATACAATATATGTTTTTTATGGAAGTAATTTAGACATTGATGAAGACACAGATTTAACTGAATTGTTTAAAGCAGATCCAACTAACAAATTATTTGACAATATATTTACACAAGAAGAGTTACAAAATATTAAAGATAAAGATATTGATGTTGAATTTTTAAACGAAGCAATTCATATTGATGATACAATTGGTGTAATAAAGTTAAAAATTGTATTAGCACTTGGTATTAGAACAACAATAGATGAGTTATATTTATATTCTCTTAAAAAAGAAAAATTATTACCATCATTAGTTTACCAAATGCTAACACAAAATGATACAATTACATTAACATATGAAAGACTACAAACACTATTATTAAATATTCGTGACAAATATGGCAATCCTATTGACTTTAATATTAGAAAAAAAGAGAAATATACATTTGAAGATATTTTAGAATTAGGATTAGAAACAAGTGAATACTATGTAACAAAAGTTTTAGGTCAAAAGTTTTTTATGGTAATAAATGAATATCCATATATAATTGACCCATATTATTTAGAAGAATATGACCCTTTGTTAGAACAATCTAACAAAGAAATTACAACATTGAATTCACATTTGTTATTAAATAATGGTGAAATAATTAATAATAATATTTATTTATGTTCAGCTGAAGATGTTTTAAATCATTGCTCTGCTGAAAACATACCAGAAGAATATTGTATGAAAGTTTATTATCCATTTTTATTTCGTAGAGATATAAAAACATTAGATGAATTAGAAATAAATAAAAGACAATTAATTGGTGAAAATAAAGCATTATTAAATGAACAAATGATACGTAGTTTTAAAAATGTAGATATGTTTTATGATATTTATAAAACACAAACACAATCAGATAGGTTCTCTTTAATTAAAAAAAAGACAGGTATTAAAAGTTTTAGAATAACACTTTATCCAGATTCAAATGTTAAAATACCAGTTGATATTATTTTTAAGCTGCTACATGCTACACAAAATTTACCATTAATAAAGTTTAATCCATCCACTAGACAAGAAAATATTTATAGATTATTTGTAGATGATATATCAACTGATGGTCGTAAAATTCCATATTTACCAAAAGCAATAATTTTTAAATTAATAAAGTCAATTGGTAAAACTAGATCAGTTGCTACATTTATTAGAATTAATAAAACTGATACACTTATATGTGAATTTCGTGATGATGCTAGTATTTTAATTTATTCAGTTATTGATTTTGAGAATCCTATATTGTTAGGTGAATTAAGCGAAGATAAATTTAATTTGTTAGATGGTATAATAAGAAATGCTATTAATCCTATTATTGAACAAATTAGACCTTTTTTTGAGCAGAGCGGATATAAAATAAATAGTTTTACTTCTGTTACTAGTAATCTAGTAGAAATAGATGAAATGGTATATCAAACAGTATATAAAATAACAACACCAATAGAAATAAATAAATTTTCAGGTTGTATTACTAGTGTATTTAATATTGAATCAAATAATTTTAAAAAGGGTTTAGAGTTGCGTTATAAACGTGTATCTAATTTTAATAAACGCGATAGTCAAGAAGCATTTGTAATTGAAAAACAAAAACAAGGTTATAATGCTAATGAAATTATAGATTTATTAGTTGAAAATTATGATGATATGGATAAAACAAAAGCAACTGAGTTATTACAAAAAATAATTAGTGAATTACAAGTAGAAAGAGGTGTTAAACGTAAGGCTATTGAAATTAAAATAAATCCTGGATTTAAAACAGTTTTTTCATATGTGCCAATTTCTGGTGAACTAACAATTCAAATGCATAGCATTGATAATATATATTATTTAGATACTGTTCCTATATTTTTAAATAGTTTAATTCGTATTACGCAAGATAAAGGAAGTAGTGCGTTTGCTACAGATTATATAAATCAATTATGTTCAGCAAATGAAATTGAGGATATTAAATTTAATGATATTATTGCTGATTCTGAAGAAGCACTATCTGAATTACCTGAAGGTGAAAGTCTTAGTTCTATTTCTTATCCAGAAGAAACTGAGCAAGAACGTGCTGAATATAATAAACAAGCTAGAATGGATGAATTGTTAGATATTTTTGGTTATGAACAAGGTGAAGGTGATGGTGAAGATTATGGCGAATATGAATATGAAGGTGGTCAACCTAGTAGTAGTTCAGATATTAAAATAGATTCTGATATTAGTTTAGGTAGTTTAATTAATTCTAATGAAAATAGTAATAGATCTAGTGAAAAAACATTTACTTTATCAGATGAAGAATCCAAAGAATCTACAATATCAAGTAGTTCTAAATCAAGCATTAGTATACCATCTAGTAAATCTAAAAGTAGTTCAAGTGGTGTAATTAATTTTAGTTCTTCTAGTAATATACCTACTAGTAACCAAATTACTTTTATTGAAGAAGAAACACCTATATCTAGAAAATCTTCTGATTCACTAATTAGTTTAGCTTCTACACCTAAAATACCTATATCTAAAAAATCTTCTGACTCATTAATTAGCTTAGATAAAACACCTATATCTAAAAAATCTTCAGATTCATTGATTAGTTTAGAATCTATACCAAAAGAAACACCTATATCTAAAAAATCTTCAGATTCATTAATTAGTTTAGCTTCTACACCAAAAGAGAGACCTATATCTAAAAAATCTTCTGACTCATTAATTAGCTTAGCTTCTACACCAAAAGAAACAAAAGAGTCACTAATTAGCTTAGAATCTACACCTAAAAAATCATCAGAATCATTAATTAGCTTAGCTTCTACACCAAAAGAAACAAAAGAGTCACTAATTAGCTTAGAATCTACACCTAACAAATCATCCGAATCATTAATTAGCTTAGAATCTATAAAAGATAAAAAGACTTCTAGTTCAAATAGAATTACATTAGATAACTATGTAGGTGAATTTATCTCTGATAATGAAGATAAAGAAAATCTAAGACAACCAACACCACCACAAACAGAATTTATTGAAGTAAGAACACCTACACCTAGTAGTGTAAAAGAAATAACAGATGGTTTTGTTAAAGACACACCTATATTGTTAGAAGAAGAAGTTATACCAGTAACTAAACAAGCACCTACATTGTTAGAAGAGGAAGAAGTTATACCAGTAACTAAACAAGCACCTACATTGTTAGAAGAAGAAGAGGAAGAGGATTTAGTTTTACCAGTAACTAAACAAGCACCTACATTGTTAGAAGAAGAGGAAGAAGAAGAAGATGAATATATTGATGTTGTTCCAAAAATATCAGCAGCAAATGCTAAAAAAATAGAAGAATTAAAGAAGGATTTAGGTGATACAGTGCGTGATATTACAGGAACACAATTAAATAATCCATATTTTTTTCAAGATCGTATGGAAAAAAGAGATCCAGGTTTATTTGTAACAATGAAAGAAGGATCAATGATGGCATATTCGCGTATGTGTCCATCAAATGTTAAGCGTCAGCCAGTAATTCTAACAGAAGAAGAAAAGAATGATTTAATAAATGAGCATCCAGATTTATATAGCAATCCACGAAAAATAGAGTCAGATTTTGTTGAATATCGTTTTAATGAAGATAATCCAGATGAAAAATATTATTATACTTGTCCTCGTTATTGGTGTCTTTTAACAGATAAAATGGTAACAAAACAACAAATTATGGATGGAGAATGTGGTGGTGTTAAATATGATGAAAAAACATATCAAAATGCTATCATTCCAAAGAATGCTAAAAAGGTGCCAAAAGGTCAATATGTGTATCAATTTTATGATGAAGGTGTAGAACATTTTCCAGGTTTTCATAAAGAAAATACACAAGATGGTAATTGTATACCTTGTTGTTATACAAAGTGGAATACTGCTGCTGTTAAAGAGCGTCGCGATAAATGTCAAGCACAATCAAAAGAGATGATTAGACAACGTCAACAGCCAGAGTCATCAGAAGAAAGTAAAACAACGGATTTAGAAGAAGAAGAAGTAATTGTTCCTCAAGCAAAACCAGTTAACATTAAGTCAATAATTACAGGTAAAGAACAATATATTAAAGGTCCAGAAGTATATCCACTTGGTAGTAAAAGATGGGGATATTTACCTGTAGCAATTGAGCGTTTACTTCATGAATCAAATGCTACATGTCAAGTAAGCCAAACAAATACAAATATTAAGTTAAATCATCCTTGTTTATTACGTCATGGTGTTGAAAATAGTATGAATCAATCTTTTATTGCTTGTATTGCGAGTGCGTTATTTTATGCTGAATCAATAAAAAATGAAAATGATGAACTAGTTCCACGTATATTAATGTTTGACCCAGAAGCAAAAGATGATGTTCCATCAATATCAAAAATGAAAGAATTAATAATTAATGCGATGACATTAGATAGTTTTATTACATATCAAAATGGAGATCTTATTACAACATTTGCGAATGATGAATTAAATATAGACATGGATTATGTAGCAGATAAGTATGGAGAAACTAAATTATATAATAAATTAAGAAAGTATAGAACATCAATTAGTGATTCAAGTAGTTTGTTAGATTCTAGCACATCACAAATATTAATTACTACAAATCCATCAACAACTAGTAGTATAGCAGAAGAAGCAATAACATTAGGTGGTTCTGCTAGTAGAACAAGTTCTAGTTTAACAGATAGTAGTAATAGTATTGATAATAATGATAATGAAGAAAATTTTGTTTTACATGTTGTAAAAGCATTTGAAAATTTTAAACAATTTTTAGATCCAAAAAATACAAAAAATATAGTAGATCATACGTATTTATGGGATATTGTAACAAGACCAAATCCAAAATTATTTAATTCAGGATTTAATTTAGTTATTTTTGAAATTACAGATAATGATATAACTAACAATGTTGAGTTATTATGTCCTACAAATCATTATTCTAATCAAGTTTATGTTGCTAGAAGAAAAACACTTATTTTAATTAAGCGAGAAAACACATTTGAACCAATTTATTCATATTTAGACACAGGTAAAAAGCTAAAAGTAATTAAAATGTTTAGTGAATATGATCCTAAATTAGCAGAAACTTCAAAATCAATGCGTGCTGTTTTAAATACAATTATCAAATCACTTTTAAGCAATCAATGTGCGCCATTACCTAGTTTAGCTTCAAATTTATATAAATTTAAATCGCCACCAACTCTTTCCGCTTTAATTAAACAATTAGAAAAACGTAAATATATAATAGAAACACAAGTAGTTAATTTTCAAGGTAAAGTTATTGGTATATTAGCTGAAAGTAGAAGTGGATTACGTGGTTATATACCATGCTATCCATCATCTTTATGTGTTCCAAAATATCCTAATAAAGGTAAGGAATGTAAATTTGGATTTATTTATATGGACGAAGTTCAATGGCAGCCTTATAAAGAAACAATGGCATTTTTAAAAGAATTTTATAGATATGAAGAACCACAAGGTGAATATGTTAAATGTAATGAAGGAACTGATCTATGTAAAGTTATTGAAGACCATCATATAGTTGGTATACTAACAAATACTAATCAATTTGTTCAAATATCTGAAGTATTGCGTGAAGATGAAGTTAGTGATAATATTCGCGCTGTAAATAATAACAACTATTTAATAGCAGATGAATCAACTTTATTAAATCAAAAAGAAGATGCTAAGCGTGTTGAATATATTAGACGCATTCAATTAGAAACAAACTTTTATAATGTTTTTAGAAATACAATTCGCATATTACTTGGTGATTATTTAAATACTGACAAACGTAAAGAAATACAACAAGAATGTAATAAGCGTTTTGGATTATATCAAGCAAAACTAACAAAAGTAATTGAATTATTAAAAGATTTGGTTGGTGATAATATAATTTTTTCTGATAGTTTTAATGTCAAATCTGTAAAAGATATATATACTTGTTTAAATATAGATGAAAATAAATGTAAAACAGGTAATTCTGTTTGTTTTATGACAAATGATAAATGCACGCTTGTTTTACCAAATATAAATCTTATTACACGTAAGCCAACTAACAAAGAACAATATTATGGTAAAATGGCAGATGAATTAATTAGATATAATCGTATTAAATCATATATTTTTAAGAGTAAAACATTTTTATCTTTTAATAAGTTAGGTTATAATTTAAATAGCAATGAAATTATTTTATTACAATCATTAATTACTCAAGAATTTTTTGAAGGTCTTGTTAGTTCTAACAAAAATAAATATGCCAAATATAATTCATATGATACAACTAATCCAATTAAAAGTTTACCATATGTAAATGAATATGAAATGGATGCTATTATAAATCCACATGAATTAAATGAATGTGAACGCAGCACTATTGGCAAAATTTCAACAGTTTATTGGCGTAAATGCTTTCCCCTTACTTATAAAGAACGTTCTTATTTTGGCTTAAATGACTGCACATTTAATATTTTAGTTGATATAATTGCTAATACAAAAGGACAACAAATACAAATAGAACAATTTAGAAGTATATTAAATGATGAATATCATAAACTAACAAAAGGATTTACTGATAAACAAAATATACAAAAAATAGCAGATATTTTAAGCGAGGAAGGTAAAAAAATATTTGCTGATCAAATAGTTCAACAAATTTTATCTTTTACTGAAATGGTTTATACTTATAGTTATTTTATTACTAATTTTGACTTATGGATTTTATTAAATTACTTCAAAATACCATCTATCTTTATTTCTAATGGAAATATTCCTGAAACTAGATACAATGAAAAACAATTTGTTGTTTATACTGATAGTAAAACTGATAAATATTTATTTATCATTACACCTGGGTTACGTGAAAAGAATGTTCCTGAATATAAAGTTATATTAAATGAAAAAGACCAAATGTTAATTTCATTAGATTCTATAAAACCTGATAGTGAATGTTCTAACAAAATTAGAGATGCTATTAGATCATATGTTAGTATTGATGAATATTTAAATGTTTATAAACGTGATAATAAATATAAATATGTTAAAAAACGTAAAGATGAACGTAAAAAACCAATAGCAATGTTAGAAGAAGGTTTATTATTAGAAGAAGAAACACCTTTACAAGAAGAACAAGAAGAAATAATTCCTGTTATTAAACCTAAACCTAAAGAACAACCTATTTTGTTAGAAGAAGAGGAAGAACAAGAAGAAATAATTCCTGTTATTAAACCTAAGCCTATACCAAAACCAAGAACAAGAAAACCAGTTGTAGAATTAATTGAAGAATCACCTGAAGAAGTTAAACAAGAAGTTAAACAAGAAGTTAAACCATTAGTAGTTAATAAACCATTTATTAAACAAGAATCAAGTGAACCAGAAGAAGAAGAAATTATTCCAGTTATTAAAAAGAAAAATCTAACAAAAAAGAAAATAGAAATACGTCCACAAGAACGTAAAAAACAAACTAGAAAAGCACCAGTAGCTCAATTTATATTAGAAGAAGTTGATGAACTATAAAAAAATAAATAATTAATTATTTTTAATTATTTATTGTATATTTTAATTATTAATTGTAAGTTCTATTATTATTATTTTAAGCAAAAGGATCATAATCATCAGTCTTAGCCATCTCTTCTACTTTAATATTTACTACATTATTTTCAATTGTTAACTTATCAATAGAACACTTATCATTACTATCTTCAACTGCTCCTAAAAATGCGTTGGCAATTTCTTCACTTTCATCTACTAACTTATATTGAGTTGTCTCTTGTAACTTCTGCATTTCAGTAATATCTAATATTACTTGGAACGCACTAGTTCCAAAGAAGCCTTCTTGACCACACATTACATTAGCAGATACACCACGCATAGTATCTAATTCAGCATGTCTAGCAGCCTTTAAGAACATTTCAGGTGTTTCCTCAAAGGAAGCCTTAGCAATAGGTCCAATGTTATCATTATTAATACCATGTCTAAAGATTGAAATTAGTTTATGACTAAAAGACATTCTATCACAAAGAAGTGCCATATGATGGAAATTTACATATCCACCATCAAACTCTAAAACATCTGCCAACTCATTAATAATTGCTTGTCTAGCAGCTTCAACACCTAAAACATTATAAATTTCAATAATATCATTACTGAATGTGCGAGTAGAATCAATATAATCAAGACCTAGAACATCTAACATATTAGTGCCAATAGTATCTAAAACCCAAATTTCTTGCTTCTTATATGTGCCAGCTTTTTCAACTAAGTTATCTTTAATCTTACGCATAATAACCTTATTAATATTTTTAACACCTCTAATTACAGTGTTGTTAAGTAATTGGTCTTGGAAATTCTTAAGAATATAAATTTGGTCTGACTGATCAAGAGGATTAATTTTAGCCTTTTTAGAACCACTACCTTGTTTAATAACATTTTCCATTCTAATTCTAAAAACTAGTTTATCTGAGTTAAAATCGGAGTAAACACAACTAATATCTTCACCATAAGCATTAGATAATGTAAAGTTAATGTCATCCATTGTAATACTCTTTTCCAACATAATTTCAGCATCCATTTCCATTCTTAAAATCCATTTTGACTTGTCACCCATATTGTTCATAGATTGTTGATTATTACATTCACTAAATATGTCATCAAATTCTTTATATTGAGCCATTAATTCTTTATCTTCTTCAATTAAAGTATTCATGTCATCAGGATCAAAGCAAATTTCAACTGATTTTACTAATTCTTCTAATTTGGTATATTCTAACATATACATAATAGAATGTGCTTTTTCTTTATCAACCTCATCTTCAGGTTTAATATAAACAGTAAGTGAAGGATTTTTAATACTTTCAGATAAAGATAAGATTTCTTCAATTCTTGGAACACCACGAGTTACATTTGATTTAGATGCTACACCAGCATAGTGGAAAGTATTTAAAGTCATCTGTGTAGTAGGTTCACCAATACTTTGTGCCGCAATCATTCCAACCATTTCACCAGGTGCTACAATTGATCTTTTATAGTTAAGAACTACTGTTTCAATAAGGATTTCTAATGCTTTTTTGTTAAAGCGCTTTACTACTAATAAGTCCTTAGGTGATAAGTAATAATAATATAATACTTCAAATAACTTATTTGGTTTAGCATACTTAATCTTATTTAACATAGCAAATCCATTTTCAATAACGTCCATTGCTTCAAGAGGTGTAATATCTACTAATGAATTATTGTTAAGACCTTGTTGTCCAATAATATTTTGAATAATATAATCAAATGCTACTGGAACTCTTACAATTTTATCATCTTTATTCTTAAAAATATGTTTAATAATTTCATCTCTTGATTCAATCATAAAATTAGTGTATTTTTGTGCTTTTTCATTAAAATCATTAATTTGTTTTCTATATCTAGTTAACGCATTCTTTACAAACATTGCTGACAATACTTTAGTCTTAGCATCTTCAGTAGGCATATTAAAGTGAGCATAAATATCTTGAATACTCATGCCTACAATTGGAATATCCTGATTTTCTACTTTAACTGGATCTACTGAGTCATCTCCATAAGTAAACTGAATTACTTTGCTCTTATTATTACGAACAGTCATATCATAAGTAACCATTAAATCTTCCATACCTTTAATAAGTCTTCTTTGAATATAACCAGTAGTAGAAGTCTTTACAGCAGTATCAATTAAACCAATACGACCACCCATAGCGTGGAAGAATAATTCTTGTGGTGTTAAGCCATTAATATATGAGTTTTCAACAAAACCTCTTGCTTCTGGTGAATCATCATACTTAGTATAATGAGGTAATGTTCTATGTTCAAACCCATAAGGAATACGCTTACCATCTACGTTTTGTTGTCCTAAACAAGAAATCATTTGTGAGATATTAAGGTCTGAACCTTTAGAGCCAGCATTAACCATGATAACGAAACGATTGTTAGGATTTAAACTTTTAAGACCAATTTTACCAGCTTCAGCAGACGCTTGATTAAGAATATTGTTAACTTGTGTTTCAAATTCTTCTACATTAGTCTTTCCAGAGTTGTTTTCAAACACACCAATTTGTGTTTGGTCAATTAAGTTTTTAACATCAGTTTTCTTGTTAGTAATAACTTTAACAATTTCATTGTTAGTTTTAGCATCAGAAATTAAATCACTAATACCAACACTAAAACCACTAGCTTTCATATATTCAGTTACAACATTTTGTAAATTATCAACATAATCAGCAGCAGCCATATTACCAAAGTCATTAGTTACACGATGTAATAATCCCTTAGTGCCAGAACCAAGAATACCTTTATCCATTTGTCCACGAATATATGTGCCATCTCTAATTTCAACAATGTTATTAGAAGTGTCAGATTTTTCCTTATCGGAATTAAACTGCTTATTTTTAACTTTGAGAGATAAGGGAGGAGTAATTTGAGTTAAAATATCAAAGTTACTAATACTGGATTTTTGGAGTTTATTGGTGTCAACTTTGTTAAACATCATTAATAAATTCATAGCATCTTTTTGATTAAAGTTAATATTTTCTCTTGAAAATCTATAACAACCAAGCATACTATCCTGAAAAATACCAATAATAGATGCGTTATTGGCTGGACTTATAATTTGATATGGCACCGCTGCCAAATTTCTTAACTCAGAAGCCGATTCTGGATCCTGAGGCATATGTAAATTCATCTCCGATTAAATAATTTTGTTACCACATATTGTAACAAATAAATTATCTATCTACCTAATATTTCTACTAGGAGTAGACTATATCTTATGCCTCATCAAGCTGGTTAAGCTATCATTTGAGACCCACA
>JACCDI010527170.1_pt1 | contig 12133 bp, 11 predicted proteins | sample 7442791 | NCBI WGS metagenome assembly JACCDI01 (sample SAMN15323434, study PRJNA562643) | freshwater metagenome | isolation source: river surface water | place: USA:Blue River Watershed | collected 2017-08-15
GAAGCAGCAGAAAAAAATTAACTAATAAAAGTACTACAAAAGTTGAAAATTGGGAAAAGAATAACTTAATGGCATCAATGTAGGATGAATGTCTGATGATACCCGAATAGGTTCGATAGATCCAAAAAAAGAATAAATTAACTGTAAGGTAAAAAGTTAAACCATATACAATAAATGGTTTTGGAATGAATTCTAATTTTATTCCTTTAAGAAGAAAAAAACTGATTACTCCTGAAGTTAAAACGATAAAAAGGTCAAGTAATAAAATTAACCATCGAGGTAAATATCCTAAATTACGGATTTTGAAACCGAAGTTAATTTCAGAAAAAACGGTAAAAAAGCCTGATCTTTTTTCTTTCAAGGTTTTTGTTTTTGGTTACAATCGAGTAAAAATAGTAAAAAAAAAGAATCCTTAAATAAAAGTTAAATTATTATTTGGGTTTTCTCTTTGAACAGCAAATTTTAAGGATTAAATGCAAAAAGAATAGGAAAAACCTACTGTTTAGCTCGAAGTTTGAGGTGAAGAAATCAGTTGATTTTTTATGAACTAATGTGAATTTTGAGTATTAAATTTTCTTACAACGACCATTGCCCTAGCCCTGCCTACCGGCAGGCAGGCCAGATCGAAACGGAAAGCCCAGAAGACTGCGCCGTAGTTTTTGTTGACGAACGAAAGCGACCAACGGAAGCTAGCGTTTGACTTACAAAAACACTTTTTAGGCTGAGGACTTGTAACGGATAGCTGGACACGAGCTCCAAAAGAGCGAACTGACGAAGTAATAGCTTCTAAAAAATCTACAACACTGATTGAATTACAGTTTGAATTCGGTTTCGATCTTCATCGGATAAATTGGAACCCGACGGTAAACACAATCCGTTTTGGAACAATTGTTCGGCTACCGTTCCGCCATAATACGGACAATCGGCAAAAACAGGCTGCAAATGCATCGGTTTCCACAACGGTCGGCTTTCGATGTTTTCTGCTTCGAGTTGAAGGCGTAATTTTTCTCTTGTTAAACCGTTCGCTTTGTCTGGATTCACCACTATGCACGACAACCAATGATTGGAATAGTAATCCGAATTGGGTTCTGAAAATACATTAATTCCGTCTTTATTGGCGAATAAATTCACATAAAAATCGTGCATGTCACGACGTAAATTGATGTGTTGGGTCAATACTTCCATTTGGCCACGACCGATTCCGGCGCAAATATTACTCATTCGGTAATTGTAACCAATTTCGCTGTGTTGGTAATGCGGTGCGTTGTCTCGGGCTTGAGTAGATAGAAAAACGGCTTTGTTTTTTTGTTCCACAGTTTTGCATACAATAGCGCCACCGCCCGAAGTAGTGATGATTTTATTTCCGTTGAACGACAAAATGGAAATATCTCCAAAAGTTCCGCATTTTTGTCCTTTATAAGTGCTTCCGAGTGATTCGGCACTGTCTTCTACAATTGGAATTTGGTAGGTTGTGGCGATTTTTCGGATTTCATCCACTTTGAAAGGCATTCCGTACAAATGAACTGCGATGATGGCTTTGGGTTTTTTCCCTTTTGAGATGCGATCTTGGATGGCTTCTTCTAACGCAACAGGACACATGTTCCATGTTTCGGGTTCGCTATCAATAAAAATAGGTTTTGCACCTTGATACACTATAGGATTGGCCGAAGCCGAAAACGTCATGCTTTGACAAATCACCTCATCGTTGGCTTTGACATCCAACAAAATTAAAGCCAAATGAAGCGCCGCAGTACCCGATGATAATGCGCCAACAAAAGAATTTTGCCCTAAATAACTTTCTAAATCAGTTTCAAAACCCGTTACATTCGGACCCAAAGGTGCGACCCAATTGGTTGCGAATGCTTCGTGAACGTATTTTAATTCATTTCCGCCCATGTGAGGCGATGAAAGCCAAATTTTAGTGGTACTCATTTTGTTTGATTTTTATTACTTTTCCCGGATTACCCACAACGACGCTGTGATCGGGAACATCATTTATAATTACGGCTCCAGCACCAATCACGGCCCATTTTCCGATTTTGATTCCTTGAATAACTGTGGCTCCAATTCCGACTTGAGAACCTTCGCCTACTTCTACTCCGCCCGCCAATGAAGCATTGGGAGAAATATGAACGTAATTTTCGATGGTACAATCGTGTTCTATTACAGCGCCTGAATTTATAATACAATGCGCTCCAATGGTTGCATCCGGATTAATTATTGCACCTGCCATCACAACGGTTCCTTTTCCAATTGTCGTGTGTTGGGCTACAATAGCAGAAGGATGAACAGCCGTTACAAAATTGACATCGAATTGATTGGAGAGTTTCTTTCTAACTTTATTATTTCCGATGGACAAAATCACACTATCGGTTGATTTCAAAGTAACTTGGCTGGAATGAGCAACTGACTTTCCTAAAATAGTAGTTGATTTAGGATTATCATCAATTATATTTTTGATACTCACATTGGAGCATTCTAAAATATCAATGATTACTTTGCAATGTCCGCTAGCGCCATATAAAATCACATTATTTTCCATCAAAAGGTTCTATTGTAGCAGCGTCTGCCGAGTTAATACCATCGCTTTTAATTACTTTTATAATTGTTTTTAAAAGAATTTTCACGTCCAAAGTAAACGAAATGTTGTCTACATACCAAACATCGTAGGCGAATTTTTGATCCCAAGAAATGGCATTTCTACCATTTACTTGTGCCCAACCTGTAATTCCTGGTTTTACTTCGTGTCGTCGATTTTGAAATTCGTTATAAAGATGCATGTAATTGGTGAGTAAAGGTCGCGGACCAACTACACTCATGTCGCCCAAAACTACGTTAATTAGCTGAGGAATTTCATCCAAAGAAGTCTTTCTGACGAAGGCACCAATTTTTGTCAATCGTTCAGCGTCGGGTAGTAATTTTCCTTCTTTGTCTTTTTTATCGTTCATGGTTTTGAACTTGACGATCTTGAAAATTTTGCCATTTTTACCTGGTCGAAGTTGAAAGAAAAATGGTTTTCCGTTATTAGCTAAAGTCAAAAGCACAGTAACAATAATTAATAAAGGCGAAAGCACCACTAAACCAATTGCGGCCGAAAGTATGTCGAAAAAAGGTTTAACAAAAGCTTTGTACATTATTCAAATTATTGTTCAAAGTTACGGTATTCTTCCAATATGTCATTCCAAACTTTATTTTGTTGATAACGAGATACAATTAATGGTCTTGAATTCTGTTTATAATTCTGCAGATATTCTGTATTTGAAACCAACTTTTGCATTGCTTGATGTAATTGTCCACTATTTTTAACAGATATAATTGTTCCGTTTTTTCCCTCTTCAATAATTTCGTTACAACCGTTGATATCCGTTACAATTGATGGCAAATTCATTGCTCCTGCTTGCATTACAACATTAGGAAAACCTTCACGATAACTCGGAAAGACCAATGCATTTGAAATCGCAAAATACGGTCGAACATCGTTTTGATAACCTACCGAAATAATGTTTGCATTACTTTGAATTTGCTGTAAAGTTTCAGGCAAAAGCGGATTTAAATCTTGCTCCAACGGACCAACCAGTAACAATTTAACTTGCCCTTTTTGGCTTTGCAACACTGAAAATGCGCTAACCAGTTCATTAATACCTTTATCCGTTACAATTCGACCAACAAAAATAAAAACGAAATCATCTTCATTAATGTTAAGTTGCTTTTTAAGAGCTGATTTTTGTTCCATTGAAAAATGATTGACATCAAAATAATCCGTATTGATTCCGTTGGAACTGCCTTTACCAATGACTTTCAGTTTAGCAGGTGGGCAATACTTATTTTCCTGAATAATATCAAGCAATGCTTTTGAATTCGGATAGACTTTTGTAGCAGAAGAATAGGTCAATTTTTCTACAAAATCGAGTAGTTTGCGTTTAAAACCAGTGGCTTCCAAAAGTGGTAAACCAGCAACTGTGTGTAACCGATGCGGAACTCCAGCCAATCGTGAGGCAAGCATACCAACTATTCCAGCTTTTGGAGTATGTGTATGGACAATGAACGGTTTGACTTTTTTGAAGAAAAAATACATTTTTACTACAGAAACAAGGTCTTGTATTGGAGTGATTTGACGCGTCATTTCGATGTGATGTGTGGCAACATTTTCTCTTTTACCAATGCGTTCTAAATATTCTTTTTCAGAAGAAACGGCTATCACATTATAATAGTCACTCATAAAATGAAGCTGTCCTTCCAGTAGTTTGTCAAGTGAAAGTGGAACAGTGGTGATTCGTATGAGTGTTTTTTTTGACATTATTTTTTGGTGTACAAATTTAGGTATTGATCAATCATTTTCTCAATATCATATTCATTGGATTTAGAAATGCATTGAGCGACGATTTTGTTGTAATAGGATTCGTCTTCTATTAATTTTCTAATTTCGTTTGCCAATTTTTTTTCATCTCCTAATGGAAATAAAATCCCAGCATCTTTGACTACTTCCTGCAAACCCGGCACATCTGAAGCTACAAAGGGTTTTCCTGAAGCCATTCCTTCGATGCACGATAATGACAAACCTTCATATTTTGAAGACAATACAATAACATCGGCTGTTTTTAGCAACGACAAAACATCGGTTCTAACTCCCAAAAACCGAACCCTTTTTTCAAGTTCAAGTTGGCTTACTAAAGCTTCCGAATTGGGTTTCAAAACCCCATCACCTACCAATAATAATTTATAATTTTCGGGTAAAAAAGAAAGTGATTTTATCAAAGTAGCGTGGTCTTTGGGTTCAAAAAAACGCGCCACTTGAATGATGATTTTGGCATTAACATCCTCAAAAAAATCAGTTTTTAAATACGGTTGAGCCGATTTAATTTGGCTTAAATTGAGTCCGTTTTGAATGACTTCAAACCTATTTTCATCTTTAAACTTTAAATGCGCTTTAAGATTTTCAAGCACTTTAGGCGTAATGGCAACAATGGATGAATACCTCGAATACATCCACCGATCCAATACTTTGAAAATTGGATTTCCTCGGCGGTTGTTGGTTGTACTGTGTTCGGTGTAAACGAGTTTGGTTTTTGAGAACGAAATAGCATGAGCCAAGGCAACCCAATACAAACTCGGAAAAAGATGCACATGCACACTATCGAATTTCTTTAAAAAAGGAATGATTTTTATAAGTAAAACTGGATTATATACAGAGCCATTTCCTAGAGAATGAATCGTACACGATTGATTTTCTTTTAATTGTTCCAAAAAAGGGTGCGAAACTCCATTGAGCAAAAGAACATGAACTTCAATTCCTTTTTGCTGATAAACAGTACAACTTTCCAGTAGCAATTTTTCGGCACCACCGGTTGCGAGACTATTTATGACGTGCAAAATTTTCATTACTTTTTTAACGTTTTATAACGGATGTAGAAATTCAAAAGTAGTCCCAAAGGCAAACTCAACGCTACCAAAATCTTTTTAGGTGCTTTAGTTATCAAGCTAATATCTCTGGCAAAAATCGCTGAAGACACTAAATGAATAGCACTTTTTATTTTCTCAACTGTATTGGCAGAGTGCTTCATTTTTACCATTCTAAAATAAGCAAAACCCCTCGGACTCACTTTGTATTGTTTCAAAATGGAATGAGAAGAACCATCGGCGAGGTATTCTACAGTACAAAGTACATTGTTGGTGCACAACCATTTGTACTTTTGATCGATAAGCAGATACAAAGTCCCAAGCGGCACTAATTTTTCTCCTGTATAAACAGGATAAAGAGGAAACTGTCGTACAACTTCAGTTTTGATTACCAATTTTTTATCGCCTTTCACTGAGTGTTTATAGTACAAATCTTCTACGGTTGATTCTGTAATGGAATCAGGGATTTTAGTACCAATTATCGCTCCGTTTTTATCATTATCCAAACCAATTAAACCTGCTAATTGATCATTTTTTAGCTCCGATTCGTGAGAAAGGATGAGTTCAATTGCATTGTTGGGCATAAAATCATCCGAGTCAATACACACATTGAACTCGGTGGTAATATTTTGATAAGCGGTATTATGAGCGCCATGCATTCCTTGATTTTCCTGATAAATGTAATGAATCTCGATTTTATTTTCAGTGATCCACGACTGAACCAATTCACGGGTAGTATCACTCGAACCATCGTCTATAATCATCCAAATAAAATTGGGATTGGTTTGCTGTAACAAACTTTCGTATAATTGACCCAAACAGTATGCTCGGTTAAATGTGGGCGTAAAAACAGTAATTTTTTTCATCGAGCCAGAATTACATTCAACAAATAACCTAAAAGAAAATAAACGAAAATTATGCGACCCACTATTTTGTGTTGCTCTTTGAACAATTGGTATTTAAGTAATGGATACAAAATAATAATTCCCATCATAAACCATGACAAATAAGCAAATCGATTGGAATAATTGGCTCTGATGATGAGTATCCAAAAACCATTGGCCAACAAATAAGTAGCCACTAAATTATTGTAAACCACATCTTCCACTTTCTTTTTAAAAATAAAAAACCAAGCAGCATAAACGGCAGTGGCACTGTAAATGATAAAATCCCAACGGAAACCCAGTTTAAGTTCAACACCTTCATTTAGCTGGTCTAACTCGCTCAAATACACTTGTAATCGTTCGTCATCACTAAATCCTAAGCCAAGAAAAAAACCTTCTAAAAAACTGCCCAATGCTAATGAAACTGGAATACATAAAATCCAAAAAGCAAAATAGAGTTTAACATTCTTAAAATAACTCGATACTAAATAAGCTGCTAATGGTAAAACGAGCGACTTGTGAAACAACAAAGAAGCAGCAAAAAGTGCATACTTAAATAACTTCTTTGGTTCGGAAACCGCCAATAAAAATAATGATGCTGCTATTCCGTTTCGGATTCCGTTTACACCAAAAGGCCAAAATGTAAAGGTGAAAATAAGCATTAAAAAAGCGTACGACCAGTACTCTTTAAACAATCGTTTGGTGGCAATGTAAAGCGGTAAAATATAGAGAACCGCACAAGTAAAAAAGAACAGTTCTGGACTTTTAATCGATGCGAAAAACTTCATCAAAGCGTCAAAAAGGAATTCTACTTTTCCTTTAGGTTCATTGCCCATCATGATGCTTTTCAATTCAAAATTGTACAACACCATGTCTCCAAACTGTTTATGCACAGGTCGTAAACCCATGTAAAAGAGAACGATTATAAAAACCCAAAACACCAATACACTTTTCCCTTTTCTATTCGTAATAGAACCCATTTCACTGGTAGTGCTTTGAGCGAAAACAATCAAGCAAATTACCAAAGTAAAATGATAAAATAGATCGGTGTAATATTGTATGGGAACTAATGTATTCAAAAACTATTTTTGGCTAAATTACTAAAAGAAATGGTTGTATTATCAAAAGAACTTTATTCATTGTTTTGAAGCAAAAAGTTGCTCCCACTGATTCATTATTTTATTTAAATAAAAACGTTTTACATTCGTTTTTGCATGATCTCCCATTTGTCTTCGCTGGACATCGTTTTCAATCAAAAAAATCACTTTGGTTGCCAAATCGTTCACATTCTGATTTTCAGCCAGCAATCCATCCTCATCATTGCTCACTATATTTCGTGGACCGGTTGGACAATCAAATGATACCACAGGCAAACCAACACTCATCGATTCTAATAAAACCATTGGAAAACACTCTGAATGTGAAGTCATCAAATACATCGAATAATCGAGCATGGTTTTTTGCAAATCACTAGTAGCTGTTTTAAAAAAAACATGTTTTTCCAACTGATATTCATTTATCTTATACTGCAATTCTTTAATGTAATGATCTTCACCTTGACCATAAATATCAATGGTCCAATTGGGGTGTTTTTGAACTACTAAACGCCAAACTTCAATTAAATTTTCAAAACCTTTTATTGGTGCAATTCTTCCAGCGGCAATGGCTTTGGTCGCATTCAATTGAGCTTTTGAGTCATTTTCCTCAATCGGATTTGGAATTACAACTGTATTTTTACTCGAATAATAAGCTCGTTCATCGGGATTTAACACCACAATTTTGGTGAACTTAGACTCAATGTAATCGTTAATCTTATGTTTTATGTTTTGCAAAAAACCCGCTTTCTTACGTTGTTCAAAACTATAGAATCGAGACGAATGATATTCTCTAATTGTTGCTCTTTTTCCGCTTTTAAAAGGAACCCAATAAAAATCAAAAGCATAATTACATACAATAATAACATCTGGATTTAAATTATGTATTGCTTTTTTCCAAGCGTTATAATGACGAAAAATCTTTCGAATATTAGAAGGATGAAAATAACTTTTCTCACGATGGTAATTGATTTCTAAATCGACTATTTTAATGGATTCTGACAATGGATAACAACTTGGATTTCCTTTTTGTTCGGTGGTTAAAATGACTACTTCATAACCCAAAATTTCAGCAAAATAATTAGCTTTGGTGGCCATTACTTTTTCAATTCCACCGTGTAAATAAACCTGATCGGTTGTAAAAAGCACTCTCATTTTACTAATGATTTAAATAGTTCATCCCATTGACTCATGATATTTTCAGGTAAAAATCGCTTTACATTTTCTTTGGCTAATGTTCCCATAGAACGTCGCAATTCTTCTTTTTCAATTAAGGTCAGAATCGCTTCTGCAAAAGCGGTTTCATTGTCGTTTTCTACTATAATTCCGTCTTGATTGTGCTGAATAATATCACTCGGACCAAACGGACAATCAAAAGAGACACAAGGAACACCGCACGCCATCGCTTCGATTAATACCATCCCAAATCCTTCAAACCGAGAAGAAAGCACATAAATGGAACTTTCTAAATACTTGCTTGCAATGTCTTTTTCGGGTTCGTAAAAATGTACACTTTGGTCTATATTGAGTTCCATAGCCAAGGCTTCCAATTGCATGGCCGCATCTTTTTTCCCGAAAACATTCAATGTCCAATCGGGATGCTTTTGATGAACGATGTTCCAACTTCGCAATAAGCGATCAAAGCCTTTTTGATGTGATTGCTTTCCAACTGCAATTACTTTTTTGTTGGTCAACGAAGACGATTCATTCGGATAAAACGACAACGGATTGGGAATGACTTGAAGATTTTTACCATTCCACTCTGATTTATTTTGATGTGTCAAAACGATGAATTTATCAAATCGTTTGGCCAAAATCGTCATCAGTTGTAATTTGAATTTAGTGGCTAATTGTTTAATGAATCCCGAATTTTTACGAAATTCTATTTGCTTTGAAACGTGGCGTTCGTATACAATGGGTATCTTTTTTCCGAGAAGTAATGGTAGAAAAAAAGCTTTCAAACCATCGTCACAAACCAAAATAATATCGGGTTGAACTTCCGACACGATTTTTTTCAAACCCGAAATATAACTTTTTACATAACTTAACGGATTTCCTACAACAACAATATCATGCAAATGAATGGCGTCGCTAAAATGGTAAAAAAGATTAGAAGTTGAGTTGTTCAAACCTGTAATATGAACTGTATATCCCATTTGGTTGGCCAAATAGCTTGCTTTGATAGAAAGCACGCGTTCTAATCCACCGGAACCATTAATACCATTTGTGATGTAAAGCAGTTTCATTTGAAAAATGTTTTGAAAATTACTTTTCCGTTTTGAACAAAGTTCGAAGTGCAAATCCTTGAGTAAAAGGCAAAATATAAAATTCTTGCGAATGAATGGCTATTCCTTTAGTATCACCTTGAGAAAAATCGATGGCACCATTGCGCTGGGTTACTTTCATCAAATATTGAAGAGCTTTTTCTTTGGCTTGAATGCTCAAGTCGGCAATTTCAGCTATAGTTGCTGCATTTGAATAAAACCAAGCTAGCGTTGCTGCTGTTGACGAATCGCGTTGCGAAGCCGAATTAAAAATCAGCCAATGCCACGAACCATCTTTGTCTTGAAATTGAGCTGCATCTTTGGCAAATCGAACGACATAATCTTGCAAAACGGATTTTCTGCTGTCGGATTCGGGTAGCGCTTTCCAGGCATCAATCAAACCAATGGCATACCAACCCAAACCTCTTCCCCAACCAAACAGACCAACAGCAAATTTAGATTCTAAATGATAAGTGTGACACGGAATAAAAGTATCATTGAGCATGGCGTATTTGTTAAATTCTGTAATTTGTTTGACTGCCAAATCAATGGCTTCATCGTGGTTGAATTTGAGTCCGTATTCGGTCAAAAACGGACAAATAAATCCGATGGTATCAACGTATCGGAATTGTTTCACATGACTTTTATAAGCAATGGTTCCATCGTCACCTTTTAGGCTTAGAATCAAATTATAAATGGCGTCGAACGAAGGTTTGTATTTATTGACATCAATAAACGGAATCGAAATTATGGCATACGCTAAAATCACACCATCCATCTGATTGGGTTGGTTTTTCCAAGTTCCGTTAGCGTTGAGTTTTGATTCTAAATACGTAGCGATAATTACTTTAGTAGCCTCACTTTTTGTTGATTTATATTCCTCAATTAAACCCAATAACAACGCCGCTTCTTGCCAATACTGAATGGCATTTCGCTTATAATTTCCTTTGATTATATCAATAATGATGAGTCGATTGTTATCGGTCAACTTGATGGTAGGTGTAGCAAACAACCATTTCTTGGCTCGGTCAGAAACTTTTTGTCTCCAACTTTCATGATTGGAATAACGCCCAATTTTGATTCGACTTTGCCAAACATTGAATTGCGGAACTGCATCAATCACGATGATTCCCACTACTATAATCAGCAAAAGTATAAATAAGGTCATAGTTGTTTTTTAAAATTGAAAATAGATAAATTCCTGCTCTTTACCCATAAAAACGAAGAGTAAAACAATCAATAAATAGTAAAACGATAATCGCACCAATTTGGGCCATTTGAAACCCAACTTTTGCAAGGCATATTGATGTTCTCTTCCTACCCATTCAATGACAACAAAAAAAGTAATCAAGGCAAATAATGACATTGGCAATAGGGTTGGGATTGAAAACAGCGACTTGTTAAAAATTCCTTTAACGTAACTTATGGCGTGCGTCATATCGTTGGCACGGAAGAAAATCCATGCAAAAACCGTCAACGCAAACGTAATTCCCATACTTGCCATTTCTTGCAGATTGGGCAACATTCTACCTTCGGCTACAGTAACAATATTATTTCTGTTTTTGTTCGCCAATAGCAACGGTAAAAAATACAACGAATTGAGCAAACCCCATGCGATGAACGTCCAATTGGCGCCGTGCCAAAAACCACTGACCAGAAAAATGATAAAGGTATTTCTAACTTTCATCCATGTTCCGCCTTTGCTTCCGCCAAGAGGAATGTAGAGGTAATCTCGGAACCATGTAGAAAGTGAAATGTGCCATCTGCGCCAAAACTCGGCAATATCTCTTGAAAAATAAGGGAAAGAGAAATTGCGCAATAATTCGACTCCAAAAAGTCTTGCTGTTCCTAAAGCTATATCTGAATATCCTGAGAAATCACAGTAAATTTGAAACGTAAAAAACAACGCACCCAAAACCAAAGTACTACCAGTTTGGTGCGCTGAATCGTTGAAAATAATATTGGCGTATTCGGCACAATTATCAGCAATGACAATTTTCTTAAATAAACCCCACAAAATCTGACGTAAGCCATCGACTGCTTGAGTATAGTTGAACTTTCGTTCGCGTTGAATTTGAGGTAATAAATGCGTCGCTCTTTCGATTGGTCCAGCTACTAAAAGCGGAAAAAAACTAACAAAAACAGCATAATCTACAAAGTCTCTTTCGGGTTTGATTCGGTCGTAATAGATATCAATTACATAGGATAAACCGTGAAAAGTATAAAATGAAATTCCAACAGGCAAAATCACATTGAGTGTCCAAACATCAACGTGCAACCCAACATTGGAAAGCGCATCGGCAAACGATTCAGCAAAAAAGTTGTAATACTTGAAAAAACCTAAAAATCCTAAATTCACACCAATACTCAACCAAAACCAAAATTTCTTGCCATTAGTAGTTTTGGCATCAAACATTTTCAATCCTGTGAAATAATCCAACAAGGTTGAAAAAATCAGTAAAAACATAAATCGGTAATCCCAGCACGCATAGAA
>JACCDI010726254.1_pt1 | contig 12133 bp, 11 predicted proteins | sample 7442791 | NCBI WGS metagenome assembly JACCDI01 (sample SAMN15323434, study PRJNA562643) | freshwater metagenome | isolation source: river surface water | place: USA:Blue River Watershed | collected 2017-08-15
AAATTGTAACGAGGTGCCGTAACACCGCACAAAGTTACGGAGCTCATTCCGATAATAAGAAAGGGTTCTTGTATATTATGCTATAATTAGCTGCTGATAGCCAAAAAGTCTATAAAAACAAAAACCCCAAGATAGTTGATACATCTTGGGGTTTTCTATTTCCTACAGCCATATAGGACTTATCTTTAACGTTAGCGTTTTGCGGTCTGGACGGGAGTTGAAACCTGCTCCTTGTTTGCAAAACTAACCCTCTGTATCCCTTTGTGCATAAGGCATTCAGAATTACCCTATATTTTGATTCCATTAGTTGCAACGCTATGCAACCTCCTTGACAACCTTTTGTACCATCATCTGGTTAAAATTATATTTATTGACTAATTGAAATGGTTTTGCTCCAAACTGATAAAACTATAGCAGCAATTTCATGAGAAATGAATTTAACTTTAAAATGTTTACAGCCTAGAATTATCTGCAAAACTGTATTTTCCACCGCATGGACTCAAGATTAAATGGTCAAGAAGCTTGATGTCAAATAGAGCGCATGCCTCTTTGATTTTCTTGGTCAACTGAATATCGTTGTCAGATGGTTTCAAATTTCCTGATGGATGATTATGCGCGATAATCATACAAGAGGCAAGTGACTTAACCGCAAGCCCCATTAAAAGTTTCAGGTCAACAACGGTGGCAGTATTACTTCCTACAGATGCCTTGTAAAACCCCAGAGGTAAATGCGCATGGTTCAAGAATAGCACGTTGAATTGTTCTTGACATGCAATAGTGTCATGATTGAATAGGCTACTTACATGTTTAAATGCAATCTCTGAGTTCGATATACACTCTCCTTGATACACCTTCTTGCTTGGGATGTACCTTACCTGTAGTTCTCTAAGTGTGTTTGTTCTTTTCATAATTGAGTTTTAAAATCCTAGGATTTTTGATTTAGGATAAGGTTTGAATGTGCTGTTCTAAGCATTGTGCTGTTGCATCCCTGCCTGAAAAAAAACTGCCTGAAATTTACGGGGGGTAGAACCAAATCTTGTTGATGATAGGGGGGTGTTCTGTAGAGATCTTCAATGGGGGGGATTATAGTTATAACTATAAAATATAATTGTCTGGGGGAAATCATCATTTAGGATAAATAAAGAATTCAAGAGAGGTGATGCATCCGTGCATAAACATTTAAAAGTTAAACAGTCTGGTTTTACTTTGCTTTAATGGGTTATAAACTTTATTTTTGACCAAAATGGACAAGTCAAATTGTGAAATATGCTAGGTGCTAAATTGAAGGAATTAAGAAAAACCAAAGGGCTGTATCAACGTCATTTGGCTGCTGCAATGGATGTAGATACCGCATTCATTTGTAAAATAGAAAATGAGGAAAAACGCATTTCAGTTGATCACATTTTAAAATTATCAAAAGTGCTAGATGCAGATTATGCTGAATTACTTTCACTTTGGTTAGCAGATAAATTACAAGAAGCAGTTCCAGATAGTAAAATTGCTAAAAAGGCTGCTGCAAATTTAACCCTTGTCCTATCTAATAAAGAATGCGCATGATCAACCAGAATCCTGAACAGATAGCCCGTGATAATATTGATAAGCAATTGATTGCTTGTGGATGGATCATTCAAGATAAAAAAAGACTAAATCTTACCGCAGGAATTGGTGTAGCTGTAAGAGAATATTCAACAGAAGTAGGTCCTGCTGACTATGTACTTTTTGTAAATCAAAAACCTGTGGGTGTTATTGAAGCCAAACGCGAAGAGGAAGGTGTTAAGTTTTCAGTGCATGAAAGTCAAGTAGAGGAATATGCTAATGCAAAACTTAAACTAATTGACAATTTACCATTGCCATTTTTATATTTGAGTACTGGCGCAATTACAAAGTTTACAGATACAAGAGATCCTAATCCACGTTACAGAGAAGTATTTACTTTTCATAGACCAGAAACACTTGCCAAATGGATTAGAAAAGAAGTTTCAATCAGATCTAGAATGGCAACAAATTTCCCAGCACTTGACCATACTGGTTTGAGAGATTGCCAAATAGATGCTATTACCAATTTAGAAACCTCATTTAAAAAGAATAGACCAAAAGCCCTTGTTCAAATGGCTACTGGTTCAGGAAAAACATTTACTGCGATCACATCAGTTTATAGACTTTTAAAACATGTAAAAGCAGAGCGCATCTTATTTTTAGTTGATACCAAGAACCTAGGTGAACAAGCAGAAGGTGAATTCAGGAAATTTTTACCTCAAGATGACAACAGGCTTTTCCCTGAACTGTATGGAGTAAGTAGATTGACAAGTTCTTTTATTCCTGAAGATAGCCAAGTTTATATCAGTACCATTCAAAGGTTGTACAGTATTCTTAAAGGTGTTGAATTAGATGAAAGCGCTGAGGTAGAAAATCCAAATGAACAACGCTCTTATGCCAAGGAAGCATTGCCTGTTATTTACAGTGAAAAGCTTCCAATTGAGTTTTTTGATTACATAGTTATAGATGAATGCCACAGAAGTATTTACAACTTGTGGAAGCAAGTCTTAGATTACTTTGATGCCTTTCAAGTTGGCTTGACTGCAACACCAGATAATAGAACCTTTGGTTACTTCAATCAGAACATTGTTTCTGATTACGGTTATGAGAAAGCAGTTGTGGATGGCGTGTTAGTGCCATATAATGTATACAGCATTGAAACTCAAATCACCAAGGATGGCGCGGCTATCAAAATGGGTGAAATGGTTGATAAGCGAGAGAGACTTACCCGAAAGAAATTCTGGGAATCAGTAGATGAAGATGTTGAATACACTGGAAAGCAACTTGATAAAGACATTGTCAACCCTAGTACCATACGCACAATTATAAAGGAAGTAAAACAGCAACTTCCAAATATGTTTCCTGATAGAATTGACTCAAATGGAAACTTTGAAGTACCTAAGATGTTGATTTTTGCAAAGACTGATAGTCATGCAGAGGACATCATTGATATAGTTAGAGAGGAATTTGATGAGCGCAGTGACTTCTGTAAGAAGATTACCTATCAGAGTAAGGAAGATCCTAAAACTATTCTCTCTCAATTCAGAAATGACTACTACCCACGTATTGCAGTTACAGTAGATATGATTGCAACAGGTACAGATATTAGACCACTTGAGGTGCTGCTATTTATGCGTGATGTAAAAAGTAGAAGTTACTATGAGCAAATGAAAGGTAGAGGAACCAGAACTTGTTCATTGGAAGAATTAAAATCAAAAGGAACACCTTCAGCAAAATATGCCAAAGACCACTTTGTGATCATTGATGCTATTGGTGTTGAACAATCTCAAAAGACTGATAGTAGACCATTAGAAAAAGCACCTTCAGTTTCTTTAAAAGAAATATTGCAAAGGATTGCGGTAGGAGACAGAAGTGAAGATGTGATGTCTACACTTGCTAACAGGCTATTACGTTTGGATAAGCAGATAAATGATTTTGAAAAACAAACCTTTGAAGAGAAAGCCCAAGGTAAAGGAATATCTGAAGTAGTACGTCAATTACTTTATGCACATGATCCAGATACAAAGGAAAGCATTGAACAAGGTATCATGGCAGAGCAACCGGGATTATCTCCTAAAGATTTAAATTATTTATTCCAGCAACAACATCAAGCTTTATTAGAACAAGCTGTTAGTATATTTCATAATCCTGATTTACGGGATTTTATTGTTGATGTGCGCAAGAAGTATGATCAGATCATTGATACACTTAACATTGACACGGTTGTCAATAGTTCATGGGTGAAAGACCAACAAGCAGAAGCAGAAAAACTTATTGCAGATTTCAGACTTTGGATTGAAGAGAACAAAGATGAGATCACGGCATTGCAGATTTTCTATGATCAACCCTATAGAAGAAGAGAACTGACTTTCAAAATGTTGAAGGAGTTGACCGAGCAAATCATAAGAACCAGACCAACACTTGCACCATTGCGCATTTGGAAGGCTTATGAACAGTTAGAAACAGTCACAGGTCAACCAAAGAATGAGTTAATTGCTTTGGTCTCATTGATTAGAAGAGTTGCAGGTATAGACAGTGCACTTACCACTTTTGACAAAACTGTAGACAAGAATTTTGCTGACTGGGTATGGAAGAAACAACAAGGTGCGACCATTAAGTTTACCAAAGAACAAATGGAATGGTTGTATTTGATGAAAGACCACATTGCCACTAGTGTTCATTTGGAAGTGGATGATTTAGACTACACGCCTTTTGATTCTTTAGGAGGTAGAGGAAAATTGAATCAACTATTTGGTGCAGAGATGGAAACAATTATTGAAGAACTTAATGAAGCATTAGTAGCATGATAGAAAATGAATTACCCAATGGGTGGCTTTTAACCACTTTAAACAAGATTGGTCAAATTATATCAGGTGGCACTCCTTCAACATCAATTCAAGATTATTGGGGAGGTGATGTTAGTTGGATTTCACCAGTAGACCTTTCCAAATATGAATCCAAATATATTTCTAAAGGAGCTAAATCAATAACTCAATTGGGACTTTTGAAGTCTTCAGCGAAACTTATGCCTGCTGGATCTGTCCTTTTTTCCTCAAGAGCTCCGATTGGTTATGTTGTTATTGCCGCACAAGAGTTATGCACTAATCAAGGTTTTAAAAGTATCATACCTAATGATTCAATCTACAATGAATACCTTTATTACTTTTTGAAAGCTTCAAAAAGACAAGCAGATGATTTAGCAAGTGGAACAACTTTTAAAGAAATATCTCTCACTAATTTTTCTATAATTGAAATTCCTCTGCCCCCTCTAGCAGAACAACAGCGCATTGTAGAAAAAATTGAGGAACTATTTTCTGAGTTAGACAAAGGAATAGAAACACTCAAAACTGCACAACAGCAACTGAAAATTTATAGACAAGCAGTGTTGAAATATGCGTTTGAAGGTAAACTTACCAATCCTGATGTAAAAGAGGGAGAGTTGCCTGAGGGGTGGGTAATTTTTCAGCTAAAAGATCTCTGTGAGATTACTTCAAGCAAGAGGATATTTAAAGATGAATACGTGTCACAGGGTGTTCCATTTTACAGAACCAAAGAGGTAAAAGAACTTTCAGAGGGTAAAAGCCCCTCAATTGAGCTATTCATTGAAACATCAAAATATGAAGAAATAAGATCTAGGTTTCAAGTACCAACTAAAGGAGATGTGCTTTTATCTGCTGTGGGTACTATTGGTGTTAGTTATGTAATCAGAGACAGTAGACCTTTTTACTTTAAAGATGGAAACTTGATGTGGTTCAGAAATTTTAAAAATTTGAACTCTTTTTACTTAAGTTACGCCCTCACACATTTCATAAAGAATGTTAAAGATGCTAACGTTTCTGGCTCAGCATATAATGCATTAACAATTGAGACAATGAAATCATTTGAGTTACCAATACCTGAGTTAGAAATACAACATGCAATAGTTCAAGAAATAGAATCACGCTTTTCAGTATGTGACAAAATAGAAGTAAGTATTATACAAGGTCTGCAACAGGCAGAGGCACTGAGACAAAGTATTTTAAAAAAAGCATTTGAGGGTAAGTTAGTACCTCAAGACCCCAATGATGAGCCTGGACGTGTGCTATTGGAGCGCATCAAAGAAGAGCGTGCAGCTGCACAACCAGAGAAGAAAACAAAAACTAAGAAAGTAAAAGTATAACATGAGTACAGAAGCAAATAACACTGCCAGTATAATTAGTAAAGTATGGAGTTTCTCTACAGTATTGAGAGATGATGGCGTTGGATATGGAGATTATCTTGAGCAACTAACCTATCTACTTTTCCTAAAGATGGCAGATGAGTTTAGTAAGCCACCATACAACAGACCGTTAAATGTTCCTGCAGGCTATGACTGGCAAGCATTGACAGATAAGCGAGGTGCTGAATTAGAAATCCATTATACCAATACGCTTAGAGAATTAGCCAATTCAAAAGGATTCCTAGGTCAGATATTTACTAAGAGTCAGAATAAGATTCAAGACCCTGCAAAACTCTTTAAGCTCATTGACATGATTGACAAAGAGCAATGGAGTACAATGGGTGCAGATATAAAAGGAAAGATCTATGAAGGACTTCTAGAGAAGAATGCAGAAGATACTAAGAGCGGTGCGGGTCAATATTTTACTCCTAGAGCTCTAATTAGAGCCATGGTTGAATGCATTCGTCCAGAACCTATGAAGACTATAGCTGACCCTGCTTGTGGTACAGGAGGCTTCTTCTTAGCTGCTTATGATTTCATTGCTAACCCTGCTAACTACTCACTAGACAAAGAGCAGAAGCAGTTCCTAAAAATGAAAACATTTTATGGGAATGAAATTGTAGCAAGTACTAGAAGAATGGCGCTGATGAACCTCTTCTTACACAACATCGGAGACTTTGATTCAGACAGCCACATTTCGCCTGCTGATGCCTTGATTTCAGATCCCGGATATAGAGTTGACTATGTACTAGCCAATCCTCCATTTGGAAAGAAGAGTAGCATGACCTTTACCAATGAAGAGGGTGAGCAGGACTCTGAAGAACTCACGTATAATAGACAAGACTTCTATGTAACTACAAGCAACAAGCAGTTGAACTTCATGCAGCACATCAGAACGATGCTGAAGACTGATGGAAAAGCGGCTGTAGTATTGCCAGATAATGTTTTGTTTGAAGGTGGTGTTGGAGAAACTGTAAGAAAAAAACTACTTGAAGGATCAAACCTACATACTATTCTACGTTTGCCAACAGGAATCTTCTACAAGCAAGGTGTTAAGGCAAATGTATTATTCTATGATAGTAGGCCAGCTTCCAAAGATCCATGGACAAAAGATGTTTGGTTTTATGATTTTAGAACCAACGTACATTTTACCCTAAAGAAGAATCCATTAAAGCTAGAGGACTTACAAGACTTCATTACTTGCTACAATCCAGAAAACATCAATAAGAGAACAGAGACCTATCATCCTGAAACCAATCCTGAAGGGCGATGGAGAAAATTCTCTTATGATGAAATCATTGAGCGTGATAAAACAAGCTTGGACATCACTTGGATAAAAGATAAGAGCTTAACTGATTTGGATAACCTTCCTGATCCTGATGTGCTAGCAGAAGAGATCATTGATAATCTTCAGTCAGGGATTGAGAGTTTTAAGGAGATTATGTTGGGGTTGAAATAGTTTGACCCCAACAATTGTCAATAATAATTCTTGATGAGGTATTAAACTTCCTCTTGCTTTAGGAAAGATTCAAACCCAATTATGAGTTCTGAAAGTGGTACTTGAAATGCATCTGCGATTTTCTGTACTGTGTGAATCGTTGGAGTAAATTCACCTCTCTCAATTGCTGAGATATTTTGGAAGTTATTCCCTAGAACATCTGCTAAATCAGCTTGAGACATACCCTTCTCAAGCCTTACAGCCTTTAGGTATTGCCCAAGATGTTTGCTAAATGTTTTTTTATTCATTTCCGCAAAATGTTAAATTCTTACGGCTTGATACTAACAGTATATTGTTAGTGTGTTTTTTTAATTAGATTTGATTCATGAAAAAAGAATTTTTGATCCAACAAGATCCAAAGCAAATGTTTGATCAAGCAGCAAGGAACCAAGCAGCTAAACAACTCAAGGATCTTGATGATCCATATAAGCAAGGAAGTGGTAATCCGACACAAAAGTCTAAAGATGAGTTAAGATCAAATTTAGAAAAGCAAGTATGGCAGCAAAAGGAAGAAGAAATAAATCTGTTAAGTCAGAAATTGAAGACACTTTCTAATGCATATAAATCAGAAAAGGTAGGGACAGTTTCTGATACTTATAACTATAGGGATGCTGAGCATAATAGAATAAAGCGACTTGAAAAACAGAAATTAGAAACTGAACTTAAAAAAGTTAGCTCCAAGATAGAATTCAAAGAAGGGTTGATTAAACTAACCAAGAAAGAGATTCAAGGAATTGAAAACAATTTAGATCATGTTGGAGAAAGTAATGATTTGTTCCTATTTATATCATTAATACTCGGTGTATTTATAATTGCTGGGATGAGACTAACTACTAAAACAAATTAAAATGGCAGATCCTTTTTTACTTTCCAGAAGAGATATTTGGTTATACAAAGCTAGGTCCCAAGATGAGGTTATTTCAGATTTAAAAGATAAAATTCAATCTAGTAAGGAATATACCCTTACTCCTTTAAAACAAGAATTGAGTGTTGAAAAGCAAAAATTAGAAGAGATTAAAAGCAAGCAGCAGATGGCTTATGTTAGTTCAGCTTTTCTGATAGCTTTTGATTTATTTCTTTTGTTAATCTTATTAGGTAAGGTTAAAGTCAAGGTGCTTAACTTTAGTCAGAAGAATATCGACAGAAAAAGAATCAATCTCCTTTTACTAGTCTGGACAATATTTCATTTATTTCTGTTACTTACGACAAACAAGATATTTGTGACAAGGAATTCATGGGCATGGGAAAATTTTTGGGTGTTAGCAGATTGGGAAGCGCATCCATTTCATTACGATGTCTCAGAGTTTTTTGTTTATGCTTTGATTCCTTTGCTGTTTGTTCTTGGCAGGCGTTATTTGAAGGGGGATAAGGTCTTTTAATTAGTTCATATGACCAAACTCCAAATTGAGGGCAAATGGCTTTCCTACAGCATATTGGAAATAAACAAGGTTGATGCTTTATATTTTGATTTTATCTTAAAGAATAATCCAATATTCAATGGCAAAATTCCGTTTGAATATTTGGACATCAAAACACTTGAGAAGCAGCCAGTCGTTTCTCAAGTGTCAGGATTTCTTTCAACAGAATCAGGATTTCTTGAATTAGTCGGTGTATTTACATTGTACGATAAGAAGAAAAAAGTATTTGAATGCACATTAGATAGATTAGATAAAAGATACCATCAGGGCCTTTACAAGGAAATGTGTGAGATTAATTCCTCCATTAAATTTAACAAGCTCAAATTCAGGAAAAGAAGTGGACACAAATACTTTCTGCTAAAGGAAGAGCGTGAAGGAATATTCAAGTCACAAATAGATGGTGAAGTCTCTCTCAAGCAGCTAGTATTTCATCAGACCATTATTGAAAATAATTACCGCAGTGAACAATTCATGAATGTTAAAATGAATGATAGTATAATTGAGTTTCCTATAGAAGGCAATCCAGAAATTAAAAAGTGGTTGGAGGTGATAAGATAAGGCATACTAGGTAATGACTAGTAGAGCGGACTCTAAGTGGCTATTTAAAGGGTTCTGCGAGCTTAAATCATTAATCAGGTACAACGTCTTGCCTGTAGGAAAGAAGGGGCTCCAAATACTTTTTCCTAAAGCAAGAATTGTCAAGAACATTCATTGCTAAGTTCAAGGATGTGGTGGCATTAAATCAATAACTTTTTCAGCAATTAAACTTATAAAAAATGAATTAATAGTAACATCCGTCAAAATTGGCAAATGAAGGCAAAGGAATGTTATGATATTATTCAAGTGTAAGAAAAAGTCATTAGAGGGATTTGTCATCAAAGCACTTTTTGCACAAGCACGACTAAGCTTTACTCTTTAAATAGTATAAAATCATAAATACATATATGTCTGTAAATCAGATATTATAATTAAATTTATCCTGATAAAAATAATAAAAAAATAAGGATAAAAGATGTGGAAAATTTATGCTGATTTAAGTTTAAATAACCTTTTGAAAAATGAATTTTATAAGCTGGCAGACAGTCTATTAAAAAACAATGATCAATTTTCAAAAGCACAAATAATTGGAGATCATCTAAGCTATTTAAGAAAACATTATGACTTAAATATTATTGTTGAACCACTGAATCCAGTTGAAAATATTGATGAGCCCAGATACAAGGGAGATTTTGAATCTTATTTCCATTTTCACAAAGTCAAAATGAGAAAAAGTACAATCAATTTAAGTTGTGTAGAATTAGGTCATTATTTTACTATTATCAAAAATTCAGCATATAATACTGGCAGAATTGAATTCATGAAGTCAAAAAGTCCAATGTTACGAAAAGATCTAGTTGAGCTTTTACAAATTACAGATGAACCTTGTAAGAAATTGATTAATAAATTAATTGCAGAATCATTGTTGAAATTGGCTGACGGAAAATTAAAAAATGTGGTCTCTTGTCCAAGAAATCTAGTTCAAAGGAATGGTTCCAATTATCAGCCTGAGAAAATTAAAACAGTACCTAATTTCAGATCACAGTGGCTTTTTTCTACCTATGCTCTAGAGCGTAAGATATTTATGAAGACTAATAAGTCTGAAAGAAAGAGTAAAGGAAAGGAAACATTGGGTGTGTTTTTAAAGCTGATCTTTCTTATGAATGAGCAGAATGAAGTTAAATCTAGAACTAGACAAAGTATCCAGAATTATGTTTTGAAAAATACTGATGTTACCAATATTCAATTTCATCTTGATATTCTAATCAATGAGAATTTAATTCAAATTGAAGACAATATAATATATGTAAACCCAACAGCAGTTATGAAATCAAATAGAACAATGCCCGAAAAAAATGTTAACCTTTTCAAGATAATGTCTGATGGAAGGACTTTTGATAAGGCAACTGAAAATTAATTGATGTAAAAGAATTCAATAAAATAGCTGCCCACAGCGAGCAGCTATTTTCTATCCAAGTTTTAATCTCAACTGGCTTACTTCATCAATCAGTGTTGCATCAGATAACTTCCCGTAAATCATGGTGCTTTTGATGGATTTGTGTGCAAGCAATCGTTGTGCAGTTTCAATGCGTACTCCATTACCCAGAAGTACAGTTGATGCAAAGGTGTAGCGCCCAGAGTGAGAACAGATGTTCTTGTTGATACCAATCTCTGCCATGAGAAGCTTTAATGAGCGATTGAAAGCTTGATTTGAGGGAATAGGAAGTAGCTTTCCAGAGTGAACGCATTTCAAGTGACTTTGGTATTTATGTACCATGTCAAGTACAACGGGAAGAATGGGTACATTAACAAGACCATTTGTTTTGGTTCTCCTCAATGTAAGCCAAGTGCTATTATCAGATCCGATGACAAGGTCATTCTGTGTAGCTTTACTTGCATCTGTATGCGCTAAACCTGTAAAGCACATAAACAAGAAGGCATCTTTGCATTCCTGCATGCGAACTGAATCAGGTGTGTATTGAAGTAGGCGGTTGAGTTCGTCTTTGCTGAGGTAATCTTTTGTTGTCTCTGTTTTCCTAAAGCTAAGCATGTCAAAAGGATTGTGACTCACAAATTCATAGAGTATACCCATTTTAAAGACCTTCCTGATTTGTTCCATGCACTTGATGACGTAGTTGTTCTGAAACTTCATTTCACCGCGTAAGAACTGCTCTAATGAGGCTACCATTTTACGGTCAACCTTAGTGACATCAACATCCGAAACATTTAAGCATTTCTCAAAGAATAATACTAAGTTCTTCTTGGTGTATATATACTTGTTCACGGTTGCTGGACTGAAGTCTACGCCAATTCTAGCCTGTATCTGACCAATGTACATGTTGTAGAGTTCAATGAATCCAATCGGTTTTCTTTCAGTTCCTTTGATAGCATCTATGATGTCCTTTGATGCATATGGTTTACCATCCTTGATGAGGCTTTCTAAAGCTCCAATGCAATTAGACTTCTGGGTTAGTAATAACTTATTGATTTCCTTTGCTAAATCTGAACTGCCTTTAACCTTTTGCTTGGTGTTATCCCAGAACTTAGGTTCTATTTTCAATTCTGTGTTGACATTTACTCTGTTGCCCTTATGAGTCACTCTCAACATGATTGCAGCCTCTCCACGGGTGTTGCATCTGCTCTTGTTAATCCAAAAAAGAATATTCATTTGTGTTGGTAAAGTGATGATAGTACCAACTAGGTTTTGTCTATAGGACGCACTTATGAAATCAACAACCTTTTAGACAACCTCATTTGAGATTGAGGTTAAGAATTTTGAGGAGGATTAAAAACCCCATAAAAGCAAAAACCCTAAGACATTGATACATCTTAGGGTTTTCTATTTCCTACAGCCATATAGGACTTGTCTTTAACGAAGCGTTTTGCGGTCTGGACGGGACTCGAACCCGCGACCCCCTGCGTGACAGGCAGGTATTCTAACCAACT
>JACCDI010003712.1_pt1 | contig 12132 bp, 9 predicted proteins | sample 7442791 | NCBI WGS metagenome assembly JACCDI01 (sample SAMN15323434, study PRJNA562643) | freshwater metagenome | isolation source: river surface water | place: USA:Blue River Watershed | collected 2017-08-15
ACCACCACCGCCGCCGCCATAGTTGGAGGCATCGTATTGGTTGGTGAAATATGTAGAACCTGCTGCATTAGCTGAGGGGGTAATGAGAACCCCCGCCGGAAGCGTGATGAAGAGGCCGGCAAAGAGGTCGTAAACGGTCCAACGAGAGATCCGGGTGCGCGAAGGCAACCGCAATCTAAACCCCATCGTTTGACCTCTTTTATTAGCGCTATCAGCGAGGGTCAAATTTTAGAATTGGGGTGATAGCCAGCCTAGAGAAAAGGGGTGAAATCGGCGTATCTCACCCTTACATTTCACCCGCACGATTTTGGGGTGAGAAAAGCGAAGTTTTTACCTAAAAGTAAAACTAATTTCTAAAACCCTTATAAATCAATGGTTATAGAAGTTATCAATTAACCGCGCCAACTTTGATTGAGTGGACGACCTTCTGCATAACCAGATGCAGATTGAATGCCAACTAGTGCGCGATCTGCAAACTCTTCTAGTGAACGTGCACCTGCATATGTGCATGATGAACGGAGTCCAGAAATAATTTCATCGATGAGATCTTCAACGCCTGGACGGTTTGGATCTAAGTACATCTTTGAGGATGATATTCCCTCTTCAAAAAGCGCTTTACGGGCACGATCAAATGCATCTTCCTGAGACGTACGTGCAGCAACTGCTCGCTTTGATGCCATTCCGAAAGATTCCTTATATGGACGCCCTGCACTATCGCGAAGCATGTCGCCAGGTGACTCGTATGTACCGGCAAACCAAGAACCAATCATGACCTGTGATGCACCAGCTGCAAGGGCGAGTGCAACATCGCGCGGATGTCGGACTCCACCATCTGCCCAGACATGCTTGCCATGCTTCTTTGCCTCTGCTGCACATTCAAGGACAGCTGAAAATTGTGGGCGACCAACACCGGTCTGCATACGTGTTGTGCACATTGCGCCTGGTCCTACACCAACCTTGATGATGTCAGCTCCGGCTGCGATCAAATCGCGTACACCTTCTGCAGTAACAACATTTCCAGCAACTATTGGCACACCGAGATCAAGTTTCTTAATGATCTGAAGCGCTTCAATCATCTTCTTCTGATGACCGTGTGCAGTATCGACAATAAGAACATCTGCTCCAAAAGCTACTAACTGCTTTGCTTTTTCAGCGATATCGCCATTGATGCCAACTGCTGCCGCAATGCGGATGCGACCCTTGGCATCGAGTGCAGGCTTATATAAAGTTGCACGAAGAGCGCCTGTGCGAGTCACAATTCCAACGAGTTCGCCCTTTGCAGAGACAACTGGTGCAACAGTGCGCACCTTCTCATTAAGGAAATCAAATGCTTGGCGGGGATCTAGCGTGTCTGGCATCGTGGTGAGCTCCTGCGTCATCACCTGGCCAAGTTGTGTAAAGCGGTCAACGCTATGAAGATCATCTTCAGTAATGATTCCAACTGGCTTCTTGCCCTCAACTACAACGATTGCACCATGTGCACGCTTATTAATCAGGCTCACTGCATCAGCCACAGTCTGCTGTGGAGTTAGGGTAATTGGAGTTTCAAAGAATGTGTGGCTCGCCTTTACTGAAGCAATCACATCGGCGACGACAGGAAGTGGAATGTCCTGCGGAATAACAACTAGGCCGCCACGACGAGCAACGGTCTCTGCCATACGGCGACCTGCAATTGCAGTCATGTTTGCAACGACTAGCGGAATCGTTGTGCCGGTTCCATCCTGAGTATCGAGGTCGACCTCCATACGGCTTGAGATCTCCGAATTAGAAGGTGCCATAAAGACATCGTCGTAGGTCAGGTCGAATTGAGGTTCAGTGATGAAGCGCATGAGCACAACCTATCTAATGGTCCTATAAATCTGGCGGAGACGAGGAGATTTGAACTCCTGAAGGGTTTAACCCCTTACCTCGTTAGCAGTGAGGCGCACTCGACCGGGCTATGCGACGTCTCCGAGTTGCAGGTCGAAGTTTACATGGGTTTGCGAGGTGCTCTAACCCTGAATTTGGTCACGAAGTAGCTGCAAAACACTGACATAAGTGCTTCCGACGGCCGCCGTCATTGCCATCTCACAGGTGCGGTTATTAGAGATGAAGTACTCAGATTTAACTGACTTTACATACTCTGCCTCTGCCGCCGTAGCTGATTCCGTTAGTTCTGGATGAAGCAGGCCGCGATCTCCGGCGAATGCACAACAACCCCAGTTTGGTGGAACTATGACTTCGTTCGCTATTGCGTGAGCTACCGTGAGAAGGGATGCATTCTCATCAATCTTGGCCGAAGAGCAAGTTGGGTGAACGACTACTCGTTCAATCTTCTTAATCGGTAATTTAGATATGAGGACTCTTGATAGATATTCCGTTGTATCAAGAACTTTCAAATTCTCAAGAGAATTATTAAAACCATCAGTGCACGACGGACTATCCGTCACGATGGGAATGTTCAGACTCTGTAATTGAGTTGCGAGTTGACTATTGTGCTCGCTGACGACTGCCGAGCCAGCAGTCATACCCTTTGACTTCCACGGCGTGCCACAGCAAATACTTGAAATCCCACTTGGTATATAGACCTTCAACCCCGCGCTCTCGCAAAGATCAACAAAGAGAAGTTGATTACTAGGACCAAATAGTTCGTTTGTACATGAAGGTAGATAAACCAGATCAGCGTCTGGAATCACATTTGGAGTTCTCTTTGCTCCCGCAACGAGTTTGACACCCCTAAATTTAGGCACGATCGAAGCAATTCGAATTCCACTTCTTGAAAGGCGTAAGAAGGGTGACCAGTATCGAGCTGCCGTTTCCCAGAGCCAGCGTTGCAGGGATGAAGATTGAGTGCTCCGAAGATTACGCACTAGATCTCCGGTATTGATTCCAACTGGACAGGAAATCGCGCACATTCCATCTACGGCACAGGTATCGATGCCGTCGTATAAAAATGCAGAATTTAACGCTGATGCTAATTTCTTGTCGCCTGAAGCATTTGCCGATGCCGCAGCACGACGTGTAGTAATTCTCTGGCGCGGAGTCAGCGTAAGAGACTTACTTGGACAACTTTGCTCGCAGAAGCCGCACTCGACACAACGATCTACCTCGGCTTCCACAGTTGGTGAAATCTTGTAATTTGTAAGGTGAATTGCTGAGTTTTCAGTGATGATCACATCAGGGTTCAGAATTCCTTGTGGGTCAAATGCGCGCTTCAAGGCAACCATAACCTCATAGAGCTCATCACCAAATTGCTTGCGGACAAATGGCGCCATCACGCGACCCGTGCCGTGTTCTGCTTTAAGTGTTCCTCCAAAGTCAAGAATTAGGTCAACCATCTCTTCTGTGAAATCACGGTAACGATTCTGAGATGAGACTTCTCGAAAATCTTCATTGAGCATAAAGTGGATGTTGCCATCCTTGGCATGGCCAAAGATAACGCTGTCGTGATACTGATGCTCTGCGAAGAGTTCGATCAACTTTTCACAGGTAGCTGCAAGAGATGTAACCGGCACGGCAACATCTTCCAGTAGCGCCGTTGTACCTGGTTTACGTGCTCCTGCAACTGTCGCGTAGAGACCCTTGCGGATATGCCATAAATCATTTCGTAAAGATAGCGTTTCAGCGCTAATGGCAGGGGTCGCGAGGGCCAACTGAGAAATGACAGCCTTAGAGAGAGCTGCGCGCTCTTGCAATCGATCATTTGTGAGTTCTTGATACTCAACAATTAAGGCTGCATGTTCTTTGACTAAAAGGGCCTTCAACTCAGGCATCGCCCGTGTCTCGCGCTGTGAAACCTGCAGGGATGTCTTATCTAGAAGTTCTATTGCAGCAGCACCAGAGTTTACGAGCGCCGATAGAGATTCATTAGCCGCCTTGAGTGAATTGAAAATCAGCAAATTTGTAGCAGCAAAGGGCTTTAAAGGAATCGTTTCGAATGTGGCTTCCGCTATGTAAGCAAGTGTTCCTTCAGAACCAACCATTAAATGGAGCAAAATATCTACGGGATTACTGAAATCAATAAAGGCATTAAGTGAATAGCCCATGGTGTTCTTGCCACGGTATTGTCGCTCAATCTCTTTGCGAAGGTGCGGGGAACCTTGAATTCGTTCTCTTTCTCGTTCGATTAATGAAAAGAGATTGGGCTGAAGCTCTTTAAACCTTTGAGCCGCATCTTCAGATGAGGTATCCAGCGAACTTCCGTCACTAAAGATTATGATCGCTGAAATTATTGTTTTATAGGCATTTTCACTGGTTCCGCAGACCATTCCACTGGAATTGTTTGCAATTACTCCGCCAACAGTTGCGGCGATTTCACTCGCTGGATCGGGTCCAAATTTGTATCCATACTGCTTTAACCGATTATTAATTTCCCTGACTGTAATACCCGGCTGAACGGTGATTTTCTTGCCACCATCGAGAATCTCAATCTTCTTAAAATTCTTTCTCGTATCCACTAATACCGAATCAGAGAGGCTCTGCCCACTCAGACTTGTGCCTCCGGATCTAAAAGTAACTGGAACTCCGCTCTTTGAGTGGCGAGATAACAAATCACTGATCTCGCTTACTGCGGCGGGTGTTGAAATCGAATCTGGAATCAGAAGATAATGAGATGCATCGTGCGCATAGGCGTAGCGATCTATCTCACGGATTGAAGTCGTCACACTCTTCCATTCGAAGCTAGATGTGCCGCCGCTACAGCAATATCAGTTTCAGCCACAGAACAACGTGGGCCAAGTATTGAAATAAGTTCATGTGAAAGTAGTGCGATTCCCGAGATTCCTCCGGCGAACTTAACAGGAAGGTCTTTGCCTCCAGTGATTGTTTCACATCGCGTTACCAGAGTTGAAAGATGGCGAGCCGCTTCTTTGATGATTGCTACTGCTTTCTCGTCGCCATTGAGAGCAGATTCTGCTACTACCTTGCTAAGAGCAGCTATCTCGCTTCGATCTTTACCGTAAACGAAACTCTTCACACCTTCCCAATCAGAAGCATTTAATGCCTTGAGAGTCATCGCTTCAAGTGACTTACCCTTTGGTTTTTCATAGCTATCGATAAGAAGCATCGCGGCACGAATAGCTTCTCTGCCTATCCAATAGCCAGCACCTTCATCCCCCAGGAGATACCCCCAACCACCCACACGTACAGGGTGGCCCTTCTTATCGATAGTGAAAGCTACGGAGCCAGTTCCGGCATAAATTAAAACTCCTGGCTCTTGGAAATTAGCACGGTATGCAAGTTCAATATCGGACATCACAGTTAGTGGGGCCGCGAATTCTTCAGCGAAAAAACCTTTAAAATCACTATCTTCTGAGTAGCCGGTAATACCCATCACAATTCCATCTATCCGATACTTTGCCGCTGCATCAGAGATTCCGCGAATTACTTCACGAAGTCTGATTACGGATTCATCACGATAGAGATGTGCATCCATAGCCGGTTGACGACCCGAGGCGACAACCGTCTCTCCATCGACCACGGCCCACTTCGTTGCAGATGCACCCGCATCAATTCCTAAAAATGCCACGCCCTAGCCTTTCACAGCTCCTGCGGTAAGTCCCTTAATGAACTGCTCAGATAGTGCGAGATAAAGAACAATCAGTGGCAGAGCGGCCATGGTCAAACCAGCAAAGAGGACTCCCCATTGAGAGGCGTATTGGCCAAAGAAGACGGTAAGTCCCTGCATGATTGTCTTGTTCTCTGGGCTCTGCAGAAAGACGAGCGGAAGGAAGAAGTCATTCCAAATTGGAATTGCCGAGTAAATCGCAACAATTGCCAATCCTGGTCGAACTAGTGGAGTCAGTACTGTGCGAAGCAACTGGAATTCAGAGGCTCCATCGATTCGTGCAGCGTTATCTAGATCGCTTGGTAGAGCTTTAAAGAAACCAGACATGATGAAGATAGCTGCTGGAAGCGCGCCCGATGTATAGACAAGAATCAAACCAAGGTGTGAATCAAGTAGGTGCATCCACTTTAACTGGATAAAGAGCGGAAGAATCGCAAGCTTGGCAGGTACCAACATTCCTGTAAGTACGAAACCATAAATTAATCCATTGCCTTTGAAGGAGTAACGTCCCAGAACGAATCCGGCACCAAGTGCCAAGATCACTGTAAGGGTAAGAGCGCCTCCTGTAATAATCAATGAGTTCTTCAAGTAAATCGCAAAAGCGCCATCCGACCAGACATCTTTAAAGTTAGACCATTGTGGATTTCGCGCCAACATAAATGGATTGCTTGCGAAGCTATTGTCCTCACGAAGTGAAGAGTTGAAGAGAAAGAAAACTGGCGCAAGAACCATGAATGCATTGAAGATCAGAACAGCTCTAAAGAAGAGCTTCGATGTAAAGGCTGTAATCACTGTTCTACCTCACGTTTACGCATGATATTTGAGCCGAAATAAGCCCCTAGACCGACGATTGCAAAGATGAGTACGCCGAGTGCTGAACCAACTCCGACATTGTTGGCACCTGAATCGACGGTGCCGAATGAGAGTCGGTAGAACATCAAAGCCAAAGTATCTGTCGCGCCTGCGGGATTTCCATTTGATCCACCAAGGACAAAGGGGAGATCGAACCATTCGAAGGCGCCGATGAAAGTCAGGATGGTAATGATTGTCATCGATGGCGCGAGAAGCGGGAACATTATTTTGCGGAAAATTTGCCCTTCGCTTGCACCATCGAGGCGCGCAGCTTCAATGTATTCAGTATTAATTGCATTCAAACCTGAAAGAAAGATAATCGCTGGAAAGCCTACCCAGCGCCAAAGATTGATAAAGACCAGTGTTGGTAGCGCAGTCGTAGTGCTTCCCAACCAAGGCATTGCAAGATTTTCTAACCCATTATCGGTAAGGATTTTGTTGATTGGTCCATAGTAAGGATCGAGCATTACCTGCCACATATATCCAACTACAACCAGTGAGAAAATGACGGGAAGAAAAGTAACTGTGCGGAAGAAACGCTGTCCCCGGGTAAGAGTAAATAGCGCGTATGCAATCAAGAGGCCAAGACCTGTCTGCAGAATATAGATTCCGACAAAGACGAGGACATTGTGGCGAAGCGCCATGAGTAATTGATCTTTAAATGGGTACTCAAGTAGGCGTTGAAAATTTTCTAATCCAGCGAAATCTAGTCTTTGAAATCCCTGCCAGTGGAAGAAGGCGTAGCTCAAAGTTGTCAGAGCCGGAACTGTTGTAAAGGTGAGAATCGCCAAGAGCGCTGGAGTCAACAGAAGGAAGATGTACTTCCTTTGTTGTTTCTTCAATCCACCAGCTGCCACGTAGCTTCTCCTTCTCTTGAATTTCTTTCTTATCAAACTTATAAAGAGTGGAGCTGGGCGCATCCCCTAGGAAGTGCGCCCAGCTCTCACTTAGTGCTTAGGACTTACCCTTTTGACCAGGATGCCATGTTGCAACCGCTGTCTGAACGTCCTTAGCGAGCTGAGCTGGAGTTGTTGCTCCAGTAATCAACTTCTGGAAGCCAGGCTGCAAGATGCTTGAGCTTGTTGGGTTCTCATAGCGGAAACCAACTACGTTTGCGAATGGTGTACCAAACGCAGTGCGGTACTTGTTGATCTTTGAGACAACTGGGTCTGTGATCTTTACAAGTGGAGCAGTTGGGATGAATGCGATTTCATCTGCCATTGCTTGACCAAATTCCTTAGATGCAAGGAAGTTGATGAGCTTGAGGGCTGCTGCCTTCTGCTCTGTCTTCGCGTTGACACCGAATGCTCCGTCAGCCCATGTTCCAACATACTTAGCTGAACCTGTTGCCTTAGAAACTGCTGGCATCCATTCAACTGGAAGTGATGCGTTGAGTGAACGGAAGTATCCGAGTTCATAGTTACCGCCGATGTAGAACGCTGCCTTCTCGTTAGCGAAGAGGCCGCGAGCTGTGTTGTAGTCGATACCTTCGAAGCCCTTAGGCATGTAAGCAGCGAGATCCTTCACAGCCTGAAGTGATGCAACGTATGCGCGATCGGTAAATGTCTTCTCACCTGCAACGAGGTCGTTGAAGAACTGTGTTCCACCGTAGAAAGTTGGACCAACAGTTGCGTGGAGCTGCTCAAGAGCAGGACCGTTACCGCCAGCATTACCCAAAGGCATGATGCCAGCTTCTTGAACCTTCTTAAAGGCTGCAATCAACTGTGGCCATGTTGATGGAAGTGCTCCAACTCCAGCCTTCTCAAGAAGTTCTGGGTTGTAGAAGATTCCCATTGCTGAAACTGCGTATGGGTAACCAAACTGTGACTTTGTCTTGTAGCCCTGTGCACCAGCAAGAATTCCTGGTGAGAGCTTTGCAAGTGCAGGAACATCCTTTGTTGTCAGTGCGAGGAAGTTTCCTGCATCTGACAAGTTAGCCATTCCACCGTATGGGCGGATCTGCATAACGTCTGGACCCTTACCTGCTGTAAGAGCTGTTGAGAGAATAGCGTTGTATTCAGTGTTGAGGTATGGAGTGAACTTCACCTTGATACCTGTTTTAGCTTCAAACTTAGCCATTTGTGACTCGTAGAAAGCCTTATCTTCTGTACGCCAGCTCCAGAAAGTGATTTCTGTGGCTGCATTTGCTGACTGCGTGCTAATTGCGGGAACAACGATTGCTGAAATAGCAACTGCTGAAGCAAGCAGACCGCGAAGAGTGCGTGATGCGATCTTCAATTAATTTCCTCCTCTAGAGCGGACCTTTGTAGATACTGCAGATGTCTTTTGAACATCTTGTGCTTTTACCCCAGAACGAGCACCGATTGCTCCTCTGGATTCATCTAGAGCTGATTTTGTTCCGCTCCAGTTTCTTTGTGCCAAAGCAACACAAAGACAATCAACCACCGTTAGCTGAGCAATTCGGCTCGCTGTTGCACCGCTACGGAAGGTGGTTTCCCGTGCGGAGGTATGAAGAACGATATCTGCAAGATTTGTTGCAGTGCTTCGTAAGCTATTGGTAATCAAAATTACAGTGATGCCGCGATTCTTAAATTCTTGCATGACATCAACTACATCAAGAGTTGTTCCACTATGGCTAATTGCAACCAAGCAATCACCTTGCTTAAGCATCGAAACCGATGTCAACGCAGTATGTGCATCTGACCAAGCAAGTGCGTTCTTGCCTTGGCGATTTAACTTCAGCTGAAGATCTAGTGCAACATACCCGCTTGAAACAAGTCCGAAGATGCCAATCATCTTTGCCTTATCCCATGCTGCTACTGCACGATCAAAACTTTCTACATCGAGTCTTTCTGCAGTCGTCTGAATAGCTAGCGCATCCGCTGCAGCAATCTTGCGAATAATCTCTGACGTCGAATCTTCTACCGTAATTCCACTATCAAGTTCTTGATGAATCTTGTCGCTTAACCCGAGTCGACTTACTTCACTAACAAGTGCCATTCTGAATTCTGGATAGCCCTTAAATCCCATCGCTTTGCTAAAGCGAACAATCGATGCAACTGATGTCTCACTGTGATCTGCAAGATCCGAAATCTTCATCTGTGCAACGCGGAAAGGATCATTCAATACAGCTGTTGCAATTGCAGCTTCACTGGCATGGAAGGAGGCAAAGGAATTCTTTATCTCACCAAGCAGGTCGGTGAGGATGTTCTTCTGCAGAGCAGCGACGCGCTTTGCCATCTCTCACCTCCGATTCTCATGAAAGTTTATTTCGTGAGTTATTAACGTTGGTGAAAACTATCGCCCTATTTAGGCGTGGTCAAGGCTATTGAGCAGGTTATTTATCGTTATTGAGAGCTTCGCGGATGCGATTGGAAGAGGCGGAGAGTCGTTCGGTTGCGGTCGCGGCATCAATGTGGAGAAGCAACATCAAGATTGCAACCTTCACTTGATGACCGGAATCAATAAGTGCTTGCGTCGCTTCGCTCTTAGTTGCACCAGTTGCCTTACAGATAATGCGAACGGCGCGATCTTGTAACTTTTCGTTACTGATTTGAAGATCGACCATCAGATTTCCAAAAGTTTTACCGAGACGGACCATCGTCACAGTTGAAATCATGTTTAAGACGAGTTTCTGAGCGGTGCCTGACTTCAAGCGCGTTGAACCCGCCAGGAGTTCCGGGCCTGAATCGATATCGATTGCATGGGCAGCAACTTTTCCGACAACTGAATCTGGATTGCATGAGATGGAGATTGTGAGCGCGCCAACCGAATTCGCATATTCCAAACCGCCAACGACATATGGAGTACGACCGCTTGCAGCAATTCCCACAACTGAATCGAGTGGGCCGATTGAAATAGATTTGAGATCTGCAATTGATAGCTCTGGATTATCTTCTGCACCTTCAGCAGGCTTGCGAAGGGCTTTTTCGCCGCCGGCAATAAATGCAATTACCTGATCATCGCTGACTGAGAAAGTCGGACCGCATTCTGCTGCGTCAAGCACACCCAGGCGTCCAGAGGTTCCTGCACCGATATAAATTAAACGTCCACCACGCATCATGCGATCTACAACGTCTTCAATAGCATCTTCGATTGCTGGTAGCACTGCAGCGACAGCCTTAGGAACTTCGGCATCGTTCTCATTCATAGCTTGCAGTAGCTCTGAGACTGACATTGCATCAAGCATCTCGTACTTCGCATTCACCTGTTCGGTGCGAAGTAGTCCAATATCGTTGCGATGCATGTGTATGTCACCCTTTCCGAGATGAACAATAGGCACCAAATCCGCAATGCGCAATAAGGTGATAGATGACGCGGTGAAAATGTTGTGAGAAGATTGCAAAATGAAGAAATTAGGCGCAATCATGGAGAAGGAAATTTCTGAAACTCCATCTGTCTACGAGCGTTTATTTGCAGATCAAAGTCAGTTCGACCGCCTCGAAAATCTCATTTCTGAGCGTGAAATTCACACTATTTTGATCCTTGCGCGTGGAACTTCCGATAATGCAGCTTTCTTTCTTAAGTATCTGATTGAGACAAAGTTAGGTTTGCCGGTAGGACTCACCTCACCCTCTGCAGTCTCTGTTTACGGTGCCTCCCTCAAAGTTTCGGGAACTTTGGTCATTGCGATTAGTCAAAGTGGTCAATCTCCTGACCTCGTTCAATTTGCTGAGGCCGCTAAGCGTGGCGGAGCAACTCTTCTCACTATGGTCAATGCTCCAAGTTCACCCCTTGAGAAGATTGCAGACTTCTCAATCCAGCTGCTCGCAGGAGAAGAGACTGCGGTTGCTGCAACAAAGTCTTACTCTGCCCAACTTTTGGCTTCTTATATCTTGGTCTCACGCTGGGCTAGGACTTCAATTGCGGCAGAAGGCTTGGAAATTGAAGCAACTCGGCTACTCGGTCTCTTTGCTCAGTTTGAGGAGTCTGCAAAACTTATTGACCTGAAGAAGCAGATTGTCATTCTCGGAAGAGGATTTAGCTTTCCTAATGCAAAAGAAGCTGCACTCAAGCTACAAGAAACCTGCAAAGTCCCTGTCCAAAGTTGGTCAATTGCTGATTATCTTCATGGTCCCATCTCTGCTCTCACGCCAGAGTCCCAGGTAATCATTCTTGCGCCAGCTCATATGCCACAGGAACCACTTCTGGAAGCTGTCACGAAGATTCGCCCGATAACCCAGCGAATCTTCTGGCTTGGTCAGGGTGGATTAGTAAATGGAAGTGATCTCGTTATCCCTGGTTCGCAGTGCAGCGATGCTGCAACTTCCTCAATCGTTGATGCAGTCTCACTACAGCTTTTGACTCTTGCTCTTTCGCAAAGGGCGGGACTTGATCCAGATTCACCGGCAGGATTATCTAAGGTAACTCTTACTCACTAAATAATTTGTGAAATGTGGGTTAACGAATCTGCTATGAAATCTGCTTCATGTAGTGATTCACGCTCATGAGTTGTCACCATTGCAACAACCTTGATTCCAGCTGCTTTCCCACTCTTGATGCCAGCCGGCGCATCTTCAATAACCAGAGCGTTATTTGCTGAGATTCCCAACCTCTCTAAACCAAGCAAATAAGGATCTGGGTGCGGCTTACCTTTTTCTACATCGTCGAAGAAAATGCTCTTGGGCGGAAGCGAGAGGCCAACAGACTTAGCTCTGGCGGTACCTAATTCCCGTGTGCATGAGGTGACGATAAACCACTCAATTTCTCTTCGATCTAATTCTTCAAAGAGTTCCCGTGCTCCGGGGAGAAGAATAATTCCGTCTGTATCTTGA
>JACCDI010936338.1_pt1 | contig 12130 bp, 12 predicted proteins | sample 7442791 | NCBI WGS metagenome assembly JACCDI01 (sample SAMN15323434, study PRJNA562643) | freshwater metagenome | isolation source: river surface water | place: USA:Blue River Watershed | collected 2017-08-15
GCGGTGTTCCTGCGCCGCCACGCGGGCGGGGCGGGGGTGTCCGCGCAAAGCGCCCTGACCGACCGCGAACGCCGCCGCGCGCTGGGCCATATGGTCGCCGGGCGGATCGAACCGCGCGACGTGGGGCGGCTGATGGCCACGCTGGAGGCCGGGTGGGCCGATGGCCTGTCGCGCCCGCTGTCGGACCTGCCACCCCTTCCACCGCCGCCTGCCGATTTCCTGCCGCTGCAGGGTCCGGGTCCCCGGCGCGGTCTGGTGCTTTCCGGTTGGCGGCATCAGGCCGCCCGGCTGGAGGCACAGGCCCGCGCGGCGGTGGCCGAAGGCCGGATCGTCACGCTGGTTCTGTTCACCCCGGACGCCCGCCCGCATTGGCATGGGTTCGGCGCGGATGGCATCTGGCGGCAGCAGGGCGGGCTGTTCGGCCGCGCGGAGCGGTCTGCGGCGATCTTCCGCCTGTGGGGTCTGGCGGCCCGTGTGGATCACGAAATCGCACGCCTTTGTCGCTTGCGAGCCACCGGATAAGCGAATATCGCCCCAACGTCGTTTCCATCTATGTTACGATTAACTTGTTCTTGGCATAATTTCGCCAGTTTCTTGCATATGTTGGGCGATGCCTCGGGTTGTGGTCGGGGCCAACGCGATGAGTGGGTGACACATGAAGCCGAAGAAGGTCACGAAGGCCATCTTTCCCGTGGCGGGTCTTGGGACCCGCTTTCTCCCCGCCACCAAGTCGATCCCGAAAGAGATCATGACGCTGGTGGACCGCCCCTTGATCCAATACGCCATCGATGAGGCGCGGGCAGCGGGCATCAAGGAATTCATCTTCGTCACCTCGCGCGGGAAATCCGCGCTTGAGGATTACTTCGACGTGGCCCCCGAACTGGAATCCGCGCTGCGCAAGGCGGGCAAGGACCAGTTGTTGGATATCCTCAAGGAAACCAACATGGATTCCGGGGCCATCGCCTATATCCGCCAGAACCGCCCGATGGGGCTGGGCCATGCGGTGTGGTGCGCGCGGCGGCTGATCGGGAATGAACCCTTTGCCGTTCTGCTGCCCGATGACGTGATCGCGGCGGAAAAGGCGTGCCTCGCCCAGATGATGGATGCCTATGAACAGACCGGTGGCAACGTCGTCGCCGCGATGGAAGTGGCACCTGAAAAGACCTCGTCCTATGGCGTCTTGGACATCGCCGAGGATATGGGGGCCATCGTTCAGGCCAAGGGCATGGTCGAAAAGCCCAAGGCCGGGACCGCGCCGTCGAACCTCGCGGTGATCGGGCGCTATATCCTGACGCCCAAGATCATGACCAACCTCAACAAGATGAAGCAGGGCGCGGGGGGCGAAATCCAACTGACCGACGCCATCGCCGAAGAGGTGAAGTCGGGCAAGGTGTTCGGCTACCGCTTCCGGGGCCAGCGCTATGACTGCGGGTCGAAGGCGGGGTTCCTGCAGGCCACCGTGGCCTTTGGTCTGGCGCGTCCCGATCTGCGCGACGAATTCGCCAGCTATCTGAACGACATGATCGCGCTGCAAAAGGCCGCGCAATAAGGTCTGCGGCGTGGCGGCTTCCGCCCATGTGATTGACCTGACGCGGCTGGTGTCGCGTCAGGGCCATGGCACCCTGACCGGCATCGACCGGGTGGAACTGGCATGGCTGTCGCATCTTCTGACGCTTGACACCCCGCTTTACGCGCTGGTCCGCACGCCAGCGGGCTGTCTGGTGCTGCCGCGGGACGGGGCGCGGGCGGTGCAGGACATGGCCTTGGGGCGGCTGGTGCCGGATCGGCTGGACCTGATCTCGCGCCTGACGCGGCGGGGCAATCCGGCGCGGGGGCGGGCAGAGACGCATCTGCGGCGGATGGCCGTGGCGCGGCTGCCGGTCTGGGCCTTGGCGCGGGGGCCTTTGCCCAAGGGCGCGCTCTACCTGAACCTTGGCCACAGCAACCTGATGGCGCCGGTGATGGCGGCGCTGGGACAGGCGGGGTTGCGGCGTCTGGTGATGATCCATGACTGCATCCCGCTGGATCATCCCGAGCATAGCCGTGCCGACGCGCCCGCCGCCTTTGCCGCGAAGCTGGCCGCCGTGTCGGCCCATGCTGATGCGGTCATCCATCTGACCCGCACCGGCCAGGCGGGGACCGAAGGGCATCTGGCCCGCCTTGGCCGTGTGCCGCCGGGCATCGTCGCGCCTTTGGGGGTGACGGTCGCCCCGCCCGATCCGTCAGCCCTGCCGCCGGGCCTGGACCTGACCCACCCCTATTTCGTGATCCTTGGCACCATCGAGCCGCGCAAGAACCACGGGCTGCTGCTTGATGTCTGGGACCATCTGGCCAAGGAGGGCGGTCCCCTGCCCCGGCTTTTCATCGTCGGCGGCCGCGGATGGGCCGGTGCTGACCTGCTGGCGCGTCTGGATGGCCGTCCTGCGGGGGTGACGGAATTGCCCGGTCTGACCGATGGCGCGGTCTCTGCCTTGCTGTCAGGCGCGCGGGCGCTGTTGTTTCCCAGCCATGCGGAAGGCTTTGGCCTGCCCGCGATCGAGGCCGCCGCCCTGTCTGTGCCGGTGATTTGCAGCGATCTGGCCGTTTTCCGCGAGATATTGACCGACTATCCCGTTTACCTGCGGCCCGACGATATATATTCTTGGTCGGAAACAATAAAACGGCTATCCCGTGCAGACGGCTATGCCGACCTCGGCGCTCGGCAGGTTTTGCCACAGTGGCAAGAACATTTCCGGGCGGTCTTAACTGGTGCGTGATCTGTGCCGTTTATTCATTTCGGGCAGTCCGCCCTTGGGAAGAGTAGCGATTGGGACTCCTGACACGATACGCCTTGCGATTGTCACGCCAGCGCTGGCGCGTGCGCGCGTGGCGCAAGGGGCGCGAATTGCGTGTCGTGGTCAATCGCACCAGCCAGATCCGGCCCGATCACATCATGGTCTTTTCGACCATCCGCAATGAACGCATCCGCCTGCCGTTCTTTCTGCGCTATTACCGTGATCTTGGCGTGAACCATTTCGTTTTCGTGGACAATGACAGCACGGACGGCTCGCGCGAATATCTGGCCTCGCAACCTGATGTGTCGCTGTGGCACAGCAAGGGCAGTTACAAGCGCGCGCGCTTTGGCATGGACTGGATGAATTACCTGCTGGCCAAGCATGGCCACGGGCATTGGACGCTCTGTGTCGATCCGGATGAATTCTTCGTCTATCCCTTCTGTGACACGCGGCCCCTGCGCGCCTTGACGGACTGGCTGGATGCCTCGTCGATCAAATCCTTTTCGGCGATGCTTCTGGACATGTATCCCAAGGGGCCGATTGACTCCCGCCCCTATGCCGAAGGGCAGGACCCGCTGGAAATCACCCAGTATTTCGACAGTGGCAATTACACGGTCAGCCGCAACCGTCGCTTCGGCAATCTGTGGATTCAGGGCGGCCCGCGCGCGCGACTGTTCTTTGCCGACATTCCCGAACGCGCGCCGGCGCTGAACAAGGTGCCTTTGGTCCGGTGGAGCCGGGAATTCGCCTATGTCTCCTCGACCCATATGCTGCTGCCGCGGGGCCTGAATCTGGTCTATGACGAATGGGGCGGGGAAAAGGCCAGCGGGTGCCTGCTGCATGCCAAATTCCTTGATACCTTCGCCGCCAAGGCCGACGAAGAGATGTCGCGCAACCAGCACTACGCCGCCAGCCATGAATACAAGGCCTACAAGGCCGGTCTGGCCCGCCATCCCGATCTGTGGTGCCGCTGGAGCGAGAAGTACATCAACTGGCGCCAGTTGGAGATTTTGGGGCTCATGTCCAAGGGGAACTGGGCATGACCACCGTCGGCTTTGTCATGTTGTGCCATACCGCGCTGGAACGCGCGGCGCAGGTCGCGCGGCACTGGGCCGAACGCGCCTGCCCGGTGGTGATCCATGTCGACAAGCGGGTGGAGAAGTGGAACTACGACCGCCTGCGCGCCGATCTGTCAGACCTGTCCAACGTGCGCTTTTCGGCCCGGCATGCCTGCGAATGGGGCACATGGGGCCTTGTCGCCGCAACGCAGGACGCGGCCGAGATGATGTTGGCCGAGTTTCCGGCCGTGCGGCATGTCTATCTGGCGTCGGGCTCTTGCCTGCCGCTGCGCCCGGTGGCGGATCTGGTGGCCTATCTGGATCAGCGCCCGCGCACCGATTTCATCGAATCCGTCACGACCGAGGATGTGGGCTGGACCATCGGCGGCCTTGATTTCGAACGCTTTACGCTGCGCTTCCCGTTTTCGTGGCGCAAGCAGCGCATGCTGTTTGACATCTACGTCGGCCTGCAACGCCAGATCGGGTTCCGTCGTCAGGTGCCAGACGGGCTGGTGCCGCATCTGGGCAGCCAGTGGTGGTGCCTGACGCGGCAAACGCTGTCGGCCATCCTTGAGGGCCCCGACCGCGCGGCGAATGACCGCTACTTCCGCCGGGTCTGGATTCCCGACGAAAGCTATTTCCAGACGCTGGTCCGGCAAGTGTCCTCCAACGTGGAAAGCCGGTCTCTGACGCTGTCGAAATTCGACTTTCAGGGCAAGCCGCACATCTTTTACGACGATCACCTGCAACTTCTGCGGCGGTCTGATTGCTTTGTCGCGCGCAAGATCTGGCCCTACGCGACCAAGCTGTACAGCACCTTCCTGAACGACGACGCCGAGGCGCAGGCGGGTGGCGAACCCAACCCCGGCAAGATCGACCGCCTGTTCGCCAAGGCGGTGGAACGGCGGACAAAGGGGCGCGCGGGGCTGTATATGCAAAGCCGCTTCCCCAATGCCGATTGGGAGAACGGCAAGACCGCCGCGCCCTATTCCGTGTTCCAGGGCTTTGCCGATGTGTTCGAGAATTTCGACACATGGCTGGGCAAGGTCACGGGCACGCGGGTGCATGGCCACCTGTTCGCGCCCGACCGTGCCCATTTCGCCGGGGGGGAGACGATCTATAACGGCGCCCTGTCCGACAGCGCCAAATTGCGCGACTACAACCCGCGCAGTTTCCTGACCAACCTGATCTGGTCCACACGCGGGGAACGGCAGAGCTTCCAGTTCGGCCCCGCCGACAATCAGGCGCTGATGTGGTTCATGGCGCTGGACCCGCACGCCCAAATCTCGGTGATTTCTGGGGCTTGGGCACTGCCGCTGTTCCGGTCCAACCGCAATTTCAGCGAAATCCGCAAAGAGGCCGCGCGCCTGCAAAAGCTGGAAAGCGATTTCCTGAACGTGCTGAAACTCGGTTCCACCAAGGCGCGGGTGCGGACATGGACCTTGGCGGAATTCGTCGAAAACCCGATGGAGCCGTTGCAGACCATCGTGGATGAGATCAGCCCCCGCAGCTTGCGCCGCCTGACCGAAGCGCCCAAGATGGTGGACCTTTCGGGCTTTGGCCAGTTCCTGCAAAACCTGCGCAATCAGGGGATGCAGCCCGTGCTGATGGGGGATTTTCCGGCTGGCGACAATCCCAACCCCTCTGCCGCGCGGACGCGGCGGCCCTATCTGGTGAAGTGACAAGTGCCCCAGCGTTTCGACAGTTTCGTGATGTTCGCCGAGATGCGGACAGGCTCCAATTTCCTTGAGGCCAACCTGAACGCGCTGCCGGGGGTCACCTGTCACGGTGAGGTGTTCAATCCCTTCTTCATCGGCAAGAAGGACCATACGGAGCTGTTCGACATCACCTTGACGGCCCGTGAGGCCGACCCCCTGCCGCTGCTGCGCCGGTTGCGGGAACGGACGGATGGGCTTTCAGGCTTTCGCTATTTCCATGACCACGATCCGCGCGTGTTTGATGCCGTGATGGACGATCCGCGCTGCGCCAAGATCATCCTGACCCGCAATCCGGTGGAAAGCTACGTCAGTTGGAAGATCGCGCAGGCAACGGGCCAGTGGAAGCTGACCAATCCCAAGAACATCAAGACCGCCCGCGCCCAGTTCGACGCGGCCGAGTTCGAGGATCATCTGGACTCGCTGCAAGCGTTTCAGGTGCGGCTGATGAACCGGCTGCAAACCAGCGGCCAGACCGCGTTCTATGTCGATTACGAAGACATCCAGAACCTTGATGTCCTCAATGGCTTGGCGGCCTGGCTCGGGGTCGATGCCCGGCTTGAGGCGCTGGATGACAAGCTGAAGAAGCAAAACCCCGAAGACATCGCCGACAAGGTGGTGAATTTTGACGGGATGGAACGGGCCTTGGCCCGGATGGACCGCTTCAACCTGTCGCGCACCCCGAACTTCGAACCGCGCCGCCCGGCGGGCATTCCCGGTTATGTCGCGGCGCGCGATGTGCCCCTGCTGCTGATGCCGGTGAAGGGTGGCCCGGTCGCGCAGGTGGTGGCGTGGTTGTCGGCCTTTGGCGGGCTGGAGCAGGAATTCACCCAGAAATCCCTGCGCCAATGGAAGCGCAGCTATCCCGGCCATCGCAGTTTCGCGGTGGTGCGGCATCCCTTGGCGCGGGCGCATGCGGTGTTCAACGCGCAGGTGCTGGGATCGACGCAGCAGGATTTCCGCAACATGTTGACCCGCCAGCATGGGGTGAACCTGCCGAAACAGGGCGGGCATTATGCCGATCCGCAGTCCTATCGCGATGGGTTCCTGAACTTCCTGCGCTTTGCCAAGAAGAACCTTGGCGGGCAGACGGCGGTCAAGGTCGATCCCCACTGGGCGACGCAATCGGCGGTGTTGCAGGGCTTTGCCCAGGCGCAGGCCCCCGATGTCGTCTTGCGCGAGGATCGACTGGCCGAAGGTCTGGCTTGGCTCTGTGACGAAGTCGGCGCAACGCCCGCGCCTTTGCCAAGCGTGCAGGAAGCCGCCCCGGTGCCGCTGGCGGCGATCTGGGACGAAGAGCTTGAGGTTGCCTGCCGCGATGCCTATGGCCGCGACTACATCGCCTTTGGCTACGGGGATTACGCCGCCTGAGGGGCGCGCGCCTCGGTCAGGATGGCGTGCAGCTTGGCCGGATCGGTGTTGGCACGCAGTTTTGACACCACGGCCTGATCGCGCATGGTGCGGCTGACCAAGGCCAGTGCCTTCAGGTGATCCACGCCGGAGTCCTTGGGCGCGAACAGGCCAAAGATCAGGTCCACCGGCTGACGGTCCACCGAATCGTAATCCAGCGGCTTTTCCAGCCGGATGAACACGCCGACGATGCGGTTCAGATCCTCAAGCCGCGCATGGGGCAGGGCGATGCCATGGCCCACACCGGTGGGGCCAAGGCTTTCGCGTTCCTGCAAGCCATCGACAGCGATGGCCGCCGTCAGCCCATAGGCCCCGGCGGCCAACTCTCCCAATTCCTGAAAGAGCCGCTTCTTGCTGGTCATTTGACCGATGACCCTGACGGCCCCCGGTATCAGTAGCTTGGCAAGTTCCATGCGCCGCCGTTGTTTCCGTTGCGCGCCAGAAAAGGCCGCATCATTTGCTGTTGCGCGGGTCGATCCAGCCGATGTTGCCGTCGTCCCGACGGTACACCACATTCACGCCGCCATGTCCTTCGTTGCGAAAGACCAACATCTTCTGTCCGCCCAGTTCAAGCTGCATGACAGCTTCGCCGACAGTGATCGAGGGAATCTTGGTTTCCATCTCGGCGATCACGATGGGCTGCGACAGGTCGCTGTGGTCGTCTTCCGCTTCCTCTGTTGGAGCGAGGATATAGGAAGAACCGCCGCCGAATTCAACCGGATCAATCCGGTCGCGGTGGTGGTTGCGCAGACGCCGTTTGTAGCGGCGCAACTGCTTGTCCATCTTTTCGCGGCAGCTTTCAAAGGCGGCGTAGATATCGGTCGCATGGCCCTTGGCCTGTGCGGTCAGGCCGGTGGACAGGTGGATCACGGTTTCACAGATCAGCTCATGCGCGGCCTTGGAAAAGACCACCACGACTTCGGTCGGGCGCTGGGCGTATTTCTCGACCACTTCGCCCAGCTCGGCCTTCACATGGGTCTGAAGGGCCTCGCCGATGTCGATCTGCTTGCCGCTGATCTGGTAACGCATGATGCTTCCTCCGCGTGTGTCGGACGGCCCCCGGCCTGCGGCAGGGAGAGAGGTCCGGTGTAAATTCGATCTGGGTTTCGCCCTGCCGTTCCGCAAGCGCCATGCCCGTCGAAAGGGCGGCATGGGCGGAAGGGGTCAGGGCGGTTTTCGCTCGCATCCCAGACATTTACCGACAGGGCAGGGGCGCTTGTCAACAGAATCGTGACAGGGGGAGGGTGCGGGATGATTGGATGTCAAAGCGCGCCTGTGCGCCAAGCCCCATGGCGAACCGGATGGGTTTGGACCGGGCCCCAAAGGCCCGGTCCGCGCGCAGCCCGCCCCACCCAGTTTCGAAACGGGGGGCTGCGCGCCCAAGGGCGCACATCCCGGCGTGCTGCACGCGGCCCTATGGCGGCCCTTCCTGACAGTCCCCCGGACTGTCAGGAAGGGCCTTGCATTCTATGCCCAAGGCGCTTTCGTGCTCTGCGCCGCTGACCGCAACTTCCTGAAAAATCACGAAAACCGGAAGTTCTGCCCCAGATACACCCGGCGGACCATTTCGTCGTTCACGACCTCTTCGGTCGTCCCGCTCATCAGAACCTTGCCGTCGTGCAGGATATAGGCGCGGTCCACGATCTCGAGCGTTTCGCGCACGTTGTGGTCGGTGATCAGCACCCCGATGCCGCGCGATTTCAGGTCATGTACCAAGGTGCGGATGTCGCCCACGGCGATGGGGTCCACCCCGGCAAAGGGTTCGTCCAGCAGCAGGTATTTCGGATTGGCCGCCAGACAGCGCGCGATTTCCACCCGCCGCCGTTCCCCGCCCGACAAGGCCAGCGCAGGCGCACGCCGCAGATGGGTGACGGAAAATTCGGACAGCAATTCTTCCAGCCGCTCGCGCCGCTTGTGGCCGTCCTTTTCCGCGATCTCCAACACGGCGAGGATGTTGTCCTCCACCGACAGGCCGCGGAAGATCGACACTTCCTGTGGCAGATAGCCGATGCCAAAGCGCGCGCGGCGATACATCGGCAGGGCGGTCACATCGCGCCCGTCGATCAGCACCTCGCCGCCCTCGGGCGTCACCAGACCGGCGATGGAGTAAAAGCACGTGGTCTTGCCCGATCCGTTCGGACCCAGCAGCGCCACCACCTCACCCCGGCGCAAGTCCATCGACACGTCGCGGATCACGGGGCGGCGCTTGTAGCTTTTGCGCAGGTTGCGGACGATCAGCCCGCCAGAGCCTTCGGTCAGGGTCAGCGAGACGCCGGTCATTCCTTGGCTTCCGATCCCGTGCCGCTGCCCGGCACAAAGACCGATTGCACCCGCCCGCCATCCATGATGCCTGACCCGGCTTGCAGGTTGTAGGTCAGCCGCGGCCCGGCGATGGTGCTGGCGCCTTGGGTGACGACCACATCCCCGGTCAACACCACCACGCCATCCGCCACGGTATAGACCGCGTCCTGACCCTGAACCACCTCGACCCCGTTGGTCAGCGTCACGCCGCCCTCAAGATGGACAGTCTCAATCTCGCTGCGGTCTTCGGTGTAGTTCAGCGTGGCCTTGGGGGCGGTGACCCGCAAGTCGCCCTGCTTGACGCGCACATTGCCGCTGAACACCGCCACTCCTGTGGCTTGATCGACGCTGAGTTGATCAGCCTCGACCTCGATGGGTTGGGTGGTGTCGGTGGTGAGGCCGGTGGTGACGGTGGTCTGCGCCAGCGCCGCCCCCGACAGCGCGCCATAGGCCAGACCGCCGCCCACAAGGGCGAGTGTCAGGGCAAAGGCATGGGGGGTAAAACGTTGCATGACGCCAATCTCATCACTTCGGAGGATCATATACCAGCTTAACCTGCCCCGTGAACACCAATACGTAGCTGTTCGGGCGGGTCGGGTCCTGTGTCAGCACCATCTCGCGCGCGGTGATGTGCGTGCCGGGTCCGGTGGCGGTGACCGGGGCAAGGCTGCGCACTTCGGTCATGTCCATCCGGGCGACCATGCTGTCGGTCTGAACCCGGTAGCCGCCGCCATTGTCCAGATCGACGCCACCCGCAAAGGTGACGCTGTCACCCGTGACGTCCATCTGCGCGGCCAGACTGCGAAGATCGGTCCTGATCCCGTCAGGCGTGGTCAGGATGCCCAGCACTCTGCGGGCGGCCGCCCCCGTCCCGGCGGTGGTGTCGGTGCCCGGCGTTTCCGGCGTGGCGGCTTCGGCGGTCACGCGCAGATCGGCCCCGTCGGCGGTGGTGCCGCTATAGACCGGGTTGGTCATGCGCGGCTCTCGCAGGCGGTCGGCGATGTCCACCTCGGAATAGGGCAGGGCGTCATCCGGGTTCAGGTGTCGCGCCACAAGGAACACGGTGGACAAGAGGGCCAAGGCAAGCAACGGCAGGGCGATCCGCAGAAAGCGGACCAGCCGGGTCCACCCGTCCCCGGCCCCCCGCGCCATCACGCCACCCCGGCGCGCAGGCAATCGTGGATATGCAGAAGGCCTATCGCGTGATCGCTCGCCTCGGGGTCCACCACGAACAGGCAGGTGATCTTTCGCTCGTTCATCACCCGCACTGCCGCTTCGGCCAGTTGATCCGGCCCGATGGTGCGCGGGTTGGCGGTCATCACCTGACCCGCCGTCAGGGACATCAGCCCGTCCAGATGCCGCCGCAGGTCACCGTCGGTGATGATCCCGGCCAGACCGCCACCCGGCCCGGTGACCCCCACCACGCCAAAGCCGCTGCGCGACATGGTCAAAAGCGCCTCACCCATGGCCGTATCGGCGGGCACGAGGGGCGGCGTGCGGTGCATCAGATCACGCACCTTGGACAGCCGCGCCCCAAGCTTGCCGCCGGGATGGAAGACGCGGAAATGTTCGGGCGTGAACTGCCGATGCTCCATCAGCGCAATCGCCAAGGCATCGCCAAGTGCCAGCATCATCGTGGTGGATGTGGTCGGCACGATGCCCTGATCGCAGGCTTCCTGCGCGGGCGGCAGCAGAAGCGCGACATCGGCTTGCCGCATCAGCGTCGACTCCGCGCGTGAGGCCACCCCGATCAGCGGAATGTCGAACCGCCGGGTATGGGCGATCATGTCGGCCAGTTCAGGCGTCTCGCCGGAATTGGACAGCATCAGCGCCACATCGCCGCGCATCACCATGCCCAGATCACCATGGCTCGCCTCGGCCGGATGCACGAATTGCGCGGGCGTGCCGGTGCTGGCAAGGGTGGCGGCAATCTTGCGGGCGATATGGCCGGATTTGCCCATGCCCGAGACGATCACCCGGCCCTTGGCCTTCAGCACAAGATCAACGGCGGTGTCGAAACTGCCATCCAGTGCGTCAGCCAGCAGCGCCAGCGCCTCGGCCTCACGCCGGACCACACGGCGGCCGGTGGCGGAGAAAACGTCAGTGGTGGAAGATGTCATTGGGTTCTTCCCATCCCAACAGGTCCAGTTCCGCCCGCGTCGGCAAAAAGTCAAAGCACCGCTGCGCCAGGTCCATCCGCCCTTCGCGGATCAGCCGCAGTTCAAGCTCTGCCTTCAGACGGTGCAGATACAGCACGTCGGAGGCGGCATATTCCTTCTGCGCCTCGGTCAGCTCCGCCGATCCCCAGTCTGAGGTCTGCTGTTGCTTGGATACATCCACACCCACCAACTCCAGGAGCAGGTATTTCAGCCCGTGCCGGTCGGTGAAGGTGCGGATCAGGCGCGAGGCGATCTTGGTGCACCACACCGGCGCGGTGGTCACACCGAAGGCTTGTTTCAGCGCGGCGATGTCAAAGCGGCCGAAGTGGAACAGCTTCACCACCGCCGGATCGGTGAGCAGCCGCTCAAGGTTGGGCGCAGAGGTCTGGCCGCGCGCGATCTGCACCAGATGCGCGTCACCCTTGCCGTCCGACAGTTGCACCACGCACAGCCGGTCCCGGCGCGGGTCCAGCCCCATGGTCTCCGTGTCGATGGCGACGACAGGTCCAAGGGAAAGCCCATCGGGCAGGTCGTTCTGATGCAGGTGGATGGTCAAGGGAAACGTCCTTTCAGCACAGGCTGAGGCTGGATTATCGGTCCACCCCCCACGGGTCAACACGCGGTGGTGTGAAGCGGGACAAATAGCAAAAGGGCGCAGCTAGCGCTGCGCCCTTTGCAATCATCGACATGGTGCCCAGAAGAGGACTCGAACC
>JACCDI012076583.1_pt1 | contig 12129 bp, 12 predicted proteins | sample 7442791 | NCBI WGS metagenome assembly JACCDI01 (sample SAMN15323434, study PRJNA562643) | freshwater metagenome | isolation source: river surface water | place: USA:Blue River Watershed | collected 2017-08-15
AGACTGGATATTTTGAAACCAATTCCAAAATAACACAATAGAACTAAAAATACTTAATCCATTTCAATTGGATGAAGCTTTGCACACCGCGAAATTCTCATCTTTGATAGGAAAATCAGCCCATGAAACAAGACGATCTAACGGATCAAACACGCAAAATTGAGCTTGCGCTCTTGTCTGTGATCAATCAGCAAAAAATTGACCTTGTGTATCAAGGGCAGTACGAATTGCCATCGAACCAACTCGTTGGCCTAGAAGCCTTATGCCGTATTCCGCCTGGCCCCTGGGGGGAAGTCTTACCTGATCAGTTCATTCCTATGGCGGAAGAAATCGGATTGATTACACAGCTCGAACGCGTCGTGTTCAAGCAAATCGCCATCGATTTGCCACAACTGCTACAACGGCATCCTCATCTACGCATAAGCATTAACCTTTCAATTCGCCACGTCACAGCGCCTGATTTTTCATCGTTCATTGAAGGCTGGCTAAATGCGCTTTCAGAATCTAATATCGAACGCTTGGATTTTGAAATTACCGAAACTTATTTCCAGCTCATCTCGCCAACAGTCATTGATAGTTTGCAAACACTACGCAAACGGGGTGTACGCATCGTCATGGACGACTTTGGTTCTGGACAATCTAACCTGAGCCGCCTACACACCCTACCCTTTGATGTGATCAAACTTGACAAACAATTTGCCCAACAAATCGATCACCCCATAGTTCGTGCCATCGTCAAAGCCACTGTGGCCTTGACCCAAGAATTTGGGATCGGGCTGATTGCTGAAGGCGTAGAAACTACCAGTCAAGCTCTATCTTTACAAGAAGCGGGCTGTCAATTGGTACAAGGTTATTTCTTTTCACACCCTCACCCAATAGCGCATTGGCTTTGATCGTTAATCACGCACACCACTTAAATGCCGTACATCACGATTCGTTGGAAATTCATCATCACCGTCGCAGTCTCTACACTCTGGATGCTGCTCTCGATCTGGCTTTCTGCACCTTGGTATGACCAACTGAGCGAACATACGACGCCTTTCATCGCGGCTTTTTTAATTGGCTTCATCGCCATCATTCCTGGCTTTATGAACGCCTTCATCATGGTGGCACTAGCCTTAGACAAACGCCCGCGCGTGCCTTTGTTCGACAACTACCCAGATGTCACCGTCCTAGTCGCAGCCTACAACGAGGCTGCATCCATCGAAGACACGGTTCGAAGCCTGATGCGCCAAACCTACCCAGGTAAATTGCATGTGACCGTTATCAACGATGGCTCTGCCGATCACACGGCCGGCATAGTGCGCAACCTCTTGCCCGAATACCCCAACCTCAATTTGCTGGACTTGCAAAAAAACGGTGGAAAAGCCAATGCCCTCAACCAAGGGTTAGCGCAATGCAATAGCCCGTTTGTCATCACGGTGGATGCCGATTGCTGGATCTGGAAAGATGGCATTCAAAATTTGGTGGGGCGTCGTCTTGCCGATCCAGCTAACACGCGCGCTGTGGCAGGTGCCATTCTGATTCGGAACTCACGGCAAAACTGGCTTACCAAAGCCCAAGAGTGGGACTATTTCTTGGGTATCGCAGCAATCAAACGTATTCAGTCTCTGTTTCAAGGCACCTTGGTGGCACAAGGCGCTTTTTCGCTTTACGACCGCGAAACCTTGGTTGAAGTGGGCGGTTGGCCACACACAGTCGGCGAAGACATTGTGCTTACGTGGAAAATTTTGCATGCTGGCTACCGTGTGGGCCATGCTGAAAATGCCATTGCGCTCACACGTTGCCCCGACAACTTAACGCAATTCATTCGCCAACGTCAGCGTTGGTCTCGCGGACTGATTGAAGCGTTCAAGATGACACCGGACATCTTGCTGCAACGACGTTTGCCCGTGTTTTATATCTGGTGGAACACTCTGTTCCCCTTCATGGATTTGGCCTACAGCTTGGGATTTATTCCAGGTATTGTTTTGGCCATATTCGGTCACTTTTGGATTGTGGGTCCTATGACATTGGCGTTGCTGCCAATTAGCTTTTTGATGAACTCGCTTATGTACACGCGCAGCAAAGCTACGTTTGACGAAGTAGGTCTCCAAGTGCGTCGCAACCGACTAGGCTTGCTGTCTTACACCTTGATTTACAGCATCATCTTGCAGCCAGCTTGTGTATGGGGCTATATCAGCGAATTATTGAATCTGCGCAAAACATGGGGCACAAAATGACAAAACGCCAAACCCAATGGACAGCAATAGCAGCCTTAGCTGTGTTAAGCCTTGGCAACACTTATGCTGCTGACAATACATGGGCCACAGCACCGACATGGAACCAGTCAAGCGACAGCGATGGCCTCAGCATTCGCAAAGCCTCCGTCACAGCCCTACCCAGCTATACCTCTGGGCTTAAATGGCAAGGCGTGGAGTGGCAGGAGCAACGCTATCAACAAAACGGCAACGCCCTGAACGGTCACGGTGTGAACTACACCGCGCAAGACATTGATTCGCTTACAGGTTTAGGCCAGAGTCTGAAAATAGGCGTCAACCAAGGCCCAGAAAAAACCACCCTTATTGGTGACTGGAATTACAACCAAGCCTATAGCAAGCAACTCAGCTGGGGAGTTTTCGCAAGTCGTGATTGGGTGGAATCTATGAGTGCTTTGAAACAAGGCATTCATTTTGATTTGATTGGTGCCAATGTGGACTACCAAGTGCATCCACGCATCACCTTAGTGGGCTCTTTGGCACAAACACATTTTTCTGATGGTCACGACCGCCAACAGCAACGCATTCGAACGGTATGGGACGCCCTGCCTGACCAAGGCATTACTCTGCAATGGGCTTACAAACACCAAATCGGAGAAACAATTGCTGACGCAAGCCAGCGCTTTTACTTCAACCCAGATCGCCTCGATGAATCCATGGGGTTGATTGGTTGGCGTCGGCGTTATGAAGGATGGCAGTGGTATGCACGGTTGGGGGAAGGTCGTCAAAAGGTCAATACCGACGACCACACGCCCGCTCGTCTAGCCGAATTGCAACTGACCAGTCCCGTGCATGGAGATTCTTTTTTCAAAATGCGCGCGGGGCGCAGCGAAACCGTTGGATTAAGCGGTCCTGGCTATGTCTATAGGTATCTAGATGTGCAATGGGTTTGGCGATTAAGTCGCTAGATTAGGTCGCAGGCAACGACAAGCCTGAAGCATCATCACCAAACGTTGACACGCGGTTGCGGCCACCGCGCTTGGCCTCATACATGGCTTGGTCAGCATGCTGTTGAATCGCTTGAATGGTTTCTTCTTCAAAGCGTTTTACTGCGACGCCGATGCTGGCAGTGACTTTCAAGCGAACTCCATTAGTCTCAATATGAATAGATTCAATTGCCACGCGCAATGTCTCGGCCAATAACTTAGCGCCTTGGAGTTGCGTGTTAGGTAGGAATACAGAAAATTCTTCACCACCAATACGCCCCAACACATCGCTGCGTCGAACGTTGGCTTGTAATGTTTGCGCCACCGCGCGCAGCACATCGTCCCCGATAGCATGACCATAGGTGTCATTGATTGACTTGAAATGGTCCAAGTCAATGAACAACACTGCAAAAGGCTGATTCGAGCGTTGGCTGGCATGGATTTGTTGGTCACAATCACGGTAATAAGCACCCGCATTCAGCACCCGCGTCAGCGGATCATGGCTGGCCATGTCCTTCAACTGTGCGTTGTAATCTCGCATGCGCTTGAAATAGGACATTGAGCGATCCACATAAGCATGAAAAGATACTGCGAAATACAACATTGCAAAAAATCCAGTAGCAATTGCACTCGACGAATAGGGCGCTTCAAGATACGAATTGCCAGCCACAAAACCTACCATCGTCAGTCCCGTAATACCCCAACCCGCGCGCTGCCCGAGCAAGATAAAGACACAAGGGATATTGGTGTAGAACCAAAGAATGCGAAGCTCATCGACGGGTACATATATCAAAGCTGAGATGCTCTCAATCAAGCTCAAAACTTCGTAAGTCCATCCAACGCGCTTGAAACGCTTGGGAGAACCGCGCAGCAACAACCACAAAAGTAACGTAACTGTTACAAAGATAATCATCATCCGGCCATGAGCCCAACCGATCAGATTGATCTGACTCACAAGTCCCAAAATAAAAACGCCAGTGAGCAATGCTGCCGTGAGCATCAGCACAATGAGAAACTTGTATCGAAACTCAAGATACTCTTCTTGCTCAGAAAATTGCACGTCCCCAAATGCCAACCACTTCAGGCTCCGAATAGGAAGGTAAGCAAAATTTATTAACATATTCAATTAGCCAGTTGCAATAGTCTTTATGATCAGAATTGAAACACAAACTTGCAAGCTGAAATGTCTACGCACGAACATACTTCCAAAAAAGCTAAATTTTCTGACATGCATTTTCAAGTGGGCCAGCGCGTGCAGATCATTCTGGAAGGGCCCATCGAACACAAGCAATACACCAGCGTTATTGGCTGGGTAGAAAACGAATTTTTAATACTTCGAGTACCTCAGGAAGATGGATGGATCGTCCATCTACGCGAGGGCATGGCCGTTGAAGTACGTTTGTTCTCAGGTCTGTCCATCTTCACATTCAAAAGCCGCGTCAACACGTTGTTGCTGAATCCCCGCAATTACATGTTGATGAGTTTTCCCGAGGAAATTCTCGAAACTCCCATGCGCGCCCATTTGCGTGTGCGCACAAGTTTGCCAGTCGAAATTTTGAGCTCCGACTTAACTGGCCACAACTTGGGTGACTTTCATCTGCATGACATCAGTGGCGGTGGCACATCAGTCGTAGGCCCCCACAAGCTGGGAGAAGTAGACAGCCCAGTCACACTTAGATTACGCTTTGATTTGCAATCCACTGGCAGGTCTGAAGAAGCAGAAATGGTGGGCACCATTCAAAATGTGGAATTGGTTCATCGTGCCAACCAGAGTAACGCGCATCCCGAATATCAGCATGGCATCCGCTTCCATGAACCTGATGCCCGGATCATTTTGCTAGTGCATGAACTGAAGCAACGTACGGATTGAATAGCATCGATTTATACGACGCCTAAGAGCTGGTTTTTATTCAGCTGACTCTAAGTTCATCGCTTCGCTGAAGCGTTGAACCTGATTACGTCCGCCGTGTTTAGCGCGATATAGAGCTTCATCAGCAGCTTGAATTGTTTTTAACAATTGCTGTCCAGATATATGCTCACTGATACCCGCCGAAATGGTGATTTTCACATCATCGGATCCAGGGAGACGAATCACACTCTGGCGAAACTTATCCACAAGGAAATTAGCCTGCTGCTCAGCCTGCTCAACACTGCAATTGCGAACTAACACACAAAACTCTTCACCACCAAAGCGGCATAGAATATCGTCCACTCGAAACATGTTGGCGATCAACCTGCCAGCAAAAGTTAGAACAGCATCACCGCCAAGATGACCATATGTATCGTTGATCAGTTTGAAATGATCAATATCGATCATCACGATTGAAAATGATGTTTTATCTTCATTAAGCTTTTCGGCCGATTCAAAAAATGCTCGCCGATTAAATAGCCCCGTGAGGGGATCTCTCTTAGCGCGCTCCCTGATTTCACGCTGTTGTTCCTCTTGCACCATTGAGTAAAAACTCATGCTTGAGCAAACAACAAATAATGCGCCAAAAATCAATACAGACTGATGGGTTCCTGCCAAGGTAACTGGAGCTACCGAGACATTTGGATTTACACCCACAATTGCAGCCCTAGCAAAATATGTCATGCCCATCACCCCCATACTCAATGCAAACGCATGAGTGGAAAAAGAAAAGGGTTTAGGGGCATTGCGATATACAACGACAGCGCTGTATATCAAAACAACCGCCATTGCAAAACAGACACCTACCATTGCGAATGCAATCGAAAAGTCAAAAAAATAGTAGGCCAGTAGACTCGTCACCCCTACTGAAATCGCCAAAACGACGGTAGGCTTAGAAAATTTAGCTTGATAAAAGATTGCTGGGGCAACCAATCCTAAAGTTCCCCCTGCCATTAAGGACGCGTTTGCACCAAGAATCCCTAGCAATGGATGAAGTTCACCCCGTAGAAAGTTCAAAATCAAACTGACACCTACGCAACTAATACCTACAGACCATGTTTTAAGTCCATAGTTACGCTCGGCAATCGCGCCCTGAAAAGTCCAGGTAATGAACGCCATCAACAGAGACAGAATTCCAATTGAGAAAATTAGGGTTGACGAGTCAAGCTTCATAATTTAATTTTAGGCCGTACAAAACTAAATGTTGTCTTGGAATTCATGAACCACGAATCTAGCAAAAATCAAATCACTCAAACCAATAAAAATTCATTAATCATGGAATGATGGCAGTAAAAAGATACACCGCAAAAATGACAAGGTGAACCGTCCCCTGCATTACCGTTGTACGCCCAGTCCCTAAAGATAACGATGCCACCATGAGTGACAGCAGCAGTAAAACAGAAGACTTTTCGTCAATCCCTAACGAAAGACTCCAGCCTGTAGCAAGTGAGACGATGGCAACTGCGGGAATAGTCAGGCCAATACTCGCCAGCGCAGAACCAAGTGCAAGATTGAGACTTGTCTGTAAACGATTCGCACGGGCCGCTTGGTAAGCAGCAATGCTCTCCGGCAACAACACCACAGCGGCGATGATGACGCCCACCAATGTTTTTGGAGCGCCCATATCCGATACAACAGCTTCAAGTGCAGGCGAAAGTTTCTTCGCCAGCAAGACGACTGAGCCTAAGCAAACAAGTAACAGAACACAACTCATGATTGCCATTTTGTTTGATGGCGATTCGGCATGCACAGTTTCATCATCGGGGGATTGCGCCGGCAGAAAATAATCTCGATGCTTGACAGTCTGGATCATTAAAAAAGTTCCGTACAAAACAAGCGAAACAATGGCAATAAAGGTCAGTTGGCTTTTGCTATAAAACGGTCCTACGGTTGTTGTTGTGTAGTTCGGTAGCACAAGGGTCAAAACCGAAATAGCCGCGAGTGTGGCCAAAGCAGCAGAAACACCATTTAGACCAAAAGATTGTTCTCCATGACTTCGCCCACCGCTGAGTAAACAAACGCCCACCATGCCGTTGAGAATGATCATGACCGAGGCAAAGACCGCATCACGCGCGAGTCCGTTCGCAGCCTCCCCTCCCGCCATCATGAGCGACACAATGAGTGCAACTTCGATAGCGGTGACAGCCAAGGCGAGCACCAACGTGCCATATGGCTCACCAACTCGGTGTGCGACCACCTCTGCATGAAAAACTGCCGCAAGAATACCGGCGACTAAGCCAAACACAAACAGCGCTTCGGGCAACCAGCCCAGAATGTGACTTGAGCCACTAAACCCAATAGCGTAAATGAGCCAAGACGCAATTGGGGCGGCAACAGACCATGTCGGCAATTGAGAAGCTAATTTCATATTTTTAGTCTACCGGACTATGAAACCCCTTCAAAAACCAAGACATATTGAATCGCAATGAGTTCAGACTCCTTCGCTTACTAAATATGTCATAGCTTGATTTGGCCAGTCAATCAGATGTCCCGTTTTGACGAAGATAGTGCTGTCCTCATTGCTAAAAAGCTTTTGTAAGCTCATATATGAGCTTCTGATCCAAGAGCCAGCGGGACTGCATCCTTGTTCAACTTCTAACATGCCAACGACGACAGAAACTTCTTCACCGCCATAGTGCCTATGTGGGTTGAAATGGGTTTGACGAAATGAATCCGTGCTTTCAAGACCGACCCAGTTGCGGCTTGCCCGACAACGTTGATATGCGACTGATCGGTCCGATCTCTGCGGCTGCGGCCAGTAGTTCTGATGCGAGTTGTTGCATGCGGGCGGTTGTCAGCCTCTGACGCGGCCCGGCAATGCTGACCACGCCCACCGTTTCTTGCCCTCGAACCACTGGCGCAGCCATCGCTGTCATGCCAGGCGCAAACACCTCGTCAATCATGGCGTAGCCTCGCTGGCGTGCTGCGTTCAATAGGGCTAAAAGTGACAGCACAGTGGTGGGTGCTTTGGGGCCGTAATCTTTGGGCTGACCAAAGCCTTGCCGACTGACCAATTTGAGAGCGCGTTCGTCGCTGAGCGTTAACAACCATGCATGGCCCGAAGCGGTACACGACAAGCGTGCCTCCATGCCCATGTCCGGGTCATAGCGCAATCCAGCGCGTGTGCCTTGCCACTTGGCCACCCACACCAGACGATCGTCGTCGACGATCGATAATCGAACCAGCTCGCCAGACGCCTTGGCCAGTCGCTCAAGCACGGGTTCTGCAATGTCAACGATGCCCTTGCTGCTGAGCAGCTCCAGCCCAATGGAAGCAATCTTTACAGTTAGCAAGTACTCGCCTTGATTGCGCACCTGACGCACATAGCCCCGCCTTTGTAATTCGCTGAGCAGTCGATGGCAGGCACTGCGCGGTATGTCTAATTCATCAGCCAATGCGGTCAAAGACATGCCCTCGGGTTGACCACACAAATGCTCAATCAAAGAGAGGCCACGGTCGAGAGAAAGCGTCATAAGGTGGTGCTTTTAAAAGTGCTTAGGTTGTGTCAATTCGAAAAGAAGATTTTTATTTGTCATTATATGAAACGCGTTTCCAAATTGGAATGCATTCACCAAGCTCTCTTCACAATCCCCAAAAACAACACCACTGAAGCACCATGTCACATCCACTTTTCATTCTGAATGGCTCCAACTTAAACATGCTGGGCACACGAGAGCCTGGCTTGTACGGCACCACGACTCTGGCCGAAATAGAAAAATCTTCACGCCAACTGGCTGAGTCACTCGGGCTCAGTTGCGAGTTTCGACAAACCAACCACGAGGGCGTTCTGGTGGACTGGATCCAAGAAGCTGCACAAAAAGATGCCGCCGTGATCATCAATCCTGCAGGTTTTTCTTTCGGTTGTGTACCCGTGCTTGATGCTTTGAAGCTTTTGCGGCAACCCCTGATTGAAGTGCACCTCACCAACATTCATCAAAGACCCGCCCCTTACACCTACTCCTTGGTTTCGCAGGTGGCCAACGGCGTCATTTGCGGACTTGGCCCCGCGGGGTACATGCTCGCAGTGCGCGCAGTTGCAGAACAACTGGCCTGAGGAGAACACGATGTCCATGCTTGGAAAAGCCGCCTTGGCAATGTGGTGGAACGTCTCAGACGATGTGCGCGACGAGCTGGCGCACTGGCATGCGCATGAACACGTGGCAGAACGCTTGTCAGTTCCGGGTTTTTTGCGTGCATCACGTTGGACCGATGCTGCTGGTGGTGAGGGCTTTTTTGTGATGTACGAACTACAAGACCATGCCGTGCTGGCATCGGCACCTTATGTTGCGCGTCTGAATGCACCCACACCATGGTCAACCAAGATGATGCCCTTGCATCGCGACATGGTCAGAACGCAGTGTCAGGTCGTATTGAGTCACGGGGGTGTGACCGCACGGCATGCTTTGACGCTGCGCTGCTCCCCCATGGATGGACAGGCACAAGAACTGCAACGAAAGCTCACGTCAATCGCAACAGAGGTGTCACAACGACCGGGAATTGTGGGCTTGCACGTGCTGCAACATGAGGCGCCCACCATGGCCACGACAACCGAACAAAAAATTCGTGGCAACGCTGACCGTGCAGCCGACTGGATCATTGTGGTCAGCGGCTACGACCTTCAAGCATTGCAACAACTCAGCGAGCAAACATTTTCAGAACCACAACTGCACGCGCTGGGCGCCACAGCCGAAGCAAAGTGTCAGTTTTTCACGCTGGCTTATACGGCCATACCGTCAGATGTTCGGTGAACAAAACACCATTACCCAAGGAGATGACATGAAATCTAAACTGATCAAATTTGCCGCACTACTCAGCTTTCTTGCTGTGAACACGGTGGCCATGGCACAAGACATTCAGGAGCGCACGATCAAACTCGGGCACTTGAACAACACGGATCACCCCACCAGCATGGGCGCGAAAAAGTTTGCCGAACTGGTGGCCAGCAAGAGCGGCGGAAAAATCAAAGTCACTGAATTCGCCAACAGTCAGTTGGGCAATGAGTTGCAACAACAAGCTGCACTGATGGGCGGCGTGCAGGAAATGCTGGTGGCGTCAACCACTTCGTTGGCCGGCATCGTGAAAGAATTTGGTTTGCTTGATTTCCCTTTCCTCTTCAGCAACCCACGACAAGCCGATGCGATGGTGGACGGGCCGCTCGGCAAAACACTGGCAACCCGTTTGGCAGACAAAGGCATTGTTGTGTTGGGCTTCTTTGATTTGGGATTTCGCAACGTCACCAACAGCAAACGCCCAATCACGAAAGCCGAAGATCTGGATGGCCTGAAGCTGCGTGTTATTCCAAACCCAGTGTTCATTGAAACCTTCAAAACATTCAAAGCCAATCCTGTGCCTTTGCCCTTTGCAGAGCTTTATGGTGCACTTGAAAACAAAGCGGTGGACGGTCAAGAGAACCCTTACGCGGTGATTCTTTCGAGTAAAATTTTTGAAGTTAACAAGTTTGTCAGCGAAACAAATCATGTTTACGCGACCAACCCCATTCAAGTGAGCAAACGCTTCTGGGACAAGCTGTCAGCTGCAGAACAAAAACTGCTACAAGAGGCAGCTACAGAAGCACAAAATTACCAACGTGTGGTAAGCCGAGATGTGTCGAGCAAAGCGGTTGCTGAACTGAAAGCCAAAGGCATGCTTTTCAACGAAATCTCTGCACCCGAACAAGCACGTATGCGCTCTGAAGTCAAAGCGGTACACGAAAAGTTTGCCGCTTCATACGACCCCGCAGTGGTCAAACTGTTTAAGAGCGAGTTGGAACGGGTGTCAAAGCTTTAATTCAACCGAATTTCCAAACAGAAGCAGGCTAATACAGCATTGAGCCCAACAACACCCCCCAACCGTACCAAACGGTTAGGGGTTCATTGAGCAAGAGCGCACAAAGCCAGCGCCACAAATGCCCCATGCAGAAATGCTTGGGGCTTTTTCTATGCATAGCTTGCCAACCATTACACCTGACAAGCCAAGCTGCTTGTCTACATGTGTCTTTGGCTTAGACCGAACAGTTTCATAGAGCTCTTCTCTAGTCAAATTTTTTGTCATTAATTGCGGCAGAAACAAAAGACATCAAATAGGCGTAAAAGCCTCTAAAAAAAAGCCACTCAAAAAGTGGCTTTTTTTTGGTGGGCCCACCAGGACTTGAACCTGGGACCAAAGGATTATGAGAGCCTTAAAGAAATAAAAACTCAACGAAATCAATAGGTTACGCGCGCTCTACAGCGGTGTGGAAGCAACCGAACACGAGGGACCAAGAAGCTCTACAAGCCATCAGCCTATCAATGCAGCAAGTTCATGATTCCATGTTCGTCGTTTCGCTAAAGCGATTAACTTGATTACGTCCGCCGTGTTTAGCGCGATATAGGGCTTCATCAGCAGCTTGAATTGTTTTCAACAATTGCTGTCCGGAAATATGCTCACTGACCCCCGCAGAAATGGTGATTTTCACATCTTCGAATTCAGGAAGACGAATCACACTCTGGCGAAACTTATCTACAAGGAAATTAGCCTGCTGCTCAGCCTGCTCAACACTGCAATTGCGAACTAACACACAAAACTCTTCACCACCAAAGCGGCATGGAATATCGTCCACTCGAAACATGTTGGCGATCAACCTGCCAGCAAAAGTTAGAACAGCATCACCGCCAAGATGGCCATATGTATCGTTGATCAGTTTGAAATGATCAATATCGATCATCACGATTGAAAATGATGTTTTATCGTGAGTAAGCTTTTCGGCAGATTCAAAAAATGCTCGACGATTAAATAGCCCAGTGAGAGGATCTCTCTTAGAGCGTTCCCTTATTTCACGCTGTTGTTCCTCTTGGACCATTGAGTAAAAACTCATGCTTGAGCAAACAACAAATAATGCGCCAAAAATCAATACAGACTGATGGGTTCCTGCCAAGGTAACTGGAGCTACCGAGACGTTGGGATTTACACCCACAATTGCAGCCCTAGCAAAATATGTCATGCCCATCACCCCCATACTCAATGCAAACGCATGAGTGGAAAAAGAAAAGGGTTTAGG
>JACCDI010587706.1_pt1 | contig 12126 bp, 12 predicted proteins | sample 7442791 | NCBI WGS metagenome assembly JACCDI01 (sample SAMN15323434, study PRJNA562643) | freshwater metagenome | isolation source: river surface water | place: USA:Blue River Watershed | collected 2017-08-15
AAACGATATTTTCTAAACGATCAACGGCCACAATGCTCTCCATCCGGCTAATTTACTTAGCCGGTGAAATTGAGATTGACCATCCGGCTGGCTGTCGGCGAAGGCAACGGTCGTTGCCAACGTAAGTAAGATTATTTTACTCGTATGCTCCAGGCTCATTGATCGCGCGAGCAAGAACTGGAATCGCTTCTAACTTTGCGCGAGTAGAACTCAGAGCTCTGCGATACGAACCCACGTTCTCCCATTCAGTAATCAGAACCCAGAGCGTTGGTTCATCGAGATTTTGGCCCACGGATCCGGAGATAAATCCCGCCGCCTCGGAGAGCACCGCTTTCACGCCTTCAAGTTCCTGGCGGAAATCAACCCCATCTTTGAGCTGGACTTGGAACCTAGCGATCGCGAGCATGGCCGCAAGCGTAGGGGGCGGACCTATGGAAATGAAAATCATTTTCATTTGTGATACGGTCTGACCATGAATATCGCCATCGTCCTCGCCGCCGTAACCGCTCTTGCCACAACTGCAGGCGGCTTCCTTGCCATTAAAGCTAAAGATCGGCTCCACCTTGTTCTCGGTCTCTCAGCCGGATTACTACTGGGGCTAGTTGCCTTTGACCTTCTTCCAGAAGTTTTCGAACTAGGTACAAATGAACTTTTCGGAGCTCCCGCTGTATCTGTTGCACTCGTTGCTGGATTCTTACTTCTTCATTTCTACGAACAACTCTTCGGTTCGCATGAGCCAGCTGAATCCGATTACGGCGACGATCACCAGCACTCTTCAAATGTAGCCGGTTCACTAGGTGCGCTAGCAATGGGGGGCCACGTCTTCCTCGATGGCCTAGCGCTTGGGGTTGCATTTAAAGTAAGTTCAGATTTGGGAATTGCGGTCTTTATCGCACTATTAGTTCACGCCTTTAGCGATGGATTAAATACTGTTTCATTTCTCATCAAAAGCGGAAAGTGGGGAAAGAAGGGCATTTGGTTGCTCGGCGTTGATGCAATCGCACGTGTAAGTGGTGCAGCACTCGGAGCAAGCCTTGCTTTGGGAGACAATCTCATAGCAATCTATCTCGCTGTCTTTGCAGGAATCGTTATCTACCTAGCAACCTCTCATATTCTGCCTGAGGCACACTCTCGTCATTCATCCCGTTTGACAATTTTGGCAACAATATTTGGTGTGCTAGTTATGTGGGGACTAGTGAGCTATCTACATGGCACAGATTCACACAGCCATGGCACTGGTACTGAAATTCATGAAGAGCATAATGATGAAGAAGCTCATACCGAATAATGTCACGCTCAAATCCTCGTGTTTTAAGCACTCTTGAGCGGGCAGGCGGATTCGCCAGCGCGCAAGAGGTCTATCGTCTGATGCAACGTGAGGGTGAAAGCATTGGCCTTACGACTGTGTATCGCGCCTTACAGAGTCTGGTGAACGACAAGATTGTTGATGTATTACGCCGCGAAGATGGTGAAGCAATCTATAGGCTTTGCGGAGAGGCGCATCATCATCACTTAGTCTGTAAGGGTTGTGGCGATACCGTAGAAATTGAGGGTGGAGCCATTGAAAAATGGGCCAAGGTGATGGCGGAGGAGCATGGTTTTCGCGAGGTAGGACATACTGCGGAAATTTTTGGCCTCTGCAGTAAGTGTTGAAATGGGAGACTTTCGTGGAATTCCCACATGTGCTTGTCCTGCATGTGGCTCAAACCTAATTCAAATTACTGCAGCTTTCTGTCCCCACACTTACGAATTGGAGATGTATCTACTCGATAACGCTTGCTGCGCTCAATGCAATGCACTTTTGACAGCTCCAACGCCTATTGATCATCCAGCGGCTTCGTAGAAAAGTTTCCTGTAAATAGGGGAGAATTTAGGTGTGAATACCTGGAGAACTATCAGCGCAATCATCGGAGTTGCTCTTGTGGTTATTTATGCAGGAGGCGCTAATTACTGGAATCGACAAGACGGTTGGTACCAATCACTAAACCAACCTTCGTGGCAACCGCCAGGATTCGTCTTTGGATTAATCTGGCCCTACAACTTCATTGTAATTGGAATCGCGCTCTGGGTTATTGCTAGCAAGGCTTCCCCTGCATTGGTTGCAATATCTCTTGGCCTCTTTGCTATCAGCGTCACCTTTGCGCTGCGTTGGTCATACCTATTTTATGAAGTCCATGATTTAAAAGCTGCAGCCTCCTCTCTTTTAACAACAGCCATTCTGACGCTGCCACTTCTGATAATTACTTTTTCTCAATCTATAAAAGTAGGAATTGCACTGATTCCATACCAAATCTGGATTTTTACCGCAGCAGCTCTTGGCGCGAGCTACGCCCAAAATAATTAAGCGCTACGCGCTTCCGCAATCTCCTCAATTCGGAAAGCGCTACGCGCTTCCGCAATCTCCTCAATTCGGAAAGCGCTACGCGCTTCCGAATCTTCTTTCGCGCTCTGAGTAAATCTCGATAGCTTTCCACAATAACTTAGGGGTCATATCTGGCCAGAGCACATCCATAAAGACGAATTCGGCATACGAAGATTGCCAAGGTAAGAAGTTGCTAGTGCGTTGCTCGCCAGAGGATCGCAAGAACATATCTACATCGCGCATCTTTGGTGAGTAAAGATATTTTTCAAGAGTCTTTTCATTAATGGAATCGGCCTTTACTTTGCCGCGCTTCACATCGCGAGCCAAAGCGGTGGCAGCATCGACGATTTCAGCTCGTCCCCCATAATTAACGCACATATTGAGTGTGAGTTTCTTGTTCTTTTTGGTCAGCTCTTCGGCCTCTTCCAGCTCTGCAATCACTGATTTCCAGAGACGTTGTGGTCGCCCGAGCCAATTGATTTTTACACCCATTTCATTGAGTCGATCGCGTCGGGTGCGCAGCATTTCGCGGCTATAACCCATGAGAAATCTGACTTCTTCGGGGCTACGTTTCCAGTTTTCGGTGGAGAATGCGTATGCACTGATCTCTTTCACACCAAATTCGATGGCGGCCTCAACAATATCGAAGAGCACCTTCTCGCCAGCTTCGTGGCCGGCAGTTCGTGGAAGGCCTCGCTCTTTAGCCCAGCGACCGTTTCCATCCATCACAATGGCGATGTGTTGGGGAATCTCAATCTTCTTCACCATTAGTTTTTAGTTAAGCCCTCTCCACCATCGGCAAGCTGCGTAAACCACGTTCAAGGTGCCATTGTAGATAAGCAGTAACCAAACCACTAGCCTCGCGGCGATGGCGTAATTCGCTGTTTTGAGCAGTCTCCCAATCTCCAGCCAATAAAGCCTGCATCAATGTAAGAGCTTCAGGGGATGCCGTTGCTGATGCGGATGGTCTGCAATCCATACAGACAGATCCACCACCAACAAGTGAGAAGTAGCGATGCGGTCCAGGTTTTTCGCACCGCGAACATGCAGTCATTGAAGGTTCATATCCACCTATTGAAAGCGAGCGAAGTAAAAATGCATCAAGAATCAAACTAGAGTCATATCTATTTTCAGCAAGCGCCCTCATTCCACCAACAACTAATTGAAATTCTTGCGGTGCCGGTTCTTCTTCCTGCTGGGTAAATCGCTCTGCTGTCTCCAGGATGGCATGTGCAATCGTCCAACGCTGGTAGTCATCAGTAAGAGCCTCGCCATAATTCATAATCGCTTCAACCTGGGTGATGGTGTCGAAGGTTTTACCTGCGTGCATCTGAATATCGACATGGCTTCCAGGTTCAAGGCGCGCACCAAACTTCGACATGGTGCGACGAACTCCCTTTGCAACGCCGCGAATACGTCCATGCTCTTTTGTTAAGAGCGTGATGATGCGGTCTGCTTCACCGAGTTTCTGAGTGCGCAGGATGATTGCTTCATCGCGATAGAGCGATGAACGAGGCGCAGACATACTGCGTACGATAGTTAGCGAATAGCGCGATTGATTGCAGACACGACCGCTTTCAGCGAAGCAGTCGTTGTATTGGGGTCGATTCCGACTCCCCAAAAGACTTCGCCAGCAATTGCGCACTCAAGATATGCAGCAGCAGATGCATCGCCACCGGAAGAAAGCGCGTGCTCGTGGAAATCGAGAACTCGCACATCAACGCCGTAGTTCTGCAAGATATGGCAGAAAGCAGCGATCGGACCATTTCCAGTTCCTGATAGTTCTACTGCATCACCGCGATCTGTCATCTTCACAGTCAGCTGAACATCTTCACCCATCACAGATGTCTGAGACATTCCTTTAAGGCGGAATCTTCCCCACGGTGCTGATTCGGTAGGTAGGTATTCATCTTCAAAGATTTCCCAGAGCGCCTCTGGTGTTACTTCTCCACCTTCGCTATCTGTCTTTGCCTGCACAATCTTGGAAAATTCAATCTGATGGCGACGCGGTAAATCCAGGTGATGCTCGTTCTTCATTAAATAAGCCACGCCACCTTTACCGGACTGCGAATTCACACGGATAACGGCCTCGTAGGTGCGCCCAATATCTTTTGGATCAATCGGTAGATACGGAACTGCCCAGGTGTGATCGTCAACTTCTTTGCCCGCTGCTTTGGCATCACGTTCAAGATGTTCGAAGCCCTTCTTAATGGCATCTTGATGCGAACCCGAAAACGCGGTGAAGACAAGATCGCCACCGTAAGGATGGCGCTCTGGAACTCGCAATTGGTTGCCGTATTCCACGGTGCGGCGAATCTCATCTATATCGCTGAAATCAATATGTGGATCAATGCCGTGCGAAACAAGGTTCATCCCCAATGTAACAAGACAGACATTGCCGGTGCGCTCACCATTACCAAAGAGCGTACCTTCGATGCGATCGGCGCCTGCTAAATATCCAAGCTCTGCTGCTGCAACTCCGGTACCACGATCATTATGTGGGTGAAGTGAGACGATGACGCTGTCACGATTATTGAGATTGCGACACATCCACTCGATGGAATCGGCATAGACATTTGGCGTTGCCATCTCAACAGTTGCTGGCAAGTTCATGATCGTCTTCCACTGTGGAGTTGGCTTCCAGACATCGTTTACTGCGTTACAAACTTCGACGGCAAATTCGAGTTCTGTGCCTGTATATGACTCAGGTGAATATTCGAATGAGACTTTGGTTTCGGGAACTGTGGCCACTAGATCAAGACAGAGCTGAGCGCCATCAGTTGCAATCTTCTTAATGCCATCTTTATCGAGTCCAAAAACTACGCGACGCTGCAGCGTTGAGGTTGAGTTATATAAGTGAACAATGGCTTGCTTGGCGCCCTTAATTGCTTCATAGGTGCGTCGTATCAAAGGTTCGCGAGCCTGTGTAAGAACTTGGATAATGACATCATCTGGGATTAAGTCTTCATCAATAATCTTGCGCACAAAATCAAAATCAGTTTGAGAAGCTGATGGAAAACCTACTTCAATCTCTTTGTAACCCATGGCAACAAGAAGCTTGAACATCGCGAGCTTGCGCGGGGTATCCATCGGGTCAATAAGCGCTTGGTTGCCGTCGCGCAGATCAACGGAGCACCACTGTGGCGCTTTGGTCATCTTCTTGCTTGGCCAGGTGCGGTCTGGAAGTTCTACCGGGATAAATGGTGAATAACGATGCACCGGCATCGCAGAAGGTTTTTGTTTCGGGAAGTTCATTTCAATTCTCCTAAAGTGTTTGGTTGGCCGAGAGTGTTAACCGGCAACACCAAACTCCGCAGCGAGGAGACCGGTCGATTAGGCCTCGCTACGGCGGATAAGGAGGAGTCCGCGAAGCTTCATAGAGCCCAAGGATAACTCAATAGTTACTGAGTAATCAAGATTTATTGTGGGATCAAGGTTCCAGAGAAGATCTGCCACGCAAGGGCTGACTTCGCAACGAGTGAAAGTGTGATGTAGGTCTTTTCTCCACGAATGTAATCTGACCACTTTCCAACCTTCTTATATTGCAGATACTGCACGATTGCGAAGGTATTAAAGAAGATAAAGATTGAGAAGACTATTCCATAGACAAATGCTGGCGCCTTGGTGTCTCCGGGGCCTCCAATTGCGAGTACATAGAAAATGAGGCCAATCCAAGGAACTGCACCCGCGATGCAACCGAAGATGAAAGGAAGCCAACCACCATTACCTGGTTGTTCGTACTTTTCTTGCAACCAACCAAAGAGAATCATCGATGCATTGACGCCAAAAAGCGCAATCAGAGCAACAACATCAGATACACCAGTAACCATGGCGATGAGAACGATCATCACTGATGAGCTAATTGAATATTCAACCCAACGGAAGTAATTACGTTGTGCCGCGAGTCCGGCGCTATAGCGGCCAAAGAATTGTGGGCTGGCGACTAAGAAGTGAAAGAAGGCAGAAAGACCCAAGAAGATCGCAACGGTGATACCGATAGGTGCGTTGAGCAAAGTAATGGGATCTGCAAATACGCTTCCTGGAGGTCCTGCCATATAACGCGCAACAATCGGAAGAGTGAAATCATTAGCTAGCGCTAGTACGGCAACCATCTGTGCGAAGTGGACAAACCCGGCAACTAGGTTGTAATTACGAATGCTCTTTGCGTTTACTTCTTTAGCCATACCCCTAGGGTACTTGTGGAGTAAGAAAAAATTGGGTTACAGCACTGGCAGATAGCGGTCTAATTCGTATGCGCTCACCTGACGGCGATAGTCGTGCCATTCAGCGCGCTTATTACGTAGGAAGTATTCAAAGACATGTTCGCCCAAAGTCTGGCGAACCAGTTCACTCTTTTCCATGACAGTGATCGCCTCTTCGAGATTAGAAGGAAGCATCTGTTGATCGTTTGAAGGAGCAAGCACATATTTCTCTTCGATGCCCTTCAGGCCCGCAGCCAACATCACTGCAAACGATAGGTAAGGGTTGCATGCAGAATCTGGTGAACGGAATTCAATGCGAGTTGAATTCTCTTTCTGAGGCTTATACATAGGAATACGTACTAAAGCGCCGCGATCATTGTGGCCCCAGTTGATGATGGATGGCGCTTCTCCCCCGCCTTGCAGACGTTTGTAAGAATTGACCCACTGGTTAGTGACAGCAGTAATTTCCGCCGCATGCTTCAAAATTCCAGCGATAAATTGGCGACCAACTTCCGAGAGGTTGAGCTCAGCCTTGTCGTCATAGAAAGCGTTCTTCTCGCCTGCAAAAAGTGAGACATGCGTATGCATTCCAGAGCCTGGGTGTTCAGTAAATGGCTTGGGCATAAAGGATGCAAAGAATCCTTGATTCAGAGCTACCTCTTTGATGACATGTCTAAATGTCATGATGTTGTCAGCGGTGCTGAGGGCATCTGCATAGCGCAGATCAATTTCCTGCTGGCCCGGTGCACCTTCGTGGTGGCTAAATTCGACAGATACTCCCATCGCTTCCAAGAGCGTAATTGCCTGGCGACGGAAATCATGTCCAACAACTGCTGGTGTGTGATCGAAGTATCCGCCTTGATCAACGGGAACCGGGGCAACACCTTTTTCGGGTTGTGATTTAAAGAGGAAGAATTCAATTTCTGGATGTGTGTAACAGGTGTAACCCATCTTCGCTGCCTTATCGAGGGTGCGACGAAGAACGTTGCGTGGATCAGCTGGTGAGGGCTCACCACTTGGCAGAGTGATATCGCAGAACATACGAGCAGCGCCCTGTGCTTCTGCGCGCCACGGCAAAATTGTGAAAGTTGCAGGATCAGGTTTTGCCAACATATCGGATTCTAATTCGCGAGCAAACCCTTCGATTGCCGAACCATCAAAGCCAATACCTTCAGCAAATGCGTTATCTAATTCAGCCGGTGCAATCGCAACTGATTTCAAAGTTCCGAGGATGTCGGTAAACCAAAGTCTGATGAAACGAATATCGCGTTCTTCGATTGTGCGAAGTACAAACTCTTCTTGTTTGCTGATCTGCTCGTTCTGTGGGGACATGTGCCCATCGTGCCAAAGTGAAGTTACGGCAGTGTTACAAAACTAGAGTTCACGCCATTTGCTGGTCATCGGCAGACGGCGATCCTTGCCGAATGCACGCTTAGAAACCTTGGTTCCAGGCGGATATTGGCGCCGCTTGTATTCGGCGCGATCGACCATGCCAATTACGCGCATCACTAAATCTTTATCAAATCCAGCAGCAATCAAGGCATCCCGACCAAGGTCATCATCGACATAGGCCTTAAGAACCTGATCAAGAATTTCATATTCAGGAAGTGAATCGGAATCTTTCTGGTCAGGGCGAAGTTCTGCAGATGGTTCCTTGGTAATGGAATTCTCTGGAATAGGTGGAGTCTCACCGGACTGGCGCGCTACCTGATTGCGCCAACGCGAAAGCGCCCAGACATCGGTCTTGTAAATATCTTTGATAGGGGCATATCCACCAACTGCATCGCCATAGAGCGTGGAGTAACCACATGCCAACTCTGATTTATTGCCAGTCGCCAGAACCAAGTGTCCTTCTTGATTGGAGATGCCCATCAAGGTTGTGCCACGAACGCGGGCCTGAACGTTTTCTTCTGCCAAACCTGTCAGCGATAGCTCGTGGATGTAACTATCGACCATTTTCTGAATCTCAACGACGCGAAAACCCAACCCAGTATTTGCAGCAAGGGCGCGAGCATCAGCCAGGGAATGTTCAGAGGAGTACTTACTTGGCATACCAACGCCATGTACGCGATCGGGACCTAAAGCATCGACGGCGAGCGCCGCCACAAGAGCGGAATCAATTCCGCCAGAGAGCCCGACAAGAACCGACGAGAAACCGTTTTTCGCAACATAATCGCGTAGACCTACCACGATTGCGTTCCACACTTCTTCTTCATCGCCAAGTCGTTGTGCGATACCAGGCACCAACGTTTTTTCTAAAGGCACTTCGCCATCAGAAATCACAACATCTGGAGTCGAGGTATGCGTCGCCACATCAATATCGACCACCATGATTCCATCTTCAAATTGCGGAGCACGGGCAATGACCTGGCCCGACGCATTGACCACAATGCTGTCGCCATCAAAGACCAAATCATCTTGGCCGCCTGTCATATTTACATAGACCAAAGGGGCGCCAGCAGCTGCGGCACGTTGTGAAACTAGTGATTGTCGAACATCATCTTTATTGCGTTCATAGGGCGAACCATTGGGAACAATGACCAATCCTGGTTTGCGGGCAGCTAGTTGCGCAGTGATCCCGCCATCAATCCAGAGGTCTTCGCAGATTGCAATCCCCACATCCACGCCGTGAATGCGCACAACCAAGGTGGAATCTCCGGCAACAAAATTTCTAAACTCATCGAAGACGCCGTAATTAGGTAGGTGGCACTTCACATAGCGCGCCTTCACCTGGTTGCCTGCGATGACTGCAACGGTGTTCTGCGGTTTTCCGTTGACCTGATCTAAATACCCAACAATGCTGACAACTCTGGGGTCTACCGCAGTCGCTAATTTCTGTAGCGCCTGTTGGCTGGCCACTTGGAAAGATGGCCGCAACGCTAAATCCTCAACGGGATAACCAGTCAGAACCATTTCGGGAAAGACAACTATCTGCGCACCTTGTTCCGCAGCAGTATGTGCGCCTTCGACTACGAGCGCAGCATTTCCAGCGAGGTCACCTACTGTGGGGTTGACCTGCGCTAGCGCTACTCGCAACTTCATAGTTCAAGAGTAACGGGAGTAGCATTGGTGTCGACCCGGGGACCGCATGGCTTCGAGGCAGGAGAAATATGAGTACATCCACCACCCTTTATGGTGGCGCTGCGCATCGTCGCGTCACCATCCTTGATCTGCGCGCTGCCAAAGAGCGCGGCGAAAAATGGGCAATGCTCACCAGTTATGAACAGATGACTGCGGCAATCTTTGATGAGGCCGGCATCCCGGTTCTCCTGGTTGGCGATAGCGCCGGCAATAATTTTCTCGGCGAAGAAAACACCATTCCAGTTACTGTCGATGAATTAATTCCCTTAACCCGCGCCGTTGTTCGTGGCTCCAAACGAGCCTTGGTTGTTGCAGATCTTCCTTTTGGTTCATATGAGTCATCACCCGAACAGGCGCTGGCCACTTCTACGCGCTTCTTTAAAGAGGCTGGTGCGATGGCGGTAAAACTTGAGGGCGCACATCTAGCAACGGTTGAAAAGTTAACTGCGGCAGGTATCCCGGTCATGGGCCATCTCGGCCTTACTCCACAATCACTGCATCAGTTAGGTGGCTATCGGGTGCAAGGTCGCGCTGATGGCGACGCGATTTTTGAGGCGGCGCTCGCTTTAGAAAAGGCAGGCGCTTTCGCCATAGTTCTCGAACTAGTCCCTGCCGAATTGGCTGTACGAATTAGCGCAGCATTGAAGATCCCAACGATTGGAATTGGTGCCGGATCTGATTGCGATGCTCAAGTTCTTGTCTGGACAGATATGGCAGGACTGACTGCTAATCCACCGAAGTTGGCTAAGGCGTATCGCAATCTTCGACAAGAGCTACTGGGTGCTGCTCAAGAATTTGCGGCAGATGTTCGAAGTGGCGCCTTTCCAACCGAGAAGGAGACCTTTCACTAGTCTTCTCGGGTGGCAAAGTTTGCAATTGACCTGACACCGCTCAAAAAATACCCAGACTTCCGCAATCTCTGGACCGCAGGACTCATTTCCTATTTCGGTTCGATGATTACCTATGTCGCGCTCCCCTTCCAACTTAAAGAGTTGACCGGATCCTTTATTGCCGTGGGTCTGCTTGGGGTAGTCGAGATCGTCCCTTTGATCATCTTCGGGCTCTATGGCGGAGTACTGGCGGATTCGGTGGATCGCAAAAAGATGATCTGGGCGACCGAAGCTGGTGCGTTGATTCTGGTTGGCGTTCTTCTACTCAATTCGCTCCTAGCTAGTCCATCGATTGCAGTCATTTACGTCGTCGCTGGACTCTTTGCGGTGGTCAATGGCCTACAGCGGCCGAGCATGGATGCGATCTTGCCGCGGCTGGTCAGCCATGATGATCTACCGGCAGCAAGTGCGCTCTTAAGTTTGCGATGGCAGGTGGGAGTAATTGTCGGCCCCACTATTGGCGGATTAATTTTTGCAACTTTCTCAGTCACAGTTGGTTTCGGATTAGATATTGCAACCTATTTACTCTCGCTATTTTTTCTTTGGCGAGTGCGTTCTATACCCCCTCTAAAAGAGGCCGAAAAGCCATCTCTGGCAGCGTTATTTGATGGCATCAAATATGCGATGAAGCGCCAGGATTTACGCGGCACCTACATTATTGATTTAGCAGCGATGACTTTGGCAATGCCGATGGCGCTCTATCCATTTTGGGCAGATGAATTGCAGGCACCGTGGGCGCTCGGGATGTTCTATGCCGCAATTACCGTCGGCTCTGTGATTGTCACTCTGACTTCAGGATGGATTCGCACCTACCGTTTCCACGGTCGCGCCGTAGTTTTGGCGGCGATGGGATGGGGCCTGGCAATTGCGGCTTCGGGTCTGAGTAATTCGCTCATCATTGTCCTGCTCTGTCTGACCATCGCTGGTGCATCTGACATGGTCAGCGCCCTTTTTCGAGGCGCGATCTGGAATCAAACAATCCCCGACGAACTTCGCGGTCGATTGGCGGGTATCGAATTACTTTCCTACTCCGTCGGTCCACTTCTTGGCCAACTTCGCGCCGCCTCAGTTGCCTCAGCTACTTCTTTGTCCTTTTCGGTAACTTCTGGGGGGCTCTTATGCGTCCTGGTCGTCGCAATTTTGGCGATTTTTCTCCCGAAAATGTGGAAATACGACGTCCAAACCAACGAATTTGCCGTTCGAGAGCGGGAAATTCGAAAAAATCGGGACCTCTCCTGATTTTTTTCCAAAAAAAGAAGTTTTGATTCAACTTTTTTCATCAAAATTTCTCGAAACAGCACAGAAAATTTCGAAAAATAATTAGCGACACGCACTGCAATTTTTCTCACAATGTAGTGGCATTTTTTTCCATATTCAGTCACACTTATCCACGAAACAGGTTTGGGTGACGGATCCGAACCCTTCCGATTAGGAGATAAACACATGGCTGCAGCTAAGAAATCGGCTCCAAAGAAGCGCAAGAAGGCAGCTGCTAAGGCAGCGGCTCCAAAGCGTCGTAAGAAGGCTGCTGTAAAGGCAGCTGCACCAAAGAAGCGCCGCAAGAAGGCAGCTGCAAAGAAGGCAGCTCCAA
>JACCDI010317026.1_pt1 | contig 12125 bp, 9 predicted proteins | sample 7442791 | NCBI WGS metagenome assembly JACCDI01 (sample SAMN15323434, study PRJNA562643) | freshwater metagenome | isolation source: river surface water | place: USA:Blue River Watershed | collected 2017-08-15
CGTTCTCCTTCAAGAAAAGTCAAAAAATCAAAAAAATCAACTAAACGTCGTGTTATGAGAGGTGGTGAAGAATCATGGGGACAAACTTATAATCCTCCTCAATTCTACAATGCTAGTGCACCTATCCCAGATTTTGCAGCTGATTCAGGAAAAGGTATGATGACAGCATATGGTGAAGCAAATCCAAGAGATGTTGGTGTTGGTATGTTAGCTCCTTATAATGCAAATCCTGCAGGAAATCAAGCTTCTATGCAAAAAACTGGTGGTGGAAAAAAGAAAAAAAGTAAATCAAAATCCAAAAAATCAATGAAAAAGACTAAAAAGTCAAAAAAATCAAAAAAGAGTAAAAAAACTCGTTCAAAGTCAAGAAAACATTAAAATAAATATATGATTTAATTAGTTATAAAAATATAATTTAATATAATTTTTTTTTTTATTTTTTAATTTTATTTAATAAAAATAAAAAACGAATATAATGTAGAAGAATATAAAATGAAATTATCAGATGAACAAAAATTCGATTTATCTTTTTTAGATAAAAATTTTGAAAAAAGTTTTTCAACAATGGCTGGTGGAATGAAAAAGAAAAAAATATCTAAAAAATCATCTAAAAAAACTACTAAAAAATCTACTAAAAAATCTACTAAAAAAATAACAACTAAAAAGAAAACTAAGAAAACAACTAAAAGATCAAAAACCCAAAAAGGAGGTTTTGAAGATTTTTCATTAGAACAAAATTTTCAAGAAGATTTTAAAACAAGAATACCTGCTATGAGTGATAAAGCTGTTTCAGGAGTTCAAAAAATAGTTGGTTCATCTATTAATACAATGAATAAATTTATGTCTCAATTAGAACATAAATTTGATCAATCTGTAAAAGCAGCTGAAAATATTAAAATTGGAGATCAACGTTTAATTCATAATGGTGGTGCTAAAAAAAAGAAAACCAAAAAATCAACTTCCAAAAAAAGACGTATGAAAGGAGGTAGATTTACATCTGAACATGTATCTTATATAGTAAAAAATTTTGGTTTTGAAGATGTTAGTTTATTAGATAATGGTGATATTAATATTAATTGTCATGATGTTAATATGATAATTTCTCCATCCTCTTCATCAACATTAATATCTCCTAAAGTATTAATTACTTTAAAAAATCCTGGCTTAAATGATGAAGTTGATGAAATAGAAATTGGTTATTTAGATAATAAATTAGCACAATTTAAAGAAATGTGTGATGAATATCATCAAAATACAGGTAATAGTAGTGGTAATAATATGTCTGAAGGTGGTACAAAAAAAAAAAAAACAAAAAAATCTTCTTCCAAAAAAACTACAAAAAAAAAACCTACTAAAAAGAAAACCTCAAAAAGAAAAAGTATGAAAGGTGGTGATGGAAGTGATTTTGCTTTAACTCTTAACTCGCGTGGTCCTGCTAACTATCCTGATAATGGTTGGTTTAATGGTAAACAACTTTTCCATACTTTTACCAAAACTGGTGAATATATTCCAAATTCAAGACTTCCTTATGCTGCAGCACCAATATCAACATTAAGTAACCCTAATCCTAATAATATCATAACTGGTTATGACAATTTGGGTCAATCATGGGCACCTATTTCAAATTAAATAATATTTTAAATTTTTTTTATAATTTTATATTTTCTTTAAATTGAAAATAGTACTTAAAAAAACAATAAAAAAATATAATAATGATAGAAGAATGGAGTATGAATATATATATCCAATAAAATACAAAATATATTTTTATTATGTTCCAGAAGAATTAAATGAAAAATTAGAAGAAAAAACAAAGGAAGATATAATCATCGAAGGATATGAAAAATATATAAAAATTAAGGAAAGATATGATAATGATAAATTTGAGACAGAATATTTGAATGTATATCAGAATATAGAATGGTTATATGAAAAAATATGGAAAAGTAATATATCAGAATTAATTATATTAATTAATTGTTATTATGATTATATATTTGAAGATGATTATAATATGCGAAAATATATAATCGAAAATAAATATAATATATCAAATAATTTTGATATAATATTAAATAAAGAATTAAAAGATAATAATATAATAGGGGATTGGATATTATGTTGTACTAATTTACCTAAAATTGCTATTGTAAAGAAAGAAACCTTTCATAAATTATTAAATAAAGAATATCAAAATATGAATGTTTATTATTCAAAAATAAATATTTATGATAGTAAAATAAATTTTCATATTAATCAATATATTATAAAACCATTATCTGAATTATTAAATTAAAAAAAATATATTTTTATAATATATATATTATGATATTCACTACTAAAAGTCCAAATAAAATTCATAAATATATAATTGATAAATTTCTTTCAAAAAATATAGTAAATTCAAAATGTATAGTGTTTTCAAATTTAAATAATAATTTATATCAATATAATAATATAAAGGATATAATATTAAATTATAGAGATTTTTTAACAAGTATTTTGTCTTGTATGTTTACATTAGACTTAAGAATGAATATTATTTATGCATTTTTTGATAGTATAGTTGATTATATAATTGAATATAATTGTTATTATGAATTAAAAGATGATGATAATATAAATATTTTTTTTAAAATATTTGTGTATATATCATCAGAAAAGTTATATGAATATATAATTTACATATATAAATTATCCACAGAATCAAACAAAATATTTTTAAATAAAGTTTTATTTGATAAGATTTATATAAGTATTGTGTATAATGGTTCAATAGTGACCATGGTAAAATATGGATATGGAGAAATTGAAGATTATGAAAATATAATATATCCATATTATTTAATATTAGAACGTTTATACAAAGAAGGTGTATTAATATATAATAATGAAAAAAATAATATTATAGATTTAGTTGATTGTAATAAAAGTAAAGATACATTATATATTAAATTTGTATCAAATATATTTAAAGATATGAAAATTCATTTAAAAAAATGATTATTCTAAATATAAATTATAAGATGGATTATAATCTCGTGCATTAGTATCATTTGGAGATACTTCAAATTGACTATTTAATTGATCATCTAATTTTATATAATAATTTACACCATCTTCTTTATTTTTAGCTTGACATATTTGTTCAACTTCAACAATATAATTCAATAATAAACTTTGAAGAGCATCAACAGCATTTTTTAATTTTTTTAAAGCAACAGGAGCTTCAGGAGTATTATAAATAGTAGATTCAAGAGAATTTAAACTTTTACCCATTTCAGATTTCATAATATCTAAATTTTGATATGGATTATCTAATCCTTGTTTAACTTGTTGATGTAATCTCATAACATTATTAGTGTGTAAAACAGAACCAACATAACCAGAAAGATTATATTGTGTGATTTCTCGAATATTATAATAAAATTCAACAATTAAGGGATTTAAATATAAATATGATTTTTGAATGGAAGGAAAAACATTCATGTCATCATTAGGTCCAAAATTTTTATAATTTTGACCATCAAAACAAAGTTTATTAATAAATTTTAATTGATCTTTCTTAAAAGAAATATATTTATTAAAATCACCAAAATCTTTTTGTATTAAAAAACCAATAACAAGAATAGAAATAAGAAGGATAAAAACGTGTTTAATTTGAATATCATAAAAATTAAGAATAAAGAAAATAAAACCAATAATAAAAAAATAATAAATAATATTATAATTTGGAATTTGATTTAAAATTTGATATAAATTAGAATTATAAATTTCAAATTTATCAAAATAATTTAAAATTTGATTTTGGACTTTAGCCATATCATCATAATATCTTGGAATAACAAAATCACTCATTATATAAATTAACTCTATTTTCAATTCATATTTTTTTTTTCTATTTTAATCTTTTTTTCTAACTATTAATTAAAGAAATTAAAAAAGATGTATAAAGTCGTTCAAAAGAAAGTTTTCCAAACTGTAAATTCAAATGGTCAAAAAAGAACAGTGATGAATATTATTGATAAAACACAAAACAAAGAAGTACGAACACGTGCTGTTTCATTAAAAAAAAATCCTAAAGATTTTTTAATTGTTCAACAAGGTGTTGTTAAAAATGGACAAAAAATGTCACCTTTCCAAAAATTATACCATATGAAAGAAAAAGATATTCACGAACTCTTTTCTTCAGCTGAAGGTGTTGCAAATAAAAATTTAACTAATTTTGGAGCTAAAGAAATAAAAATTAAAGCTGTTAAAGATGTTAATGATAGCAATAATAATGTAAAAATTAATTTAATGGAAAAAGAAATATCAGCAATGAGTGATAAATTAAAAGAACTTAAAAAAAAGAAAAAAGAAAAATCAAAAGAAAGTAAAGAAACTAAAGAAAGTAAAGAAAGTAAAAAATCATCATCTACTATCAAAGCCAAAAAAAGTTCTTCAAAAAAAATATTAAAATCAAAATCTAAAAAAATGAAAGGTGGTAATAAAGATGGTGAAGTATTAGGTTTTGACCCTCATGGTAATGATTGGGGTACTTTTCAAACAGTTGAACAAGAAAAAATGATGAAAACTATGCAAAAAGGAGGACTTAAAGATATCATAACACCTGAAATACAACAACATATGGCAGATTCATTAAAATTAGCAGTTGATTCAAAAACACCAGGAACACCATTTAAAGCACCTGAATTAAAAACAGGAGGTAAAAAATAAATTTAATACAATATAAATTATAAATTATAAATTATATATTATTGATTTGAACAATATTTTTATTATTTAATAAATTATTATCTAATTTATTATTTTCATTATCTTCTGATTCTTTAAGTTCATTATTTTTATTTTCTAATTCTAATAATTCTTCTAATGTATTAACTTTAGGATAATCAAAACGTTCAAAATCTTCTTTCATTAATTCATTTACTTTATCTAAAGTTTTTTGATCATAATATTCTATATACTTTTTATGTTTATGAACATTTACTCTTACAACTGGATCATGAATAGGATATGGATAACCTAAATGATATAATATATAAATAAAATCATTTTCTAGATTTTCAAATCTTCCTACAAAATTAACAAATAAATTATTTTTAAAATCTACAACATGTCTATATTGAGGCATAAAAGTATGTATAAATTCCATATCATCAACAAATTTATCAAAATGAACATATTTTTTAAATGGTATTTTTTTACCTAAGTGATTCCATCCGGATATGATTCTATCATATGGATTTCGAACAAAACAAAATTTAAAATAAGAATCCCATTTATCAGGTGTCATATTCATTTTTTTATTTAAAACTGGAGATGAACGATAATAATTTAAAACACCATGAACTCTATTTTCATAATATTTTTGTTTTTGATTTTTTTTTTTTATAAAACAAAATTGATCATGATCAGGTCTTTTTAAATAAAAAGTTTGAAAACCATAATATTTTTCTAATGTACCAGCTATATAACTACCACCTGTTTTATTGATATGTAAAAAAATGGCTTTTTTATCATGATTAATACTACACATTTTTAAATTAAACTCAAATTCTAAAAAAATATTAGATTAGTATATTCAAAATCAAACTTATTTATACATTATATATCTTTATCTTTTTTCCTTACAATGAGTTTCTAAAAGTAAAATTACAAAGAGAACAAATTTTATTAATTTTGTTAATTTTTTATATTATTTACGTATAAATTTTATAATATTATTTACTTAAATTTACGTTATAATAAATTCAACTTAAAAAAAAATGAATAATAATTAAATGAACATAATATTAAATAAAATAAAAATAAACTATTTTATATATCGTGAAAATGGCTGATTTTTTACAAGAAGAAAATAATCAAACAACTACTACACAAACAAATGGTACTGGTATTAGTGCGATGGGAAATCGCGAATACAAGTCTATTTTACGTGATAAAGAACCTATTTTACAACAAGTTATGAAACAAGTAATGACAGAAAAAATTGAAGAAGAGAAAGAAGATGGTATTCAATTTGAATACTTAGAATTTTACATGGATGAGTACAGAAAAAAATTAGGAAAAGAATATAAAAAATATTTTCCTTATGAAAATACCAATGAAAATCGTATTGAAAAACCAGAATTAAATAATAGAAACCAACGTGGTAGAAATAATCGCGATGAAGTAGCTAAATTTAATACAATTTTAAGTACTTTTAATTCAGATTTAAATGATATGCTTTTTGATGAGGAAAATATAATACCATTATTTATGAATTTTAATTTTAAGATAAATAAATATTTAAGTATGAATAAATGGGCAATTATGATGTATAAAAAATTAGATTCTGGTGTTAAACCAAATCAAAAATATGTTGTAGATTGTTTATTAAGTTATTCTCGTGCTATTGAAGATTTAAGAAAAAATAATCCATATGGTGAAGATTTTGAAAAAGCTTTTATTTATATTGAAGCTAAACTATTAAAGATTATTAACAAAATTTATGATTTAAAAAATAATTTAAATATTATTTTTACAAATCCTGATATTATTGTTGAGTCAACATGGGATAAATCAAAGAGTTCTTTTATTAAATTATATCCTGAACAAAATGAAGTATTAAATTCTATTATTGATTCGGTAAAAACAAATTCGACTCAACTTTTATTGTATAAAGTACCACCCGGAAATGGTAAAACTATGATTTCTGTTCCAATTGCAGCTAAATTAAATGAATTTTATTGTTATTTAATTCGTAATAGAATGATTGGTGGTAAAGATGATTTTGAAACTGTTCTTGCTATTGAAAAAATAAAGAAAATTGAAGAAGAACAATCAACATCTGATGTTAATCAAAATGAAGATGATAGTGATTCTGATTCAGATTCTGATGAAGAACCAGTTATTAAAGTTGAAGAACCAGAAAATAAAGAGATTGACACAAATACAATTGTTTTACCTGAACTAGATCTAAAAAGAGATCAAACAAAATATTTTTTATATATTTGTTACAACAATTTAGTTAGAACAGAAGTAGCATCCATGTGTAATGCAATTGGTGTAGATCTTCCATTTTGGATGTGTACATCAGAACAATTTGGACAAAAGATTGATGTATTACTTCGACCTTGGAAAAAATGTTATGATAATTGGAAAAAAGCCAAGAAAAATCGTTCTAAGAAAAAGGAAGATGAAAAATATAGATTTGCATCACTACCTGTTCAATGGGCATATTTTCAAAAAGAAACTCAAAGAAGACCTGTAATGATTATTTCAGATTTATATTCAGCTGTTCATTTATTAAGAACATTTCCAGAACGTTTTGTAGTATATTTTGATGAAACCTTTGCAAGTACTGATAAAATTGAGACTTTACAAATTTTAGAAAATTTACCTAAAAATTCAGTATTTGTTTCAGCAACTTTACCAGAACCTAATGAAATTCCAAATACTATTCAACATTTTAGAATGAGACATAATTGTACAAATGATACATTTATTAAAATGGTAAAATTAAATAGACAACATGTTAGTTCAACTATTGTAGCTCCTGATGGATGTATTTATTATCCTCATCAAGCTATTACAACAATTGATCAATTAAATGAAGCTATTGAAAATATTCGTAATGATCCTTTAAAGATTCGTTGTTATTCACCTTTAAGTGTATATTTAATGGCAAATAATATTTTACAGAATTTACCAGAAGAATTAAAATTTTCTACAAGATATCAAAATGTAGGTAATATTCGTCACGAAGATAGTCGTAATTATGCAATTGATATTTTAACATTTGTCGCAAATAGTGGAAATGAAGAATTATTTAATAAAATTATGACTTTTAGACCTCGAAAAATGGATAATTTAGATAAACATTTAATGTTAACAAGTAATGCATATAATTATCAAGATGGTAATACTATATATACATCATCACTTGAATCATATAAAGATAATGTGAAGATTATTACATCTCCAATTTTGAAAAGTTCGCCTAAAATTGGTCCTGCTGTCACAAAATTATTAGATGATATTCAAAATAATAATGATCTTATTGATTCTATTATTGCGAATCCAGAACAACATCGATTAAAAACAAGAAATGAAATTAATAAAAAATTAGTTGAACTTCAATCAAAGAAATTTAGAATTCAATGGACACCACAACTTATTGTTAATTCAGAAGAACATGGTAAACTATTTAATAGAAAGATTTACAATCCTTCACCAAGTATTAATATTGATGTTAATATTCTAAAAGAATTAAATGAAAAAGTAGCACAATTAGCACTTAGTGGTATTGGTTTATATCATCCTGAATCTATGAAACCAATTGAAAATGAGGCTTTCAAACAATTAAGAAATGATTTTAAATTTATTTTAAGTACCCCTGCTATTGTATATGGTACAAATATGTCAATTAGTAATGTTGATATTGATGAATCTTTTGGTGAAAATGCATCAAGAAATTCAATTTATCAATTAATGGGTCGTGCTGGAAGAAGAGGTAAAAAATCATATAATGCTATGATTATTTTCAGAGATTGGAATTCTCTTCATCGTGTTATGGCACCTACTTATGAAGATGTTGAATCAAATAAAGCAGAAATCTATTTTGCAAATTTATTAAATAACAATTAAAAGAAACATTAAGTAAATAATAATTTACTAATTTAACAATTTAATAATTTTATAATTTTTTTTTATCAAACAAACAAAAATAAAGAATTTTTATTTGATTTTTTGTGTATATGTTTAATTATAAAAAATAAAATCTTATTTTTTTTTATAATTATGAGTGACATATTAGATAATTTTCATAATGGACAATTTTTCGTTTCAAAAAAAACAATTAATTCCCCTAAAAAAATACAATTATTAATTTTAAATGGTTTAGGTGATGAAGAAATTATTTTATATTATTTAAATAATAATCATTTTTTAAATACTGATACTATTTTTGAACCTTTTGTATCTACCAAACAATTTAGTGTCGTTTTAGCTCGTAAAAATAAAAAAACTGAATTTGAAGTAAAACTTATAGATAATCAATATCATCTTTTTTTAAATAATAAACAAGTTTATATCTCAAAATTAAATATTAATGAAATTATTTTAGATATGAATTATTATGCTATTCAACATGATGGTTTAACTTATGATATTGTTGATTTAAATTTTGCAAATGATTTTAATCTAAAAAATTATCCTCATTTGTTTTTAAAAAGTATTAAAAATATTGATAATCTATCCGAAGATATTAATTATCAATCTGAAGATGTTGATGAACAATCAGAAGAATTTAAAGAGTTTATTGAAGTTTCAAAATTAGAAGAAAATCATCAAGAAGAAAAAGTAGAAGATGTTGAACATGTTGAATATAAACAAAAAGAAGAAGAAGTTATTCAATATAAACAACAAGAAGAAGAAGTTATTGAAAATGAAGAAGTAGAATATCAAGAAGAAGTAGAACAACAAGAAGAATATAAACAACAAGAAGAAGAAGTTATTGAAAATGAAGAAGTAGAACAACAAGAAGTAGAACAACAAGAAGAATATAAACAACAAGAAGAAGAAGTTATTGAAAATGAAGAAGTAGAACAACAAGAAAAAGTAGAACAACAAGAAGAATATCAAGAAGAAGAAGAAAAATATGAAGAAATAGAACAAGTTGATGAAGAAAAACAAGAAGAAGTAAAACATCAAGAAGAAATTATACATCAAGAAGAAATTATACATCAAGAAGAAGAACAAGAAGAAATAATTATTGAAAATGAACAAAAAGAAGAAGAACAAATCGAAGAGATATATGTAAATGAGAAAGAGTTAAAAGAAGAAAATCAAGAATTAAAAGAAAATAAAGTAAATGTTGAAACAGAAAAAATAGTATCAAATGAAACTTCTCAAAAGACATTAAAACAAATGACTTTTAATGAATTTTATTTAGAGGAATCAGAATCAAATGTAAAAAATAATATTGACCAAATTGAGAATAAAGATAATATTATATCGGAAAATAAAGTATTAAGATGGAAAGATCAAGAATTAAAAAATGATAAAGAATCAAAGGCTAAAGAAGTAGCAGAAACATTATATAAAATAGAGAATGAAAGAAGGGACCTAGAAAAAATAAGAAACCAAAGAAAAGAAGAGAGAGAAGAAAAGGAATCAAAACAAATGATAAAGATAATAGAAGATTTTAATAAATTTAACACTATTAGTCCTGAATTACAAAATGAAGAAGAAAAAAGAAGAATTGAAAATAAATTTGTTGAAAGTCAACAAAAGAAAAATATTATATATGCAATTGAATTCCATCATATGAACCGTAGTTATAGAATACCATGTATTCGTTTAGAAGAATCAAATATTATTAATTTTCAAAATATATTTTTAAATCATATTAGTCCATCAAATACTATATTAAAACATAATATAGCAATTGAAGTTCAAGGAAATAATACATACTATTTAATACATTTTTTAAATACTAAATATTTAATTTATAAAGTACAAAATAATTTATTAATAGTGACAAATATTCAAAATAAAAATACAAAAATGATAAAAAATAAAGAAATATTTAAATTAAATGGTTATGATTATTTATTAACTAATCATTGTTCTTTATTAGTACCAATGGAAAATAAAAAGTATTTTGACAATAATTATGGAACAACATTTAATACTTTAATACCAAGATTTGCATAATTTGTATAATTTTTAATAAAGTATTTAAGATGTTAAAAATAAGAAAATAAAATATTTTTAATTTTTAGAATAATAAAAATGGAATTAACTTGGAAACAAACAACATGGTATGTTTTTCATAAATTCACATTAGAATTTTATCCTGAAGAATTAGAACATTATAAAAACTTTTTTAATTCATTTAAAACAATTTTACCATGTGAAATTTGTTTAAATCATTATAATATCCAATTAAATCGTCCAGGATTAATGTTAAATGAAAATTTAAATAAAGATAATATTTTTGGATGGACTATTAAAATCCATAATAATGTAAATATTAGTCATAAAAAAAAAGAATGGAATATTTTAGAAGCACAAAATTATTATTCTTCATCTACTATTGATCCAAGTTATATAAAAATAATGGTTTTAGAATTAGTTCGTACAAATTTTAAAAAAGGACCATTAAAAACAAATGAACTATTTAATATGTTAAATAGTATGAGATATATTTATCCAATTAAAGAAATTAAAGATAAATTATTAAATATGAATTCTGTTCCAACTCATCAAAATATGAAAGAGTGGTTATTAGAATTTTTAAAAATAATTTATTCAAAATAAATTTTATAATTTTTATTTTAGTTATTTATATAAATATAATTTATATATTTAAATTAATAAATCAGTTAAATAATAATGAATTTTATTGATAATAATAATACAAATAATATTATAGTATATTGTTTTTTAACATATAATAATTTGGATAGAACAGATATTTGGGAAAAATATTTTGAGAAAAAAACAAATTTTAAAGTTTATATACATTCAAAAGAACCTATTCAACCTTTTCATTATTCTTTTCCTATAAATATTATTAAAAATCCTATAAATACTATATCTAAAAGTCATATTAGTATTGTTCAAGCAACAATACATTTATTAAAAGAAGCATATGACAATACACCTGAAGCAACACATTTTATATTTTTAACACAAAGTTGTATACCATTATATTCATTTGATAAACATTTTCAAATTATTAGTAAAATGAAAAAGTCATGTATATCAGTGATAATGGGTAATAAAGTTGAAAGATATAATAGTCTTTCAATGAACTTAAAAAAAAATATAGAATATAGTAAATTTGCTAAACAACAACCAAATATGGTATTAACAAGAGATGATGTAAAACTAATTATTGAAAATAATTTTTTAAATGATTTTAAATTTATGGAATGTCCAGATGAACATTATTTTGTTAATTTATTTTTACATATTTATAAAAAAGATTTTCATAATCAACTTATTAATTATTGTAATCCTGAAATTTATAAAACTCAAGCACTTACATTTTTTTTTGTTGATAAACATTGTATTATTCGTGCAAGAAATATTGGTTGTTTATTTATGCGAAAAGTAAATAGATTTTCAAG
>JACCDI010963387.1_pt1 | contig 12121 bp, 14 predicted proteins | sample 7442791 | NCBI WGS metagenome assembly JACCDI01 (sample SAMN15323434, study PRJNA562643) | freshwater metagenome | isolation source: river surface water | place: USA:Blue River Watershed | collected 2017-08-15
ATTGTAACACCTGATATTTGCAATATCGATTGATGAGTATTTGTTGTAATCACTCCCTTTTCTATAATTTCCGTATTTTTATTTTCAATTATAAAATCATTATACCCTTCAAAACCACAATACACTGCAAAAAAATCTTTTGTTTTATGTTGAGGATTTTTGGTCTTTCCTTTAACGAAATTTGTAATTCTCGTTTCATCAATAATGCATTCATTTAGTAATTCATTGAACTCTTTTTTGTTATTTCGGACATACATAATGACTGTTTTATATTCATCAGAAATATAAATGTCTTCGATTTCTTTTTTATTCTGACCTTTTCTGTATTGCGTATTAAGTTTTTTAATAGTTGATTTGACGATAGCATTTATACCATCCGCAGAATGACCGTTTTGTTTTTGTATTTCAACAACTTTTTGATTGAGATTTACCATAATAGAATTTACTTCTAAAAATTATCAGGCAATTTAATCAAAATTTTAACATTTTCATATTCAGAAAAATAAGGGCTTCGCAATTATTTTCTTTCGGTTCGCCTTTCATTCACCTGCCGTTCACAGTTCGTTTAAAAGTAGTCAGAGCATCGTCAATTTAATTTTGTCCTGTCTTTCAGTGCAAAAGTTTTTAGGCAATTTGAAAAAAGATGCCCCCGAAAAACGGAAGCACCAATTTTAGAAAACTGTTGACGCAGTTTTACTAAAGTACCAAAGACACCAGCCATGCAGGAAAGAATGTCTTTGAGTAATTTTATATTAAGGATTTCATCTTAAAAGTCAACACATTTTTACCCTGTATGGTCTGGAAAGTTTAACAACAAAACTTTTTAGTCATGCAGACAACAAGTATTACTTCCGAACTTCTGATTGAGCAAGCCAAAGGATTTGCTTTAGCATCACATTCAAACCATTTCTTTCCTGATGGCAGACCTTACTTTTTTCATTTAGAGTCTGTTTCAAATCTTACAAAGCAAGCTACATTTTACGATTCATCACTTGATGAAGGAACGCTTTTGAGTGTAAGCTATCTGCATGATTCCATCGAAGATACTCAAGTCCGCTACGAAGATATCGTAGACCTGTTTGGTTACGAAATAGGCAACGCTGTTGCTTCTCTTACCAAAGACAAAACTCTTTTAAAAAAAGAACAGATTCAGGATAGCCTTAACAGAATTCTTTTGACTTCAAAAGAAGCACAAGTAGTCAAACTTGCTGACCGTATCGCAAACTTATATCAGACCCTTCTACTTACAGACAATAAGTGGACTTCCCAATACAAAGAATACTATCGGCAGGAGTCATTATTTATCAATAAGGTATTGGGAGATTCTTCGCACTACCTATGTAAAAAACTGACTGCCTTAATAAAAATTTATAACAGGATTTAAACGAAAACGGTTTACTCCTTTATCCGCAAAAAGGAGTCGTAAAAGTTTAATCTAAATCCGTAAAGCGATGAGAAAATCCAACAGAAAAGGTGTGGATGAATTAGAACCTGGCACTTTGCACTCTTAGTTCACACTTTTAGGGAAATGAGTGAAGTAAAGTAACTCTCCCGCAGATTTTGGAGCAGGTATCGAACCTGCTCCATCTTTAAAAACAGTTTCAATTCTTTAATAAATGAAAAATGAAAAAATTAAATTCTCTTACTTCAGGAACTCTCTATAGTTCTCAAGTATATAGATACAAGACTCGAGATGGTAGAGCTGTCTTTACTTTCTCTTACGAACAGGAAATTGGATACTACGACATCATTATCCATGACCATCCTAGCTACAACGGTCGAGACGAATATCCTTCAGTTGCCCATTGGAATCCATCAGACTTGTCTCCAATAGATAGAAAAGTCTGCTTTACTACGGGCAAAGAGCCTGAAACATTGGAGAAAGCCAAAAAAGTTTCAATGCAGTATGCTGAACTCACTTGGGCTTACATACTCACAGGCGTAACCATTGACGAACAACTTCTCCGCAGAAATTAAACCCATACTAATTTTTTAAATTCTACAATTATGAAACTAAAAATAACAACTGATGCCTACCAAAACATCGTTAGAAAAATCGGTTCAGGCATACCAGAAAAAGGCGGAATCCTTATGGGCAAGGATGGTATTATTACCGACTTTGTCTTTGATGAAAACGCACACACCACAGGTTCTACCTATTCGCTCAATGTCGCCTACCTCAATCCAATTATCAAGGAATTAAAACAACAGGGAAAACAGTTAATGGGTATCATCCATTCCCATCCGTATGGGAGTTTTGAGCTTTCCCATCCCGACAAGGAATATTTTTTAAGCCAGTTCAAAAACTTTCCCGATCTGGATTTTATGTACACTCCGATTGTATTCTCTGCAAAACAGGAGGAGTTTGAGATTTTTCCTTACGTGTTCCATAAGGATGGAACGGTAGAGAAAGCTGAACTTGAGATTCTTCCGAATGATTATGAGCAGTACACCCGAAAAGTGGAAGAGCCAATCCCTGATACTGCTACGCAAACACAGGAAGTGCTTATTATTATCAATCATGAAACACAAGTGCATTTCCATGAAAGAGAGCGCCAACAAGAGTTGGAATCACTACAATTGATAATGCTGTTCTCCAACCTGTACTTTTTTATCCTCGGGTTAGCCACGGCAATTGTTCCATTAACCTTTTTCTACATCATCAAAAACCTCTAATCATGGACTATTCAAGAATACAGGACAGTGTGGATATGGGAATCATCAAAAATTCCCATATCGTAGTGGTCGGAGCAGGTGGCTCTTATTCGTTAGTTACTTCTCTTGCTAGATGTGGTGTTGGAACATTAACCGTATTGGATTTTGATACAGTAGAAGAAACAAACATCATGCGTCAGGGATATAAAATTTCTGATATCGGAAATTTTAAAGTCGATGCACTCGGTAACGAAGTAGCGAGTATCAATCCCGAGGTAAACTACAGGGGAATTACAAAGAATTTTTTATATATGAACGATGAGGAGTTGGATGCTATTTTCAAAGAAGCCGATCTGTTATTATTCCTTACCGATTCATTCCAAGCACAAGCCTTTGGAAACATCATTGCCCTGCGTTACAACAAACCTGCAATGTGGTCGGGATGGTATGCTCAAAGTAGAACTGCTGAATTATTTTTTCAAGTTCCTGATTATACCACAGCCTGTTTTCGTTGTGCAGCCTCTTCACGATACAAAGCCAATGAAGAGGAAGAAGTGAAAATATCCTCCAACAGCAACACGATTTTTCATTCGCAACTTCTCGATTCATTTATCGGAATGGTAAGCCTTGCGATTTTACATCGAAACACATATACATCGGATGAAAAAGCCATGAATGAGTATGAGTTGTTTTGGGATTCACTTGTGTCAAAAGACGAAACAACACCTTATAATTTCTTCCAGTTCAAGGCGCATCCTATGGGCGGTAATAATCTATTTGGCAGAGCATACTCAAACTTGGGAATGCATAGCCACAATTTTGTAAGCTACTGGCAAAACGCTGAAGCGGAACTTAAGGTTACTGGTTACGATTATGACTGTCCCGACTGCAAAGGAACGCTCCACCATGCTGTAAATAATCCTAATACGTAACGCCATGAACCCAACAGTCAAACTTTTTTTCTCTGCCATTGGTAGTTTATTTATCGCCATTCTCAGATTCATTTTAGCCTGTTTTTATGGAATAACCAAACTACTGAGTGCCATCTGTCAATTTTTAATAAGTGCCTTTGATGAAATTCTAAACAAATTAAAACCATGATAAAAAAATTCATCCTAAAACAAATCAAGCAAAGTTCTCCTGTTGGGAAACAGTTTGTTGAAACAATATGGGGCAAAGACCATACGCTCAAAGCGGAATTCGGAAAGGCAAACAATCTGATCTCAACAACTGGTGATGGGTTCTGTATTGACGGAACACGTTTCCTTTCCCTTGCCAAGAGCCGTGAGAACTACCTTGTGGTAGCCCCATCAGGGAAAGGTAAAAGTCAGGTTTCGGTGTTTCCATTTTTATTGAACGCCAAAGCAAAGCAGTCCCTTATCGTAAACGACCCAAGTGGGGAACTCAGCAGTACCATACCTTATCTTGAATCGGTAGGCTATCAATGTAATGTACTGGATTTTGCCAAGAAGACAGGAATGTATTTCAATCCGCTTGATGGATGCGCCAATAACAACCTTACCCAAATGCGTAAGGTTGCCAAAACCCTGCTCAGTGCAACCACCAAAGACACCGAAGATTTCTTTACCATATCAGCCGAGGACTGTTTAGTCCTATTTATCCAGTTCGTAATGCAGTCTGAACCTGTACAATTCAGGAATCTAGCCAACGTGTACCGTCTGATATTAGAGTATCAGGCGAGTCCACATCTGATTGAAAACCTTGTGACCACCAAAGGTTCTGAAGATGTTTTCAGAAAATTCAGGGCATTGGCAGGAGCTTCGGAGAACACCCGAAAGTCAATTGTGGCAAGCGCACTTACGGCATTGTCCTTTATCGGGGAAGACCCGACCCTTTGTGATATTACTTCTCGAACCACCATCCGTTTTGAGCAGTACCGCACAAGACCCAATGCTTTGTTTGTCCATGTTCCGATAGGCGATGTTCGGTATTATGCACCCATAGTGTCGTTGTTCTTTCAGGAATTCTACCGCTATGCTTTTTCGTATCTGCCTAGTGATAGGGAACTCGATATCTGTATGATACTAGATGAGTTTGATACGCTGACTGCAATTAGGGATTATTCGGAGATAATCTCCAATGCAAGGAAGTTTAAAATCCCACAGCAAATCATTTTACAATCCGAAGCCCTGCTCAGTAAGTATGGGGATAAGGCAAAAAACATCCTGAATAACTGTAATGTGAAATGTTATTTCGGAGGCTTGGGTCAGGAAGCCTATGATTTGGAGAGAATACTTGGGAACTTTGAGTATAAGGATGATAAATCGGGAGGCATAAGACAGCGTCCACTTATGACGGCTTCCGAAATCCGTGAGATGAAGGATGAAATATTGGTTATCCCATCGGGAGAAAAACCACTTAAAGTTCCCATTACTCCTGCCTATAAACAGAAACTACTGGTAGCAAAACTCAATACCCGACCAAAAAGCAAACCACAGCCTGTGCAGTACAGCGTCAGTTATTTAGACCTTTCTATTTACAGATAAGAACCATTTTCAATAACCTATAAACCTTATTACAATGAAACTCATAACTAAAGCATTGGAAGAGCGATTCGAGAAAGTCGGTGACCAGTCGCAAAGCATAGACCCAATTTTCATTGCCAAATTCTTTAATCCCTGCGGTTCTGCAACTTGGTATGCCACCGAATATGACAAACAAACCAATATCTGTTTTGGGTATGTGACGGGAATGGATTTTGACGAGTGGGGAACTTTCTCAATAGAGGAATTGGAATCCCTGAAACTGCCTTACGGATTAAAAATTGAACGAGACCTTTACTTTAAAGAAATCCGTTCCAACAAGTTTATTCAAGACAGGGAGCAGGAATTGGAGCGTTAATTTTTTATAACTCAAATCATAAAAAATGAAACTCATCACAAAAGAATTAGAAAACCGCTTTGCTGAAATAGGTGGTCAATCTAAAAACTCTGACCCCATTATTGTTGCCAAATTCTTTAATCCATGTGGTTCACAAGCTTGGTATGCCACAGAGTATGATAAACAGAAAAATATCTGTTTTGGATATGTGACAGGAGTGTCTTATGACCAATGGGGAACATTCTCCATTGAAGAATTAGAGTCGGTTGCACTACCTTATTGGTTAAAAATACAACGGGATATTTTCTTTAAGGAAACCCCTTTTAAGGAACTTTTCAACGAACAGGTTATAGAACGATAATGGCACAAGTCTTTCCATATAAAAGCCTCCATGATTATCTGGACAAGGTTTTCAGCGGTACAACACCGTCTGAAAACGAGATTACACAGGCAAAAAAGGCATATTGGAAAGCGTACAACACCCACCTGAAGCAGAACCAAAGAAAAAAACGCAAGGAAGTAACCCTTGCTTTGGATAAAAAAGAGTGGCAGGTACTATTGGAAAGACGAAAACCAAATCAATCTGTACACGCCTATATCAAGGAACTGCTGACACATCATATTGATAACACGCCTATAGCAACAAGTACCATCATACAGGATACAACCCAAATTGAACAACAGCTTTTTTTAGTGACAGATTACTTGGAAGGACTGGTGTATCAAAGACGGCATATTGATAAAGACAGCATCGCTGGATTAGAACAACTGCTTTATAAGTTGCAGAAATTATTAGAAGATAAATTTTAGACAAATGATAATCAAAAGTAAATCGTACAAGAACACCCGAAGTTTTACAACGGTGCTGGGTTATATCTTCCGTGAGAATGAGAAAGACCAATCCTTTATGCTGACCAAGTTTATCAAAGGCAAAAATCTTTCAGTTGAAGAGATGCACAGTCAGTTTCTGTCAAATGAGGAGTTACGGATAAACAGACGAAAAAATAATGTCGTGCTGTATATGGATATTTTGTCATTCCATCCCGATGATGCACAAAGACTCAACAACGAAAAACTATATCAGATAACCTTAAAATATTTATCCCTGCGCGCTCCGAGATCTATTGCGGTGGCCACTGTGCATCGAAATGAGAAAGACCACACCCATCTCCACATTTGTTTTTCGGGAATCGAGTATAAAACAGGGAAATCAATCCGGATTTCAAAGGAGGATTTCAAGCAAAAGGTAAAACTGCCGATGGAAAAATTCCAACAGGATGTTTTTCCTGAACTATCGCTCTCCAAAATCAGGCACGAAAAATCCATTTTCCCGAAAAAGGAACTCAAGAAGGAATCGGAAAAGATAATAGAAGCCAATGGAGGATTATCTGAAAAACAACAAATCCTAAAATTGCTCGAAGCTATTTTCAAAACGGCAAAATCAGAACAGGATTTTTATCAGCAAATTGAAAATAAGGGAGTCAAACTTTACACCCGAAATGGAAAAATTACGGGAATTGTTGGCAATAGAAAGTTCAGGTTTGCAAAACTCGGATATACTTCCGAGATATTGCTGTCGCTTGAACAAAATCCAACGCTTGAAAAACGAATGGAACTGCTCCAAAAAGTAAAAGAAAATGAACAGGAACGGAATAGAAATTCCAAATTTTAAGAGGATTAGCACAAGGATAAGTTAAGGGTTTTTAGGGAAGCATTCCCTGAACAGGTTGCATTTGTAAGGTCGTTCAGACCGTCATAATGCAATCCTGCACACGGTAATCGAAATGAGAGAATTAATTGTATTTCTATTGGAAAGTGAAGTTCTAAAAAGTGTTTTTGAGTTGTGGTTTTTGGTTGCACCATCAAAAAATTTCTTGTATTTCCTGCTCCTTGTTTTGGTTTTTTGAAGGCTTCAAAACGGCATTTTTGAAGCCAGAAAACAACCTCGAAAAACCTCTGTAACCCCCTTAAATACAAGGGGTTTCACTCGGAATTATGGAAAGGTTTGCTTAATGTTGCATGACGCTGAACGCCAGCGATTTAGCGATAATCATAACCTTAACATAACATTGAAATGATTGTATTTGAAAGAGAAAAAGTGCATTGCAAATGCCTGGGCAAAAAGCCCAAAAAAACTGATTTACTAATCCAAAAAAACAGCACATCATGAAAGGATTAAACGATGTATACAAGTCATTTGAAATCGGAATCCGAAGTTCAAAAGCTGTCGACCCGAAACTGTACTTGGAGAGGCTCGGTTTGGATTATACCGAGCTTCGGATTGGTTTCAATTCGGGTCAGTTCCATCATCGCCAACCGCAGGAATTGAAAGACCATTACGAGAATATTGGACTGCTGACCAAAAGCGATGTGGGAGTGAATAAGGAAGGACTAATGGCATACACCGTTTTCGGACGCTACGGTGTTATTTTTCCGCTGATGGATAAGCATAACCAAGTGGTTAATTTTTTTGCCATCCGATTCAAGATGGCTACTCCGAAGGAGGACTATCTGAATGACAGCGGACTTTATCCCTGCTACCCACACCCGAGTACCAAAAAGCTATTTCTTGTTCCAACGGTACTCGATGGGGCAAGCCTTCTGCAAAGTAAGGCATTGGAGAATAAGGATGCGGTCTTGGCTCTGCATGATGGAAAACTACTTCCACAACATATAGAAGCCATCAGAGGGTTGGAACACTTGGAACAAATCATCATTGTAAAACGATAACCAAATGGAAACAGTACTAGAAGAAATTCAAAAAGTAAATTCAAAGATTCCCGTTAGTGTGGTTTCACTTCCTGATGGGGATACCATAAACGAAACGTGGCTCAAGTACGGAACCGAAGGAGTGGCTGAACTTATCAAAAGCAATATCATTATTGAAAAGCCAAAAGACGGACTGAAAATTATCAATGACTATAAAATTTCCTTTGAAGGGAATGCGGGGACTTACTTTATTATCGGAAAACTTTCAATGGAAATGCAGAACATGAAAGTCAGCCTTCAAATTGTAGACCGCAATACCGAAAGGAAACACCGACTAAAAATTGATCTGTTCGAGTTCTCCCACGTTCAATTCCAATGCAAGGAGCTATCAGAAAAACAGAATCTGGATTACAATACGCTTGAAGCGGATTTGATTCGGCTGACCGATTTACTCGAAGTGCATCGTGAGGAGTTGTTTGAGGCAGAGGTCAACCCGATTGCCGAGCAGTATTCGGCAAAGGAATTGACACCAAAGGCATCGGAAAAGGCGATGGAATTTTTATCAAAACCAAACCTTCTGAAAAATATTGATGTGTTGCTTGAGCAGAGTGGGATTATTGGCGAGGAGGAAAATCGGATGATGCTCTTTGTCATCGCATCGGGATATAAGATGCCTTATCTATTACACGCACTCGTTCAGGGAACATCAGGAGAAGGTAAAAGCCACCTGCTGAATTCCATTGCCCAGACTATGCCACAGGAGGATGTAATGAACACAACCCGTATCACTAAAAAATCATTGTACCATTATCAGGATAAGGAACTGACCAATAAATTAATCCTCATTCAGGATTTTGATGGTCTGGACGAGGAAGCACAATTTGCCTTTCGGGAAATGCAATCGGCAAAATTCCTGACCAGTTCCACCGTCTCTAAAGACCACTTCGGAAACGTAAGAGGGAAATTAAAACAAGTCAACGCCCATTTTGCCAGTCTTACTGCTACCACCAAAGCGGAAGTGTACTATGATAATATGTCACGCTCGGTTGTAATCGGGGTGGATGAAAGTTTGGAACAGACACTTCGCATCGTGCAACAGCAAAATCAAAAGATTGCAGGACTCATTGATTCCGATAAGGAACAGCACGCCAAGGAACTGCTTCGCAATTCCATGCGTGTTTTAAAATCGTATGTGGTTGTGAATCCGTATGCGGATAAGATTATGCTCCCACTTGAAGCAAAGATGTTACGAAGACTTAACAGCCAGTTTCAAAACTTTGTTTCACAGATAACCATCCTGCACCAGTACCAAAGAAAAACGGATGCCAAAGGACGGCTTATCGCTACCAAAGAGGATATTCAAATGGCAGTTGATATTTTCTTTGGGGCAATCATGATAAAGGTGGATGAACTGGATGGCAGTACAAGGCAGTTCTTTGAGAAAATGAAAAAGTATGTCAAGAAGCAAACCAAAGGCACGACCCACAGATTTACCGCAAGGGAAATCCGTCAGGAAGTCAATATCAGCAAATCCACCAACTTCAAATATTTCAACAGTCTGTTGGAACTAGAGTATATCCAAGCTGTAGAAGGTTCGCCAAATAGGGGATTCAAGTACGTGATAGCACATTGGGACGATATTGAGAAATTACGAGCCAAAATTCGGAGCGATTTAAACAAGCAACTTGCGGGATTGTAAAACGCCAAAAAAACGCCACAGCCCCCTGAAATCAAACTATACGCCGTTGGTGTTCGGTGTTTTTGATAGTCCGCTTAAGGGGAAAATAGCAAATTTAACCACTATATATATGATGAAAAAATTAATCCAAACCCCTGCCTACGAGTCGCTAATCAGCGACTTTGATAGTTTTATCAAGGTGCGAAATTATAAACTGGGCAAATCAAATATGCACCAAACCGCAGTAACCGAACTTCTGATTTGGCTGGAAGAGAACGGGGTTACTAAAATCAAGGAAGTAACCAGTAAGGAGGTGCTTGCCTATTTTGAATATTTGATTACCCGTCCCAACAAAAGAAGGGAAGGAACGCTATCCGAAAAAACAATTAAGTTGCATTTGTACGCTATGGGGTTGTTCATGCAGAACCTGTTGGAAAATAAAACCATTGATAATGGATTTTATATTCCAAGCTATGGCAATAACGGAACTTCAAAAAGCAGGAGTACCTTAAGCGTTGAAGAAATCAAACTGGTCTATGCCCATTGCCAAGATGATTTGGAAAGCGCCTTGCTGTCTGTCGCTTATGGATGCGGACTCAGGAGGACTGAATTGCAACAGTTGAACCTTCGGGATGTTCAGATATCAATTGGAGAATTGATAGTTCGGGAAGGTAAAGGAAGTAAAAGAAGGACGGTTCCCATGAGTGATACGGTTATCGCCTCCCTCAAAAGATATATCCATATTGAAAGACAGGAACGCATCAGTAACAACAACGCTATTGAAGATGCCTTTTTTATTAATTCAAAAGGCAAACGGATGACGGGCGAGTATCTTAACGACACCCTGAAAAAAATGATTGAGCAGACTGGCAGTTATGAACTTCTGCAAAAAGAAATAACCCTCCATTGTCTTCGCCATAGCATCGCCAATCATCTCGCTGAAAACAATGCCGGCATCAACTTCATAAAGCGTTTTTTAGGTCATGCAGAAATCAATACCGCTTATATCTATGCCATAAAAAACAAGAAACGGAAACCAGTTACAAATTTTTAAATCTAAACCAATGAAAAAACAAACCATCGAGCAGTTCTTGTCGGAGCAGTATAGTCCGCAAACATCCAAGAGTTATTTATATGCCATCAACCACTTCCTGAAATTGAATCCAAAGGCGAAGCGGTACAAGTACCAACACATTGTCCGCTATATGGATGAGGTTAGCCAAAAGCAGAGTAACCCCAAATATAGGGTTGTCATCCTCTCAGCAATCAAGAAGTATTATGATTTCTTGGCAATGAATGGTTACAGAACCGACCACCCATGCAAACGGTTAAATGTCAAAGTAAGACATAATGAACCGATACAGGTGCAGGATTTATTTAGCAGTGAGGAACTCCAACTGCTACTCAAAAGGGAAAACCGATACCAGTATATTGATACACGAAACGCTGTGGTGCTGTCCTTGCTCGTTTATCAGGGATTGACCAGTGATGAACTCATAAACCTGAAGGTAAGGGATATTGATTTGGACGCAGGGACTGTGTATGTAAAATCATCCACGAACCTGAACCGGAGAACGCTTGAACTGGTCAACAGGCAGATGATTGTATTTGCTAAATACCTGAATGAGGCTCGACCAAAATTACTGCGTTCAGATTCGGACAAACTCGTTTTAAGTAAACTCGGAAAACCAATGGCTGATGTAAGTAGTATCCATGCAATTATTGATCCTCTGAAAGATTTGTTTCCTGATAAAAAACTCTGCCCACAGACTATTCGCATGAGCGTTATCTGCAACTGGCTCAATGAGAAAAAATATCCGTTGGAAAAGGTACAGGAACTGGCAGGACACAAGTGGCCAGGAACGACTGAAAAATATGAAAAATCAAATTCTGAAGAGCAACGCGAACTGATAAACAGATTTTTTCCTGTCTTTTAAATAGAAACTCTGCCAAATTTAAAGCCCTCATTTTGAGGGCTTTTTTTGTGATTATTGTAAGTTGAAAACAAACCCGACAATAATTTTAACATTCACAGCTTTTTAACTACTTTCGTAGTCAAGGAGATAATGTTGATAGGACGTTCTGGTCATGCGAGGAGTTTCGCAATGGCGTATAAGTATAAGTATAACGGAAAGGAACTTCAAGACGAACTGGGGCTTAACTTATACGATATGGATATGCGACAATATGACCCAGCCATTGCGAGATGGGTTGTTCAAGATCCAATTGTTCATCATA
>JACCDI010313822.1_pt1 | contig 12117 bp, 16 predicted proteins | sample 7442791 | NCBI WGS metagenome assembly JACCDI01 (sample SAMN15323434, study PRJNA562643) | freshwater metagenome | isolation source: river surface water | place: USA:Blue River Watershed | collected 2017-08-15
TCTTCTTTCATCTTCTGGAATGCCGGCGACTCGTTCATCGACAGACGAATCCAGACCGAGATTGCGAGAAGGAAGACAGACAACAGGAAAGGAATGCGCCAGCCCCACTCGGCGAATTGCTCTTCGCCGATGGCGGTACGGGTTGCGAGGATCACCAGCAGCGACAGGAACAGGCCCAGCGTCGCGGTCGTCTGGATCCAGGCAGTGAACGCACCGCGCTTGTGGTCCGGTGCATGTTCGGCGACATAGGTCGCCGCGCCACCGTATTCGCCGCCCAGCGCGAGGCCCTGCAGGATACGCAGCGTGATCAGGATGACCGGCGCTGCGATACCGATGCTTGCATAGTTCGGCAGCAGGCCGACGATGAAGGTCGACGCGCCCATCAGCAGGATGGTCACCAGGAAGGTGTACTTCCGGCCCACCATGTCGCCGAGGCGGCCAAACACGATCGCGCCGAAAGGACGGACCAGGAAGCCCGCAGCAAACGCGAGCAGCGCGAAGATGAACGCGGTGTTCGGATCGGTGCCGGCGAAGAACTGTTTCGCGATGATCGCTGCAAGCGAGCCGTACAGATAGAAGTCGTACCACTCAAAGACGGTACCAAGCGAGGAAGCGAAAATGACTTTGCGCTCCTCGGGCGTGATCACGTGATCGGGGGCCTGGGTTGTGGCCATGCTGTCTCCTTAGTTATTTACTAATTATTGGACGGATAATCGTCACAATGGAGCCGAGTGTATGAAGCGAAACTTACGGCTTGCTTGCTGAAGCTTACAAAAACTTACGGCCAGATGACGAGCGTCCTTGCGGTAGCAAGCCACGAGCTCGCGATTGATTCAGGTGGCCATCGGAAGGCGCTGAAAACGTCAACATGGCAAAAGCAGTCAGTCGCTGGAAGCGATCGAATTGATGCTGGCCGGAGCCGGAAAGCTGAAGGAAAGGATGCTGCAGGTGGTCCGCGAGTCTGGCGCAAGTTTTTCTTCCGGCTTGAACGCTCCGGAGAACGGCAGGGCCATGGTCGACGATATCTTGTCGTGCTTCGAACGCCTGCGCGCCCAGCTGGAAGGCTGGAGAAAACGGCGCCGCCCGATAGTGGGTTCGATCTTGCCGAATTTGTGCTGTGATATGCTGAAAAATCACACTCAATCCGTTAGTTTCAGATAACAAGTCGAACGTTTCATGATCAAGCACATCGTCATGTGGCAGCTCAAGGAGCATGCGGAAGGCGCCGACAAGGCCACCAATGCGAAAAAAATGAAGGCGATGCTCGACGCCTGCGCCGACGTCGTTCCCGGCGTGCTGAAATTCGAAGTCGCCATCGCGCAGCCCGGTTTTGAATGCACCTACGATGTGGTGCTGTACTCGGAGTTCGAATCGATGGCCGCGCTCGACGCCTACCAGAACCATCCGCAGCATATTGCGCTCAAGCCCTTCGTCGGCGCGGTGCGTTCCGCGCGCCAGTGCATGGACTACGAAGCGGCATAAGGCCCGATGGAACAGCGCAGCGGCTTCCCGGCCGAGATACCTTTCCTGACCGACCTCGGCGTCGAATTCGTCTCGATGGCTGACGGACGCTCGCAGATCGCGCTCAGGCTGGAGCCGCGCCACATGAACAGCTGGCAGGTCACGCACGGCGGCGTGGTGATGACGCTGCTCGACGTGGCGATGTCGCTGGCCGGCCGCTCGCTCGATCCGCAATCACGCGCCGGCGTTACTGTCGAAATGAAGACCAGCTTCCTGCAGCCGGCCGGCACGCCGGGCGCACGCATCGTCGCCTCCGGCCACGCATTCCATCGCTCGACCACGATGTGCTTCTGCGAAGCCGAACTGCACGACGGCGACCGGCTGCTGGCCAAGGCGATGGGCACCTTCAAATATCTGAAACGGCTCGATGTGGCCGACAAGCTCCAAGGGCAAACTTAAATGGGCAACTATCAACGCATCGTGCTCGCATCGCGTCCTCAGGGCGCAGTCGCAGCCTCCGATTTCCGTCTCGAGACGCACCCGGTTCCCGACATCGGCGACGGCCAGGTGCTGGTCCGCAACCACTTCCTGTCGCTCGACCCGTACATGCGGATGCGGATGACCGACGCGAAGAGCTACGCCGACCCGCAGCCGCTCGGTGAAGTGATGACAGGCGGTACCGCCGGCGAGGTCATCGCTTCCAGGCATCCGAAGTTTTCAGTTGGCGACAAGGTGGTCGGCATGCTCGGCTGGACCGAGGTCGGCGTGTCCGACGGCAGCCTGTTGAAGAAGGTCGATACCACGCATATTCCGCTGTCCGCCTATCTGGGCGCTGTCGGCATGCCCGGCATGACCGCGTGGTTCGGCCTGAACCAGATCATCCGGCCGCAGCCGGGGCAGACGGTTGCCGTCTCGGCGGCCGCCGGTGCCGTCGGCAGCGCGGTCGGCCAGTTGGCGAAGCTCAAGGGATGCCGCGTGATCGGCATCGCCGGCGGCAGGAAGAAGTGCGATTACGTGGTGCAGGAACTGGGCTTCGACACCTGCGTCGATTACAAGGGCGGCGACCTGTTCGCGGACATGAAGGCGGCAGCGCCGGAGGGCATCGATGGCCTGTTCGAGAATGTCGGCGGCGCGGTGATGGACGCCTCGCTGGCGAGGATGAACCCATTCGGCCGCGTGGCCCTGTGCGGCATGATCGCCGGCTATGACGGACACATGATGCCGGTGCACTACCTGCACATGGCGCTGTCGATGCGGCTGATGATCCAGGGCTTCATCATTTCCGAGCACATGGACCTCTGGCCGCAGGGACTGGCGGAACTCGGGCAACTGGTCGCCAGCGGCAAACTGAAATACCGCGAGACGATGGCCGACGGGCTGGCCGCCGCGCCCGATGCCTTCATCGGCATGCTGCGCGGGCGTAACCTGGGCAAGCAGCTGGTGAAGCTGGCCTGAGCCTCATGCGCGACTTCAGCGGAAAGACAGCGGTCATCACCGGCGCGGCCAGCGGCTTCGGGCGCGAGTTCGCGCTGCTCGGCGCGCAGCTCGGCATGAAGCTGGTGCTGGCCGACGTGCAGCCGCTGCAAGACACGGAGGCGGAAGTCCGCGCGCTCGGCGCGGAGGTCATCGCGCAGCAGTGCGACGTGCGCGACGGCGCGCAGGTCGACGCGCTGGCACAGGCCGCGATGCAGCGCTATGGCGCGGTTCATCTCGTCTTCAACAACGCCGGCGTCGGCGCCGGCGGGCTGGTCTGGGAGAACACGCAAAGCGATTGGGAATGGGTGCTCGGCGTGAACCTGTGGGGCGTCATCCATGGCGTGCGCGCGTTCACGCCGCTGATGCTGGCTTGCGCGAAGCAGGACCCCGCGTACGAAGGCCATATCGTGAACACGGCGTCGATGGCGGGCCTGCTGACCCCGCCGCTGATGGGCGCGTACAACGTATCCAAGCATGCGGTGGTCGCGCTGACCGAGACCTTGTACCACGACCTCGAACTGGTCGAAGCGCCGATCGGCGTGTCATTGCTGTGTCCGTACTTTGTGCCGACCGGTATCAGCCAGTCGCATCGCACGCGTCCGAAAGACCTGCGGCCTGATGCAGCCGTCACGCGCAGCCAGCGCGTCGCGCAGGCGACACTGGACAAGGCCGTCGCATCCGGCAAGGTCAGCGCGGCCGAGGTCGCGCGCATCACCTTCGATGCCATTCACGCCAGGCGTTTCTATGTGTACTCGCATCCGCAGGCGCTGGGCAACGTGCAGCGACGGATGGAGGACATCGTCAATGCACGCGACCCCGCCGATCCGTATGAAGCCGCGCCGCAAGTGCGCGAGCAGCTGCGTGCAGGAATGAAAGGCGCTTGACCATGGCACGCAAGGACTTTGCCTTCTTTCATACGCTGCGCGTGCGCTGGTCCGAAGTGGACCTGCAGGCGATCGTCTTCAACGGGCATTACCTGAATTATTTCGATGTCGCTTTCACCGAGTACTGGCGCGCGACCGGCTTGCCTGACGTGATCGCGCAATCCGAGGCCGGGCTGGAGATGTTCGCCCGCAAGGCCAGTATCGAATACCATGCGCCGGCGCGCTTCGACGACCTGCTGGACATCGGCGTCCGCTGCGCCGACATTGGCCGCAGTTCGATGCGCTTCGCGCTCGAGATCTACCGCGGCGACGAGCAACTGGTGTCCGGCGAGGTGACCTATGTGTATGCGGACAGTCGTGTCCGCAAGAGCGAACCGGTGCCGGGACCATGGCGCGAACGGCTGCACGCCATCGAAAAACAGCGTCCTGTCGGCGAATGAAGATCAGCATCGTCACCGGCGACTGGGACAGCCTGCGCGAGCATGCGCAGGCGCTGCGCATCGAGGTGTTCGTGGTCGAGCAGGGCGTGCCGGTCGAACTCGAATGGGATGAGGCCGACGAGGTCAGCACGCACGCGGTCGCCTACGATGAAGAGGGCCAACCGGTCGCCACCGGCCGGCTGCTGCCTGACGGCCATGTCGGCCGCATGGCCGTGCGCAAGTCCGCACGCGGGCAAGGCATAGGCGCACAGGTGCTGAGTGCCTTGCTGGAGGAAGCGACCCGGCTCGGCTACCGCGAGCTGGTGCTGCATGCGCAGACGCATGCGGTCGGCTTCTATGCGCGTCAGGGATTCGAGCTGCGCGGCGAGGAATTCATCGAAGCGGGCATACCGCACCGGGAAATGGTGCGGGATCTGTGCGGCTCGGCAGGGGACGAGGCAATCGCGCGGCCATGGACATCATCGTGATGGCGCAATCCCGCGCAGGGTGTTGCCGGACTTGGAATTGACAGTGACTCAGCGCTGCATCAGCGGATCACTCTTTCCACCAACTGGGCGCGCCCGCCATCCATGACCCGCACAATGGTCGATGCACGCGTTCCGTAGGCGTCGGACTCGATACAGATCGGCGACAGCAATCTTTCCCATTCGAGGCTGACGCCGGTGTCGGGCAAGCGGCTGTCGGCAGCGCGCGTGGTGTCGGCCAGCATCTCGAAGTAGGCGTCGTCCGGCGCGCCCTGGCACATCAGGCTGGCGAACTGCGCCTTCGCGCGCACCACCTTCGGCCACGGGGTGTCGAGCGAACCGTTCGACAGGCCATAGATGCCCGGCTCGAGCCGGCTGAACGAGTCCTCGCCTGCGTTCGACACCCAGTACATCGCATGTTCGTCGCCGAAGACCAGGTTGAAGCCGTTGTACTCCTTGCCCATCTCGCGCACCAGTTCAAGGTAAGCGGCCGGATCGACGTCCTGCTTCAGGAAGTTGGCGACCAGTTCGCCGCGGCTGCGCTTTTCCTGCTTGGGCGTCTGGCCGTTGCGGATGTTGGTCAGCGCGGCAAAGCGGGCCTTGCGGTCTATGCCCAGCCAGGTGCCGCCGGCCTTCAGGTCACGCCCGGCATAGACGTCCGGGTGCTCCTGCCACCAGTCGGCCGACAGTGACGGACGATCGAAGAACTCGTCACGATTGGCTGCCAGCAGCAGCGGGCACTGCGGCAGCAGCTTCCATGAAAAAACGATCAGGCACATGCGGGGAGATCCGTAAACAATTCGACATGCCGCTCGCCGGTAATCGGGAGGTGGGCGTCGATCGCTGCCTGTTCGAGCGCAGTCATGAAATCGTCGGGTACCGACGCGTACACTTCCATCCAGGTCTGCAGCCCGTCTGTTTCTTCGGGGCGGCGCTTGAGCGCCACGCCGATGCCATGCGCAGCCTGCAGGCCCTGCTGCATCGCGCGCACATGCGGCAGCATCAGGTCCGCGAGCTCGCTGCGCACGCGGTAATAGACATAGATATCGGTCATTCTTCGGCGGCCAGTTCGTAAGGCAGTTCGCCGAAGGACAGCAGCGGCCCGTCGGCCGCGCGCAGGTGAACGGGGGTGCCGGCCGCATCCATCTTTACTTCGACCAGGCAGGCGAAGCGGCCGTCGGGACCGCGCTCGGCATTGACGACCATGCCGCAGGGCTGCGCTGGGTCGGCTTCAGAAAACACTTCGACGCCGGCAGTCACGGCAGCGTCATCGGTGAATGCGAGCAGCGCACGCCGCTTGAGCTTGCCGAGGTACTGGCTGCGCGCGACGATTTCCTGTCCCGGATAGCAGCCCTTGCGGAAGTTCACGCCGCCGACCAGCTCGAAATTGATCATCTGCGGCACGAATTGCTCGCGCGTGGCCCCGAGCACCTGCGGCAGGCCGGCCATGATCTCCGTCCAGCGCCACAGCGACGCAGGTGCGGCAGGCCGTTGCGCCGACCATTCCATCCAGCGCCGTTGTGCGCCATCGACCGGCCCTATCCACAGCGCGCGCGACAGCGAATCCGCGTCCGGCACGCGCAGCAGCGTGCCGCCGTCGAGCGCGGCGCGCTGCCAGGGCTGCGCCGGCAACGCGAACGGCGCGCCGGCCATGCCGATGACGGCCAGCTCGCCGCTGACATCCTGCAGCCTGACCTTGGACCTCAGCACGAACATCTGCAGCCGCTTCATCGTGGGAGCCAGCAGTTCGCGCGGCAGCGCCAGCAGCACCTGCCCCTCATCTTTCCAAATCAATAGCGTCGCCAGCAGCCGGCCTTTGGGCGAGCAGTAGCCGGCCAGCCGCGCGTGCATCGCATCGAGGCCGGTGACGTCATTGCTGAGCTGGTTGTGCAGAAAGTGCTCGGCATCCTCGCCGCTGGCGGCGATCACGCCAAGGTGGGTCAGCGCGCAGACAAAGCCGGAATCGGGCTGTGGCGGCAGCGGGAAATCGATCAGGTCGGGCGCGGGTTCTCCCGCGCGGATCGCGCCGCGCGCAACGAGAAAATCGGGCCAGGCCATGGCGGGGTCAGACATGAATTCGGGCAAATCAGGCATTCGCGACTATCATTACGGGCAAATTATAGAGGCGCAGGGAAAAACGCGTCGGCCGGTCCGGGGATTCGAATGGCAGCCATCAAAAAACTCATCGCGCTGCTGGCACTGCTGGTGCTGGCGGCCGCGGCATTTTTCATCCACTGGTCGCGCGAGCCGCTGATGCCGGCCGACGCGCCTGCGATCGAATTCAACATCGCGCCGGGCAGCAGCGTGCGTGCTGCGATGCGGCAGGTCAGGGATGCCGGGGTACCGGCGTCGCCTATCCTGATGGAGCTGCTCGCCCGCGGCTCCGGCACGCCCAGCCTGAAGGCCGGCAGTTACCGCGTCGAAGGCGGCACCACGCCGCTCGGTTTGCTGGACGCGCTGGCGCGCGGCAATACGATCAAGGAATCGCTGACCATCATCGAAGGCTGGAATTTCGCGCAGATGCGCGCCGAAATGGCAAAGCAAAAATACCTGCGGCACGACAGCGCGGCGATGGACGAACCGGCGCTGATGCAAAAGGTCGCGCCGGGCTTCGATTTCCCCGAGGGGCTGTTCTATCCCGACACCTATTTCTTTGACCGGGGCAGCAGCGACCTGCTGGTGATGCAGCAGGCGCACCAGCGGATGCTCAAGATGCTCGCGGAGTCATGGGAAAAGCGTGCGCCGGGGCTGCCGTATGCCAAGCCTTACGATGCGCTGATCATGGCCTCCATCGTCGAAAAGGAGACCGGCGCGGCGGCCGACCGCACCCGGGTCGCGTCGGTATTCGTCAACCGGCTCAAGCGCGGCATGCTGCTGCAGACCGACCCGACAGTGATCTATGGCATCGGCGCGTCGTTCGACGGCAACCTGCGCAAGGTCGATCTGCAGACCGACACTCCGTACAATACCTATCTGCGGCCCGGCCTGCCGCCGACGCCGATCTCGATGCCGGGCAAGGCCGCGCTGGACGCGGCGCTGAATCCGGCGACGGGTGATGCGCTGTTCTTCGTCGCGCGCGGCGACGGCAGCAGCGAGTTTTCCAGCAACCTCGACGACCACAACCGGGCAGTCAACAAATACCAGCGCGGTCAGTAAGCGCGCAAAACCGATGGCAACAGGCAAATTCATTACCTTCGAGGGCGTCGACGGCGCCGGCAAGTCCACGCATATCGAAGCGTTCGCTCAGGCGCTGCGCGTGCGCGGCAAGACGGTCGTCACCACGCGCGAGCCGGGCGGCACGCCGCTGGGCGAAAAGCTGCGCGAGCTGCTGCTGCATGAAGCGATGCACCTCGAGACCGAGGCGCTGCTGATGTTCGCCGCGCGCCGCGAGCACATCGCGCAGGTGATCAGGCCGGCGCTCGAGCGCGGCGACTGGGTGATCTCCGACCGCTTCACCGACGCGACCTTCGCCTACCAGGGCGGCGGTCGCAAGCTGTCGCTGGCCAAGCTCGAGGCGCTCGAGCAATGGGTGCATGCCGACCTGCAGCCGGACCTGACGCTGCTGTTCGACGTGCCGCTCGAAGTCGCGCGCGAGCGCCTGAACCGCAGCCGCACGCCAGACAAGTTCGAGCGTGAAAAAGATGATTTCTTCACCGGCGTACGCGAGGTCTATCTGCAGCGCGCGGCGCGGTTCCCGCAGCGCGTGCGGGTGATCGACTCGACCCGCCCGATCGCCGACGTGACGCGCGAACTCGACGCGCTGGTCGCTTCGCTCTGAGCAGGCACTCCATGAGCGAGATCGGCATCTATCCGTGGCAGCATCGCGACTGGCAGCAGTTGCAGCAGATGCGCGAGCGCCTGCCGCACGCGATACTTTTCCACGGCAGCGAAGGCACGGGCAAGGTCGCGTTCGCGACGCATTTCGCCGCGTCGCTGCTGTGCGAACGCCCCGTGGATGATGGACATGCCTGCGGCGAGTGCGATTCCTGCGGCTGGTTCGCGCAGTACGGACATCCGGACTACCGGCGCGTGCGCCCCGATGCGCTGGAGACCGGCGAGACCGATGACGCGGCCGAAGGCGAGGAAGGCGGCGGCAAGAAAGGCAGCAAGACGCCGTCGAAGGACATCCGCATCGAGCAGGTCAGGGCGCTATCGACCTTCATGAACGTCTCCACGCACCGCTCCGGCCTGCGCGTGGTGCTGCTGTATCCGGCCGAGGCGCTGAACGCCGCATCGGCGAACGCGATCCTGAAGACGCTCGAAGAGCCGCCGCCGGAGACCGTGTTCCTGCTGGTCACGCACCGTATCGACCGGCTGCTGCCGACCATCCTGTCGCGTTGCCGCAAGTTCGCGCTGTCCATGCCCGAGCCGGCGGCCGCGCTGGCCTGGCTGCAGGAACAGGGCGTGGAAAACGCGGAGCGCTGGCTGGCCGGGCAGGGTGGCGCGCCGCTGGCCGCGCTCGAGGCTTCGCAAGGCAGTGCCGGGCCAGAAAAGGAAGAATTGCTCGCCCATCTGGCCAAGCCGGAATCAGTCAATCCGCTGATCGTCGCCGAGCGCCTGCAGAAAGCACCCTTGTCGCAACTGGTCGCGTGGCAGCAACGCTGGCTGTACGATTTGCTGTCGCTCAAGCTGGGCGGTCGGGTACGCTACTTCCCGCATCAGCAAAAGTTGCTCGGCAGCCTCGCGGCGCGCGTGCCGGCCGAGCGGCTGCAGCAGGCGCTGCGCGATGCGGGCGCACGGCGCGCGGTGTCGGACCATCCCTTGTCCGCGCGGCTTTTCATCGAGCACATGCTGCTCGAATACGCAGGATTGTTCAGATAGCGGAGGCATAGATGACCGAACCGGGCATGCCACAGGATTCACCGATGTTGCGGCCCTCGGTCATGTCGCTGGCGATCAAGGACCGCGCCGGGCTGTATGCGGCCTACATGCCTTTCCTCGAGCACGGCGGCATCTTCATTCCCGGCGCGCGCCCGGCGCAGCTCGGCGATGAAGTCTTCGTGCTGCTGACCTTGATGCAGGATGACTACCGCTACCCGGTCGCCGGCAAGGTGGCCTGGATCACGCCGCCGGGGTCGACCCGTACCGCCGGCATCGGCGTGCAGTTTCCCGATGACGAGACCGGCATCCGCGTCAGGCGCCGCATCGAGGAATTGCTAGGCACCGCGCTCGGATCCTCACGGCCCACCCATACGGTCTGAACGTCGATCTGCACTACAATGGCGCCGATTCCAGACGCGCGCCATCATGTTCATCGATTCCCACTGCCATATAGATTTTCCGGAGCTGGCCGAGCGCCTGCCCGCGATCCTGCAGAAGATGCAGGACAACCAGGTCAGCCATGCGCTGTGCGTGTCAGTCACGCTGCCTGAATTTCCGCAGGTGCTGGCGCTGGCCGAGGCGCACGATAACCTGTATGCGTCCGTCGGCGTGCACCCGGATTACGAAGACACCGAGGAACCCTCGGTCGCGCAGCTGGTCAGCCTGGCTGCGCATCCGCGCATCGTCGCCATCGGCGAGACCGGGCTCGATTACTACCGGCTGAGCGGCGACCTCGAGTGGCAGCGCGAGCGTTTCCGCGTGCACATCCGTGCGTCCAACCAGAGCCGCAAGCCGCTGATCATCCACACGCGCGCAGCGTCCGAAGACACGATACGCCTGCTCAAGGAAGAGAAGGCGGGCATCGCCGACGGCGGCGTGGCCGGCGTGATGCACTGCTTCACCGAATCGCTGGAAGTGGCGCAGGCGGCGATGGAGCTCGGTTTCTACATTTCATTTTCGGGCATCGTCACCTTCAAGAGCGCGAAGGCGCTGCAGGAAGTCGCGCGCGCCGTGCCCTTGGAGCGCATGCTGATCGAGACCGATTCGCCGTACCTGGCGCCGGTGCCGATGCGTGGCAAGACCAACGAGCCCGGCTTCGTGCGCCATGTCGCCGAGTTCCTGGCCGACCTGAAAGGCGTGCCCTTGACCACGCTGGCCGAGGCCACCACGCGCAACTTCCGCGACCTGTTCGGGGTGAAGTGAGATGGACCCGCGGCCGGATCCCGGACGACGATTCCTGCTGGCGACGCTGGTACTGCCCGATCCCGCGACGCTGCTGCGCGAGTGGCAGCCGAAACCGGATTCCTACCGCGAATGGTTCGATGCGATCCGTTTCGATGACGCGAAGCGCGTGCAGGCGCTGCTGGCGCGCGGCTTCGATCCGAACTCGGTCGAGCCGGAGCGTTTCGATACCGGGCTGATACTTTCGGTTCGGTTGAAATCGGCCAAGGTATTTTCGCTGCTGCTGGCCAATCCGCAAGTCAATCTCGATGCGCGTTCGCTCAATGGCGATACTGCGCTGATGATCGCAGCCTTCCTGTCAGACACGACCAAGGCCCTGGCCCTGATCGACAAGGGCGCCGAAATCAACCGGCCCGGCTGGACGCCGCTCCATTACGCAGCGGCTGCCGGCAACCTGACGATCATTCGCCGCCTGCTTGATGAATCCGCATTCATCGATGCCGAGTCGCCGAACCGGACCACGCCACTGATGATGGCCGCGCGCGGCGGCCGTGATGCGGCTGTGCGCGTGTTGCTCGACGAGGGCGCGGATGCATCGCTGAAGAACGAGGCGGGCCTGAGCGCCGCCGCATTTGCGCAGGCTCAAGGTTTCCTCGCATTGGCGCAAGAACTTGAAAAGGCCAGCCGGCAGCGTACGCCCCCGTCCTCGCCGGCAGACTGAAGCATTTCCAGTCCCTTTGCGCGCACACCTGCGCCGCAACGCGCAGCATTGCGCCCGTTTCGCTTCCTCACTTGATGAAACTACAAGGTGCTTGTCCAGTCTGACTCGCACACCGGCCATGTCCGGGCATTCGACACGCGCGTGCGCGTGATTCCTGTTTCAGATCAAGCATGGAGGTTCAGATGAAGCGTGTTGTCACACCCTTGTTTCTTTCGCTGCTGTTTGCCGCCGGATGGGCGCAGGCACAGCAGTCCGGCGCCGATATCCGCGAGAGCACCGATCCATCGCGCGCCGAGCAGGTGGAGCAAAAGGCACGCTCCCTTGGCGACACCGTCAGCCCCGCCGACCAGTCCAGCGGTGCACAGGCCACGCAGGGCGGCACGAGCAGCGGCACATCCGGGGCGGGTACATCGAGCAGCGGCACGCCGGGCAGCGGGTCGCCCAGCGGTGGTGCTTCGTCTACCGGCACCGAGAGCAGCACCGGTGCAGGCACCAGTTCTACCGGGTCGCAGACCGGTACGACGACTTCGCCCACCGGCACCGAGGACATGTCCGGCGCACAGAAATCGTCGGGTAGTTCAAGCAGCGGCACCTCGGGTGCATCGGGAACTGACAGCGGTGCAGCCGGAACGGCAAAAGAGCCCTACGGTGCTTCCGGCCCTGATGCA
>JACCDI010252588.1_pt1 | contig 12115 bp, 10 predicted proteins | sample 7442791 | NCBI WGS metagenome assembly JACCDI01 (sample SAMN15323434, study PRJNA562643) | freshwater metagenome | isolation source: river surface water | place: USA:Blue River Watershed | collected 2017-08-15
AAGCGCGACCGCACCGAGATCGAGCGCGACATCGACCACTACACCATCATCGACCACGACGGCGTGATCTTTGCCTGCGCGGCGCTCTACCCCTACCCCGAAGCCAAGACGGCCGAGATGGCGGCGCTCACCGTGTCGCCCCAGTCGCAGGGCCAGGGTGACGGCGAGAAGATTTTGAAGCGTGTGGAGCAACGCGCCCGCGCCATGGGCCTCAAAAGCATCTTCGTGCTCACCACCCGCACCATGCACTGGTTCATCAAGCGCGGCTTTGTGCAGGTCGACCCCGATTGGCTGCCCGAAGCGCGCAAACGCAAATACAACTGGGACCGCAAGAGCCAGGTGCTGGTCAAGAAGCTCTGAGGCTACCCTGGGGCAGCGCACGCACGTTCAGCGCGAAGCTGCTTGCGGTGGTCGGTGGTCGGTACTCGGTGGTGATCAAACCATCGCCAGCAGGCTGGCTCCCACAACATAACTGGTGCAGGGCCCCTGTCATTTCTGTGCGAGCTGGCCCGTTCCCGAAAGCGTTTTGCCCATTGCTGCGAAAGCTTCAACTGCACCCGTGAGAACTTGGCCTGTTCCTGCGAAAGCTTTGCCTGTTCCTGCGATAGATTCAACTGTTCCTGTGAGAACTTCCACTTTTCCTGTGAGAGCTTAGGCTGTTTCTGTGGGAGCTTGCCTGCAAGCGATCTGCCCTGAGTGGGTCACTTCAGATGCGCTCAGCCACGGCAAAGGCGCGGGTTTGGGGGTTCAGCTCGCGCCAGACCTCCTGACCGTCGACATGCACCCGGAATTCACCTGTCTGGAAGGCCTGCCAAGCTTCATTCACCGTCAGGGGCTCGGTGGCCAGCAAAGTCATGACGTCCCCCTGGGCGTTGAGCGGTCCCAGGTCCAGGCTCATGTCGCGGTCCACCAGACGCGCATGCGGAAAAGGGTGCCGCCGGGTCAGCTGGTGCAGATGTGTGGAGCAGTGCGAAAACAGCGCATGGCCGTCGCTCAGCAGCATGTTGAAATTGCCGTAGCGGGCCAGCTCAGCGGCCATGCTGGCCAGCACAGGCGCCAGTTCGGGCCACTCGGGTGGCTGCAGTCGGCCCTTGAAGTGGCTGCGCAGTCGGCTCATGATGGCGCAAAACGCACGTTCGCTGTCGGTCGTGCCCACCGGCATGTCCTGGCAACCCGGCGGGGCCTGAAAGTGGCGCAGGTCGCCGTTGTGCGCAAACACCCAGGTTCGGCCCAGCCATTCGCGCTGGAACGGGTGGCAATTGGCCGAGTGCACTGCGCCCTGCGTCGCTTTGCGCACATGCGCCACCGCCACCCGGGACTTGATCGGGTGCTGCCGCACGTAGTCGGCCAGGGGTGAGTGGCTGGCCGGCTGGTCGTCCTGAAAAACACGCCAGCCATGGCCATCATGAAAAGCAATGCCCCAACCGTCGACATGGTCCGAGGTCAGCCCGCCGCGCGCCGAAAACCCGGTGAAAGAAAAGGTGGCAGCAGCCCGGTTGTTGCAGCTCATGCCCATCAACTGGCACATGTCGCGGCCCTCAGGACAGGCAAAAATCAACCGCCGCCATGGCGTGCAAGGCGGTGGTGTCAAAGCTGGGCAGGCCACCATCGTCCGGCTGCAAAATCATGGTCAGCTCGGTGCATCCCAGAATGACCCCTTGCGCGCCCTGGGCAGCCAACTGTTGCACCAGCGCGATCAGGTTCTGGCGCGAGCTGTCCAGCACCACGCCCCGGCACAGCTCCTCAAAAATGACCCGGTGCACCTCGGCGCGTCCCGGCTCATCGGGCACCAGGCATGAAATGCCGCGCGCGGCCAGGCGCTCGCGCATGAAGGTTTGCTCCATGGTGAAACGGGTGCCCAGCAAACCCACCTGGTGCAAGCCGGCCGCCAGCACCGCATCGGCCGTGGCATCGGCAATGTGCAGCAAGGGCACCGACACCACCGACTGCACCTGCGGGGCAATGCGGTGCATGGTGTTGGTACAGATCAGCAAGGCCTGGGAACCTCCGTCAGCCAGCTGGCGCGCCGCCGTTTGCAAAATACCGGTCATGCGATCCCAGTCGCCTTGCTTTTGCAGGTCTGCAATCTCCTGAAAGTCCAGACTGATCAGGTGCAACGGCGCCGAGTGCAGACCGCCTTGCCGACGCGCCACCTCGCGGTTGATGTGCTGGTAATACAAGGCGGTGGACTCCCAGCTCATGCCCCCGATCAGACCGATTTTTTTCATGTGCTTGACTTTGTCTGTTGAAGACAGAAGTTTGCCACCAAAGATGCAGCATGAAATTTCAAACCAATGCTCAATTTTGTCGATCTGTGGAATATTTTTCTACAATCAGACAATGAAGCAGAAATTAGATGCCATTGATCGAAAAATTCTCGATCTATTGCAAGCCCACAGCGACATGCCCATCAACGAACTGGCAGCCGCCGTGCACCTGACGCCCACGCCCTGCTGGCGGCGGGTGCAAAGGCTCAAGGAGCTGGGCATCGTGGCCCGCCAGGTGACCCTGCTGGACCGCCAAAAAGTGAACCTGGGCGTGACGGTGTTCGTGGCCGTGCGCACCCGCGACCACGATGTGCCTTGGCTGGAGAGGTTTCGAACGGCCGTGCAAGGCATCGCAGAAATCGTCGAGGCCTACCGCATGAGCGGCGATGTGGACTACCTGCTCAAGGTGGTGGTGCCCGACATTGCCGCTTACGACCTGGTTTACAAAGCGCTGATCCAGCAAGTGCCGCTGTCGGATGTCAGCTCCAGTTTCGCCATGGAAGAACTCAAGTTCACCACGGCCATGCCGCTCACTTACGTGACTTGACAGCGACCCACAAGGCCAGCAGGCCAAACACCACGAAGGCTACAAACGACCAGTTGGCGATCGAGCCGCCCAGGAAGGTCCAGTCGATCTTGGTGCAGTCGCCGCTGCCTTTGAAGATCATGGGAATGGCGCGGTTCAGCGGAAAGTTCTCGACCATGCCGTAAAAGTCACGGCCGCAGGTGACGATTTCAGGGGGATACCACTGCAGCCAGCTTTGGCGTGCCGCCGTGAACGCGCCAAAACCGGCCGTCAGCGCCAGCAACAAGGCCGACACGGTGAGTCCCCAGCCACGCCAACGCCAGCCCACGGCCCCAAACACCACCACACCGATCAGGGCATAGCGCTGCACGATGCACATCGGGCAAGGGTTCAGGCCCACCACATGCTGCAGATAAAGGCCAAAGATGAGCATGCCAACGCCCGACAAGGCGATCAGGGCCATCCAGCGTGAGGGGGTGATGGGAGTCAGGTTCATGGGTCATTCCAAAAGCCAACGGGCGCATTGTGCGCCCGTGTCCAGACCGGATCGGTGGGGCCTGTCACAAAGCCCCGGCCTGATCAGGATTCAGCAAAGGCGCGTTCGATGACGAAAGCACCGGGCGTGCTGGTGTTGCCTTCTTGCAGGCCCCGCTCTTCGCAGATGCGTTTGAGATCCTTGAGCATGGCGGGGCTGCCGCAGATCATGACGCGGTCGGTTTCGGGGTCGAGCGGTGGCAGGCCCAGATCCGCAAACAGCTTGCCGTTTTCAATGAGATCGGTCAGGCGGCCCTGATTTTGATAAGGCTCACGGGTCACGGTGGGGTAGTACAGCAGCTGCTTGCTGACCATTTCGCCCAGGAACTCGTGGGCGGGCAGCTCTTTCGTGATGTAGTCGTGGTAGGCCAACTCGTTGACCTGGCGCACACCGTGCACCAGGATCACCCTCTCAAAGCGCTCGTAGGTGTCGGGGTCGCGGATGATGCTCATGAAAGGGGCCAGGCCCGTGCCGGTGGACATCAGGAACAGGTTTTTGCCAGGCAACAGGTAGTCGCACAGCAAGGTGCCTGTGGGCTTGCGGCCCACCACAATGGTGTCGCCCACCTGGATGTGTTGCAGCTTGGAGGTCAGCGGGCCGTCGGGCACCTTGATGCTCAAAAACTCCAGGTGTTCTTCGTAATTGGCGCTGGCGATCGAATAGGCGCGCAACAGCGGTTTGCCGTTGTCGCCGCGCAGGCCGATCATGGTGAAGTGGCCGTTGGAAAAGCGCAGGGCCTGGTCGCGGGTGGTGGTGAAGCTGAACAGACGGTCGGTCCAGTGGTGAACGCTCAAAACGCGTTCTTCGAGAAAAGCACTCATGGTGGTCTAACAGGTGGGAAGGGGCTCAGACCCCAGGCCATTGAAGGGAAGCAGAAGCTTGCTACAGTTGCGGTCTTGAAAACCACGCATCGCAGTCGCGTGTCACGACAAACCGGTATTGTCCAGCGACTTGCTCATGACTGGAAATACAAAGATTTTATATCTCTATAACCCAACACTCTTTAGAAACCCAAGGACAAGACCATGGCACGCACCGTTCAATGCATCAAACTCGGCACCGAAGCAGAAGGCCTGGATTTTCCACCCTACCCCGGTGACCTGGGCAAGCGCATCTGGGAAAGTGTCAGCAAGCAAGCCTGGGCCGACTGGCTCAAGCACCAAACCATGCTGGTCAATGAAAACCGCCTGAACCTGGCCGACCTGCGTGCCCGTCAGTACCTGGCCCGCCAGATGGAAAACCACTTCTTTGGCGCGGGCGCTGATGCCGCCCAAGGCTACGTGCCGCCTGCCAACAGCTGATGCGGCTGCGTTGCGCTGAACGTGCCCTGCTCACTGCCTTGAAGCTGTGACACAGCTTTGCCAAGGCATGCTGGCAGCGTGTGGCCTGGGCGTGCGCGCTGCGGGTCTCGGACTGTGGGCTGGAACGCGGCAGTGGCATGTGCTGCAAACCCGCTGGGACGAAGGCGTGGGCTTTCTGGAGACCTGGCGAACATGGCAGGAAGACCCGAAACGCCCGCAGCGCCTGTTTTTCACAGGCATTGTCGAGCACACGCCCGACACCGTCTGCCCCGACACCCTGAAGGCCGATCCTGCACTGGCGGTGCTGGCCAGCGAGCTGTTCAAAGCCTGCCAAGGCCTGATGCCGGGCACCCACCGACTGGTCTTCGAGCAAGGACAAGTTCAGTTGACCCTGTGCGTGGGTCCTTTGGACAAATGCCTGCGCGAGCTGGACGTGGCGGCCGACACGGTGTTCTGGAGCCCATCGGCAGCCCCAGACCCGGCCACCGAAAACCCGGACAGCGCTGCGCCGCCCGATCCGGACACCCCTTCCCCCTTGCAAAGCCTGCAGGCCATCGCCCGCTTGTGCCGACCAGGCAGCCGCTTGTGCGCCCTGCCCCCCATCGACACGGCACTGGCGCCATCCTGCGGGTTCGAGCCCTGCCCTTCGTCCGGTGGCCAGACGCCGCGCGCGGTGTGGGTCTATGCGCCGCATTGGACCCCGCGCAGCCGTTTGCGTCAGACACCTTGGCCCCACGCCCGTCAGGCGGTGGTGGTGGGGGCCGGTTTGTCGGGTTCTGCCGTGGCGCACAGCCTGGCCCGCAGAGGCTGGCAGGTCACCGTCATTGACCATGGCACAGGGGTGGGTGCTGGCGCTTCGGGGCTGCCTGCTGGCCTGGCGGCACCGCATGTGTCGCCGGACGACAGCGTGCTGTCGCGCATCACCCGTGCGGGCGTGCGATCCACCTTGCAAAGGGCTGCCGCTTGTCTGCAAGAAGGCAGCGACTGGGCACTGAGTGGCGTCCTGGAACACCGCGTCGAAGGCAAGCGCAGCCTGCCCGAAGGTCCCGCCTGGCCTGCAGCGGCCCACCAGTGGAGCACGCCTGCCAGCCGGGCCTGCCTGGCCATGGCGGGCTTGCCACCTGAAACGGCTGGCCTGTGGCATGACCTGGCCGGCTGGATTCGGCCCCGGCAGCTGGTCGCGGCGCAATTGCAAGCGCCGGGCATCCAGACCTTGTGGCAACAAACCGTGGCGCGCATTGAACACGTCCATGCAGGCACACCCGAGGCGCCAGCGCTTTGGCAGGTTCTGAATGCCGAAGGCGACACATTGGCCACAGCCCCCTTGGTCATCCTGGCCAGCGCCTTCAACAGCCACGCCTTGTTGCAAGGCCTGTGCGGCCCCGAAGAAAAACCGCCCATCCCCCTGAACCCCTTACGCGGACAAATCAGCTTCGGCTTGATGCGGGACTTGCCCGAGGCCCTGCGCCCGCAACTGCCGCCGTTTCCGGTCAACGGGCATGGCAGCTTCATCAGTGGCGTGCCCACGGTGCAAGGCGACAGCGGCTGGTTCATCGGCTCCACATTCGAGCGCCAATGCACGGATGCACCGCTGCGCGACGAAGACCATGCGGCAAACCGGCAACGCTTGGCCACCTTGCTGCCCGGTTTGGGCACAGCCATGCAAAGCCAGTTCGATCCAGGCCGGGTTCATGGCTGGGCAGGCTTGCGCTGCACGCTGCCCGACCGCCTGCCTGCTGTAGGCCCGGTCAACACCGCACGCTGGCCCGGCCTGTGGATCGCTGCGGGCATGGGCGCCAGAGGCATCAGCCTGGCGGTGATGTGCGGTGAGGTGTGTGCCGCTTTGCTGGAAAACGAGCCGCTGCCCTTGGCCCCCAGCCTGGCGCGGCACTTGATGGCTGCGCGTTTTGCGCCTGCCGCCCCTCAGACTGCTGACTAAAGCAATCTTCCTCATTCAACTTTGGTGTCTAATCTGCACACCTTGCATGACTGCCTGCCCTTTTTGAAACATGAATTCCTGGTCTGCCCCGTCAGAAACGCCCGGTGATGCCACCTTGCCAGCCGATGCATCGCCAGACTTGAAGCGTTTTGCCGATGCCGTGTTCAACGAAGGCAAAAGCCTGTTGCTGGTGCGCTCGGACACAGATGCCTTGCACAGCATCAGCCAAAGCCTGCAAACACTGGGGCTGGCCCGCGTCCCGCAACTGAAGGTGGAGCACTTTTCCGGCCACCTCAGTGCCGGCTTGCTGGGCCTGATCAATGCCACCTTGGCCGATCAGGCACTGTCGGCAGTCATGCAAAGCAAGCCCCACAAGCCCCCGCAACACCTGTGTGTGGTGCACGATGCCGAATGTTTGAGTCAGGATGAGCTGTTGCTTTTACAACGCGTGATCGAGCACTTTCCGGGCTGGCAGGCCCGCCTGGTTTTGCTTTTCAAAACGACCCAAGACCACTCGGAAAAGCTCCATGCGCTGTTGCAGCAAGCGGGCAAGGGCCTGGTGATCTGGCAGCTTCATACCCCGGCGCCCAAGCCATCATCGGCCGGGCACCACCGCGCCATCAAGCCTTGGCTTGTTGGCTTGGGCAGCTCGCTGGTGCTGGGCGCGGCCGTGATCTGGCTGCGCCCCCCCACGAACCCCACGAACCCTGCAAACTTGGGAACATCGGTCAGCAGCCCGGCCACAGCGACCGCGTCACAGACCCTGTTGCCGTCTTCCGTACCCGCTGACAGCGCGCTGGCCCCAGCCGATCCTGCTTCCGATGTGCCCGCGTCACCCACTGCGCCAGCGTCACCCACTGCGGCGCCAGGGTCACCCAATGTGCCGCCAGAGTCTTCCCCGGCATCCGCGCCGCCCATCTCCAGCACATCGCCGCAGCGCTCGGAGGCAGCGCTGCCGCCGGTGCCCGATGTGGCAGCACGCGGCCACCGCTGGCTGTCGGCCCAGCCCAAGGACTTTTTTGTGCTCCTGCACAGCAGCCATGAACGACTGTTGCAGGCGCAACGCACGATGGAGAGCAAGCCCGAGCTGAACAACGCCCGCCTGCTCATGCTGAACACCGCCACCGGCGAGGCACCGCAATTTGTGATCGTGACGGGACCATTCCGGTCTGAAGAACGTGCCCAGAACTACAAGTCTCGGCAAAAGCTGCCCGCATCGGCACGCATTGAAGCCGTGAGCACGCTGCTGCAGCGAAGCCGCTCAGGCTCCAAAGCCAAACCCTGACAGCCAGGGCTCAACCAACCGCCTTGGCCCACAAGCGCCGCAGCAAGGTCCGCCAGCTTTGCACGCGCTCGACGTGGTTGCTGTAATCCCCACTGAACAGCTTTCGAATCATGGCATCGCGCTGCGCATCCGACATCACAAAACGGCCACTGCAGCCATTGGGCCAGCGGCGCACGGTGCTCAAGGCCACCTCACCCACATCCTGCACGATCAAGGTCATGGCATCTGCCACAGCGGGCCACTCAGGCAAAGGCTTGTCGCTGCGCAGATGAAAGCCGTCCACGCTGGCATCCACCAGCTCAACCGGCAGCGACCGCCCGCCCCATTGCATCACCGCAGGTTCCCGCAACACAAAACGCTCTTCACGGCGCAGGCGCGGACCTTCGATGCACAGCAGCGCCGCCAGCGCCAGCGCAAACACATTGAGACCCGACCAGAACACCGCAATCGGGAAAAACTCGGTGAAGGGCACCACCGCCAGCTCAGGCGTGACATTGATCAACAAGCCCAGCAAAGTCAGGCCCAGGGTGATCAGGATCGGCGTGAGTGTGACGCTGTCCACCTGGCGCCCCCCCACCGACATCGACCCCTTGGGCGTGACGCGAAAAGGTTTGCCAAACGGCTTGATGAGCGAGGCGATGACCGTGGGCGCCAACCTGAAACTGGCAAAGATACTGGCAGGTACCGACACCAGCGGGACATAGTGCGAGCCCACCAGCCAGCGCGTGGCCAAAAACAGGCCGGCCATCAACGGCAACTGAAAACGCACCAAATCCCCAGCCTCGGTGAATTGCAAGGGCATCAGGCCAAGCAGCAGGTACACCAGCGGAATGAGCAACAAGAACAGGCGCACAAAGTACTGCGTGAGCCAGCTGGTGGGAAAGAACAGCAAGCGCTGCATCGGGGTGAGCCCCGGCCCCAGCGGCCCCCAGCGCAAAAACAGCGACTGGATGGCGCCCCGGCACCAGCGTTCGCGCTGCACAAAAAACCCCTCGATCGATTCGGCCGCCAGGCCCATGCTCAAGCGCTCGTTCAGATACACCGTGCGGTAGCCTTGGCGCAGCATGACCAAGGTGGTGAGCAGGTCTTCGGTGATGCTTTCGGTCGGGATGCCGCCCGCCGCATCCAGCGCCTGACGCCGCATGATGCTGCACGAGCCGCAGCAAAACGAAGCGTCCCAGGCGTCGCGCGAAGCGGCCATTTGGTCAAAGAACAGGCGCTGCTCGTCCGGGTAGTCCTGCATCAGCCCCAGATTGGTCTGGATCGGGTCTTTGTTGTAGAAGTGCTGGGGCGTTTGCACGATGCCGACGGTGTCATCCACAAACAAGCCCAAAGTGCGGCGGATGAAGCCCCGCGAGGGCACGAAATCGGCATCGAACACGGCCACAAATGCGCCCCGGGCATGCTGCAGGGCGTGGTTCAGGTTCCCGGCCTTCGCATGCTTGTTGTCCGGGCGCGTCAAATAACGCACGCCCTGGCGGGCGCAATAGGCCTGCAACCAGTCCCGGCGGCCATCGTCCAGCACCCAAACCGTCTTGTTCGGGTAATCGATGGCCTGCGCACCCAGGATGGTTTTTTCCAGCACATCCAGCGGCTCGTTGTAGGTGGGAATGAACACATCCACCTCGGGCTGGCCCAAAACGGCCGCGCCGTCTGCTGCGTCGGCCTGGGCACTGCGGGTGTTGATGCGGCTCATGATCAGCAAAAAGGTGCCCACCTCCAGCAGCGCCAGCAACTCGATCAGGCCCACCGCCCAGATCCAGGCCTGGGCCTGCCAGCCCTGTGCATCGGTTGCCTGCAAGGTCGAGCCCACGCGCCACACCAGATAAGGCACCAGCAGCAACGCCGGCACCAAGGTCACCACCAGCCGCACACGGGGGTGATCGCGGGGGATGTCCCACAACAGGGCAAACAGCCCCAAGACCAGCAGCAGCGGAAATAAGTTTTCGTCGATCACGCAGGGATCACGTTCTGGCCATGGCCGTCACGCGGCTGAACATCACCTGGGGCTTCCAGCTGCGGGGAATCTTCACGTCCACCACTCGCCCGGCGTAGCACAAGTGCGCCTCTGGCTGAGGCAGATCCTCCAAGCGGATATCGACCAGCACCCGGCCCTCGTTGCGTTCGCGCCGCAGTTGTGCGGCCAGTGTCAGATCGGCACCGTTGTTGCCGCTGCCACCGGTGCCCCGCACCTTGCCCTGGCGCCAGTCGCTGGTGCCCAGCAAACGGTATTGCACCGCCGTGCCCGGCGACATGTGGTGCAGCTGACTTTCCGAGACCGCCACATCCACGAAAGCATCCCGACAGTGGATGACCTGCGCCAACTCGGCGCCGGCAATGACCTCGCTGCCATTGGCCGAAAACTTGCGCCACAGCAAGCCTTGCACGGGGGAGTGGATCGGCGCCTCCTGAAACGCCTGTTGGCTGTCAGCACCGTTCGTCAATTGGGTTTGAATTTGTTGAATACGGCTTTGCGTTTCAAGCAGCCGGGTCCGCAACTCACTCAGCTGGATGCGCAGATCCTCCAGCTTTTGTTGGCTGTAAGGCACATCGTTGCGGCCTTGCCCCAGGTACACCTGGTCGCGCACAGCCAAGGCTTCGATGCGCAGCATTTTTTCCCGCGCCTGAATGGCTTCTACCCGGGCCTGACTGGCTTGCAAGGCATTGCGGGCCGCGTCGATCTGCACAGGAGAGATGAAGTTCTCCCGGGCCAATCGCTCCTGACGAGTCAGGATGTCGGTGTCCTGACGCAATTGCGCCTGCTGGGCCTTGGCCTGGGCATCCACCTCGGCCAGTTGCTCCTGCAGCCTGGCCAGCTCATGGTCAGCATGGCGCTTGGCACGTTGCTCAAAGATCCGCTGAAGCCGCTGCCATTCGGTTTGCTGGCTTTGCAAGCCATGCAGACGCTGTTGCAGGCTGGACAGCTCGTTTTCCAAGCCCTCGCGAGCGCGCAAACTGAGCACCCGGCCCAATCGTTGATCAGGAAAAACCGGCTGACCGGCGGTGACATTGAAGTCTTGAACGGTACCGGTGATGGGCGAATGAACCGACAAAACAGGCGCATTGACGACGGCATGGCCACTTTGCTGGTTCAGAACAGCCGGCGCGACGATCACCAAGGCCGTCACAAAATCAATCCCGCAATGAAACGGCGCAACCACTTTCCCTGCGAGAAAACACGTTTTTTTTCTTGTTCAGTCAAATCTGAGTCCCCTGCAAATTTACATGTAATATTTAGTAAATTTGAAAACATCATAAATGTTCTAAATACTATTGCAAAAAAACCGTTTCGTACCCGAATCCACTTCATCACCTTGATTTGAACCATGACTTTGTCACTTCGCCCATGGCTGCTCGGTTTGTGTTTTTGGGGCGCGATGGTCCCCGGCGCTGCGCAATCGCAGACCCCCTCGGCGTCAGCCAGCAAGGCACCGGTGCTCATCGGCTTTGACGGCGCATATGGTCAAAAAACCAACACCGCGCCCACCGCCATCGAACTGGGTGCCCGCGCAGCCATCGACGAAATCAACCGCGCAGGCGGGGTGCTGGGCGGCCGCCCCCTCAAACTGGTGACCACCGACAACAAGGGCGTGTCGGCCCGTGGCAAGGACAATTTCGTTGAACTGGCCCAGATGAAAGACATGGTGGCGGTGTTGGGTGGCAAGTACAGCCCCATCAGCGTCGAAGTGCTGCCCGAAGCCCACCGACTCAAGGTGCCGCTGATCAGCGTTTGGGGTTCGGCCGACGGCATCACTGACCATCCCTACCGCCCTTCTTACACCTTCCGGGTCTCGCTCAAGGACGACTGGGGCGTCGAGGCCATGATGCGCCGCATGGCCAACACCTACAAAGCCTCGCAGGTGTGTGCCTTTTTGCCCAACACCTCCTGGGGCCGCTCGGCCGACGCGGTCATCAAGTCCAAAGCCACCCGCTACAAACTCAACTTTGGTGTGGTGCGTTGGTACAACTGGGGCGACACCAGTTTTGCCGAAGACTACCGCCGCTGCCTGGATAACCAGGGCCAGGCCTTGATGTTTGTGGGCAATGAAAAGGAAGCGACCATCTTGCTCAAAGAGATGGCCGCCCTGCCCGTCGACAAACGTCTGCCGGTGGTCGCGCACAGGGGCACTGTGGGCGGGTTGCTGCACGAGATGGTGGGCCCGGCGCTGGGCCAGGTGCTCTTTGACGTGATCCAGACCTTCAGCTTCATGCAAAACCAGCGGCCCCGTGCCAAAGCGCTGGCCCAATGGATCCACACGCAG
>JACCDI011327255.1_pt1 | contig 12115 bp, 9 predicted proteins | sample 7442791 | NCBI WGS metagenome assembly JACCDI01 (sample SAMN15323434, study PRJNA562643) | freshwater metagenome | isolation source: river surface water | place: USA:Blue River Watershed | collected 2017-08-15
CCTGATTTTTCTTTGCCTGCCATATCACCAATAATTTCAGTGTTATTTTCACGCATACCCCACTCTTCGGCATCTATTGCTTCGTCAAAGCCTAGTAGAATGATATCGCCAATGTGAACATTTATCGTCATATTGGGATCACTAACATTGGAGCCAATGCCCTTTTTGCTTTGAGCAATTGCGGCAGTAATAGCAGAAACTGCTTTAGTAGCTAGTTCTGTACGGCTATCACCTTTTATGGTTTTTGAAATTGTTTTTTTTACAGCATGTTTCATGGCTGCCATCTTGAATTCCTTTAATGAAAAGATCAGATTACTTGCTAATCTAATCAGATTTGTGGAACATATCTTACTAGTAAATACCCTGAAATTGATACCAAGAGAACCCCCTATGGTCTAAATTGACGGCGGTTCACTAATGCCATGACAATTGTTATTATGAATGACAAATTGATTTCTTTATGAACCTTAATTAATGGTCCCAGCTGAAAAATTAATATTCATACTTACCATAAGAAAATTCATAATCAATTGATTCATCAATAAATTTAATTTGGGCGATAAACCTCCAAAATTGGTAATTTCTTATGATTAAAGAAAACGAAAACTTAATCAGACATTGCATCAATTATTTTCAAAAGGATTTTTTGCGAGAACTGACAAAATGGGCCCATTACATCCGATATAACATCGTCATTATTCTAGTTGTCCTAGCCATCCTAATTGGAATGCTTATTTATATCAATCCGTTACCACCAAAACAAGCATTTCTAGCTACAGGTCAAATGGGTTCATCGTACAAATTAATCGGCGATCAAATTGATCAATTTTTTTCCGGGAAGGGAATTGATCTCGTTTTAGTCGATACTGCCGGACTGAATGAGGGTTTAGAAAAACTACGGGATCAAAAGTCGCCAGTAAACGCTAGTTTTGTAACGTCTGGGGGTGCCAATCAAGAGGACTTTCCAGATTTAGTATCACTTGGAAGTATTCAATACTCACCTATCTGGATTTTTTATAGAGGAAAAGAAGTCACTGAAAATAATCCAATTGATTTCTTTGGAAAACAAAGAATTAGTATTGGATTACCGAATACTACTACTCAAAATATTTTCCTAAAATTGGCTCATGATAGTAAATATCGTAATTCCAAACCCGCAAATTTTTATGAATATTCCAACACAGATGCAGCTGATAAATTACTTTCAGGTGAACTAGATGCGGTTTTTATAGTAGATGGTATCAATTCTCCAAGCGTTCAAAAACTTATTAATGCTGACAATATACGTATCTATGACTTTTTACTTGCTGATGCCTATGAAAAAAACTTTCCATTTTTAAATAAATTAATCATTCCAAAAGGCGGACTCAATCTTGAAAAAGTTGTTCCGAAAAGTGATATTCAACTCATAGCTCCCACTGTCATGCTTTTAGTTGAAAAAGACATGCATCCCGTAATGCAATGGTCATTTATGTTGGCCGCTAAGGAATTGGGCCAATCAAAAAACAATTTTTTCTCAAAACCAGGCTTCTTCCCTAAGAATACCGATCAATCTTTTGAGCTTAGTCCAATTGCAAAGCGATACTATGACTCTGGCGTACCCCCACTATTTAAATATTTTCCGCTATGGTTAGCCAGTCTCATTGATGAGGTATGGTTTTACGTACTATCTTTATTTGCTGTTATCTATCCCTTTAAAAAGTTATTCTTTAATTTCAGAGAAATCCCAAGCTCTTATTATGTAGAAGATCGCTATCAAAAATTACATGATCTTGAATATATTTATCGAAGCACTAATGACCTTAAAGAATTAGAAAAAAATCTTGAAAATCTTAACGACTTAGAAGCAGAAATCGCATCAGCATGGATCGAAAAAAGTAAGCTTGGAAATAGTTACACGCTACGCAATTCTCTTGCGCGTATAAAAAATGAAAATAGTAAGAAAATTGAGACGCTAAAGAAAAAAGCAGCTAATCCTCTGTGATGGTGTAAATCAATGAGTCCGTGTTTTTAGAACGTCCGATAAATTTATAGATTGCGGTTTTTGCTCGCCGAATTGGTGGCATATCCTTAGAACTTAAAATGAGCTCGTCACCAAAAACACCATTTAGATTTAAACGACATCCCTTATTAATTTCAACATAAGCAGCGCCATCGTCTGCTTCAAGGTCAAATAAATCACGATCCGATCCGCCACTACCTAAGCTAATAGTTAAACTTTTTTTAATTTGAATACGACTACTACGGACATCTAAACCATCTTCAGTAGGATCTTTGACATAAACCGAATCTAACTGAATATCAGAGTTTGTTAAATCAATACCTCCATCACCAGAATAGTAACTTTTTAAACTATTTATATTCCACTCATTTCTACCAACACCTAAAATTGAAATTCCATCAATATCATCTCCTCTTTTCAACGATTGTCTAATTTTTTTCGAGAATGTTTTTTGATTAGAGTCAAGGCGTCCCAAGTAAAAAGTTTTTATTTCATCAGCGTTAAATTTTGAAAATCGCTTCTTTGGATTACATTTAATTGAAATACTGTCTTTGCTCGCAGAACGATGGTTACCACAGAACCAAATACCACCATTATTAGCAAGTTTTTCTGGTTTACCTTCTGAATTCGCTGCTCTTAATGAAAATTTTTTAGCGCGCAATTTAGACCCCTGCTCAAAAATCAATGCTGTACGCTTTATTTTCGAATTACGAACTATCCCATTCATCAGGTATAAAGTGGCTCCATCCTGAATAGTTAAAACGACCCCGGGACGAACTCGGACCTCTTGGGTTATGAAATAAATTTTTTTATTAGTAAGAATTGTATTTTTTGCAATATTTCTTGAAAGGAGTTGTATCGGTTTCATGTTGATACTCCATAAAAGATTTCAAAATCTAAAGGTCCACATTTGACTTGTTATTTATTAGCAGGATAGAAATCAAATGGCTTCGACTCAACAAAGCTATCTAAGGCATTACCAGAATAAATTTTTCCTCCAAGCAAGTCTAATTTTTTGATTGGCGCACCTTTAGTAAAATTAATTTTTTTTAAATCAACCCAAAAGATGCTTGGAGAGGTTGCTGAATCATAGTAATAAATTAGATTTTTGTGATCTGAAACGGTTCTCCACAATGTTGAAGAAATATTGGGCTCACCAGGTGTTGTGATGCCTAAGGGAACTCCGACGCTTCTCATGACGCCAAGAGTGCTAAACAAGGCTTGATTTAAAAAATTCTGGTTAGGAACAGCACTGATGTATCGATTATCAGTCGTCTTTGGAACTGCATTATTTAAAAAAGATGCTCGCGCAAAACGATCGGCCGCCCTGTTTGTTCCAGGCAAGAATACTGTCCCGCCAATGTTTTTCCAATACTCATTTAATGCCAATTGCTTTTCAAAAGTTGGGCTATTAGTCATTACTTGATATTGGCGTCCATGATGAATTATTAATTTTCCATCAATATATTCAAAAATTGCTGAGTCACCAGATCTATCGGAAATTGATAGATGGATTGTGGACTTCTTCCCATTTGGTAAATCTGGGTTGGCAATTCTAAATTTTTCTTTTCTAAGCTCCTTGACTGCTTCATGTACCGTTTCAAAATTATCCAAAACATACTGTAACCACAAAGAGAGTGACATGACAGGACGATCGTCACTTTTGCCATAATCAGATTCAACTAAATACAACATGTTTGCTACCAAACCTTTTTCATTCATTCCATCTGATGAGGCAATGTCATAAGCAGCTGCAATAACACTCCCATACTTGGATACCCACTCTATAGTCTTGGGAGCTCCAAGACCACTTCGCTTAATACCCCTTGGAAATATCCAGAGATTAGTCTTAAGATCCTCAGCCCAGTCCATGCTACGTCCGGTGATTACGACACTGTCCTCCCCTAAATAAACAACTCGGGAACAAGCTATTGCATAGTTGGAAAAATAAAGACTGCCGATAAGAAGAAAAACAAATAGTCTTTTAGCGATTGTATTTTGGATCATCATTTTCACCATCAAATTTAATAAAAACTAGAAATAAGCATTGTTTAATAAAATTCCGCGGTCATTTCTACTCATGTTACCTTTTTAACTTGATTTGTATTCATAAATCAATTCATGGATTTTAGATATTCGATCAGCTCAATACGCTCGATGTGAGATAAACCCCTTCCAATCACACCCGGACCAGGGCTATTGTTGAATTCATGCCCTTTATTGCTATTTCCAGGTATGGACGTATCAAATAGAAAACCATTCTTAATTTCAGAGCTGACAAATCCAAGCAGTTTGGGATCATATTCATAAGTTCCTAACCAAAACTTCGAAGAACGCTCGGCAACAGGACTTAATAATTCATACATATTGGGGACTGAGCCATTATGTAGATATGGGGCGCTACTCCAAACACCATTTAAGGTTCTCGCTCTGTAGACTAGATCACCTTTCATAATATTATCTCTTCCAAACCCATTAGCAATTTTTCGCTGGCTTTCGCTGTAATCCAATAAGTCATAGGACCGATTTTTTATCCTTTCGGTCACATAAGTTAAGGCCTCACTGCCACCCACCCTTTTGTGATTGCCCGACAATTTCGATATATCAAAAGTTTGACTTGCAAATTTTTCTGCATAAACAGGGTCGGTCCCAATGATATGGATAGGAATATTTGTAATAGTAAATTTGGCTTTCTCGCTTAAGGGGTATGGATTTGCTTTTGGAGAATGGCAACTCGCACACAATTCATCAAATAGTTTTTGACCCTTAACAGCTTTTAATGTATCAATTGCGCCCAAAAGATCGATTGGCCATATTGGGGCCTTTAGTTTTCTAAAAGCCACATCTGTGCTCTCGAGAGCCTTTATATCAACAGAACTATCCCATTTTAAAGGCTCTGCATTTGGTTTTCCATCTGAATCAATAAAATTAGTCCAACCATTTGCCCCAAGAACTTGTAAAACATTCTGAGCCATAGGTTGGCTAAATGATGAGTTGTAATGCATCCAATCAAACTTCCAAATATCCCATAAAAACGGAATACTGGCTGGGGCTGAGAGCGCATGGAAATTTGAATTTACCTTCAACGTTGTTGCGAATAATAAATTACCAATGCCATTTAAAGCATCAAGCCTGCCTGGCCCGCCTGCAATACTATTTTTATAAACGTCAATGAGCTCTTTGCTAGCCCAGTGATTGCTTTTCAAGGCTTTTTTCACCTGATTGCGCAATTCCTCGTCCGAATCCTTTGTTTGCTTACGAACATTTAAGCTAAATTTTTCCCATTTTTTTGAATTCTTATAGGTCTCTTCCAATGCCATTTGGTATTCAACAAAGAATGTGGCTAAATCAAGTAGGCTAGAGCCGCCAGAGATTCGAACTGCATTACCCTTATAGTTAATTTGAGTGGTATGACAAGCTGCACATGTAAAACCAACCTTGCCATTGACATGAGGATTGTGTCGGGATACAGCAAATCCTATTGGAAGATTGTCAGGATTATTTTTATTTTTTTCGTCATAAAGAAAACCAATACTTTCCATGAACTGCCGGCCCATCAATTTTTGGTTTTTCCCTTGACGCTCCAAGGAAATTATCCAGGCTAATGGTGCAAAAGTCTGTCCGGCTGACAAATAATGCCAATTGTCTCTTTCATTTTTTGTCCACCCCTGCTCTAACCATTTATACGATTCCACTTGTTGGTAAGGCAAAGTCAGAGAACGACGCTGCTGTGCATGACTAATATCTACCATCTGAGATACAACAAAGAATAGGAGTAAAGTTTTTGAAAGCATTTTGCTAGACGCTTCGGGAAATATTTATTTCCTCTTGACCCACTCCCAGTCATAACTTACAGCAGGATGTGATTTAGGCGGATCTTGATCGATTACTTTTAAGTATTCAATTAAATCATAGCGCTCAGTAACGGAGAATTTTCTACCGATGATGCCAGGCCCCTTTCCATCATTGAATTCGTGCCCAATGTTTTGATTACCACTAATGGTAGTATCAAAAAGAAAGTAATTGCCATTTGAATTATCAGTTAGGTATCCTAATTTAACTGGATCATACTCATAGGTACCCGTCCAAAATTGTTTTGAACGCTCGTTCACAGGACTTAACAACTCAAATATATTTGGTACAGATCCATTATGTAAATACGGTGGGCTAGCCCAAATTGCCTCTAGAGTTCGAGCTTTGTATGCAAGTGGGGCACGAATCAAGTTCTCACGGCCAAATCCATTCATCTGGTTCCGTTTTTCTATATCAAGTTTTAACTTTTCATATGCATAATTTTCAATTTCATTAATAGCAAAAGTTAAGCCCTCGGACGCAGACATTGGCTTTGAACTACCCGTAAGCTTCGAAAGATTAAATCTGCGCTCATTGAATGTTCTAGCATGGGCGGCATCTGTACCGATAATATTCAGCGGAACTAATGCCACAGCCAGCTCTGCTTTCAGATTATCGGGTGAGCGAATAGGACGAGGCGAATGACAGCCGGCACAATTTTTTTCAAAAAGAATTTTTCCTCTTTTGGCTTTTGTTTGATCCACCGATCCAAGAATATTTTCAGGCCATCGAGGAGGTGATAATTTTCTAATTCCCGCTTCCATTTCAGAAGCACCATCAAAATCAACAGAAGTTTTCCAGCGATCATTTCCTTTTACAGGAACGCCATTACCTTCTACGAAATTTGTTGTCCCATTATTACCAAGAACTTGAAGAATATTACGAGCCATTGGTTGTGTGAATGAGGCATTGTAGTGAACCCAATTAAACTTCCAGATGTTCCATAACGGCGGATAGTTTGATGGGGCGTTGCTTTGATAATAATTTGAAGCAACCAGAAGTCGTTGTCCAAAAATATAATTTCCAATCCGATTAAAGGCATCTGCTCGACCTGGACCAGCGACTACATAAGTGCCAGGAGACTTTTCTGCAGCATTCGAAGCCCAGACAATTTCTTTGAGGGCATTATTTACCTTCTCTCGTAAATCGTATTCGCTTATTTTTTCAATGCTTTGAACGCGCTTAACAAAACGATCCCATTTGCTCTTGTCGTTCACTGTGATCGCTAATGATTCATAAAATTCACCCAATATGGTGGTGATATCAAAATTAACTGAACCGCCGTCATACTTTATTTGCTTACCTTTATAGGAAATTTGACCTGTATGGCAAGCGGCACATGTTAATCCAAAGTATCCGCTAACAGGCGAATTCTGAGACCCAACCGCAAAACCAATTGGTAAGTCGAGTGGGTTTTTTGAATTTTTATCGTCATATAAGACACCCAGTCGCTTAAGATATTCTCGATCTAAAAAAAGAGTTTTGGAGTTCCCCGCTTCCAAAGATTGAAGCCAGCTAACTGGTGCCAAAGCTTGCCCGAGGGATAGATTGTGCCAATACTGTCTTTCCTGAGATGTCCAACCCTGATCGAGCCAATGTGTATTGCTATCTTGAGATTGCGCTTGATGGGCTAAGAAAATGCAATTGAGAAAAAATGCCAAAAGAATCAATTTATGTTTCATATTTTTCCATACTCCTCAAGCCGCACTCCGTAAAAAACTATTTTTCAGACCGCATTTCAACATTTTCTCTAATTTTTAGATAACTTAGGATGGCTACGAACCACATCGTAAATATTGTTATTAAGGCCATAGATTTATACATAACCATAGTATTCCATTCCACGCCTACAGGATCCTTAACAACCATATCGGTCCCGGCAAAAGGTAAGATGATGACTGGCAGACTTAACGTAACATAAACGAAAATAACTTGATACCAATGACTATTTTTAACATTATTTTTGGTTTTAATTGATGAACCATGTGGTGTTTTACTTATATATAGTGCAAAAACTTGAAAAAAAGAATAGGTGCACAAAAGCCAACCTAAGTAATTCATGATCGGAACACCAAAAAAACTTCCCCCATCATGCCAAAACCAACTTTTGTTGATTGTTGAAGAGATACTATCAATCTGTAAGTCCCACATAGTCATTACAAATGAAGATATAAGGGGAACACTCCATATTTGCCCTCCCTTTAATTGATTGTTAAATACACCGCATAGAATAAGTGAAATACACCATGAAATGTAACCAACTACAAAATATGTCGGAGCAATAATAATTGGTACAAGAAATAATTTTGGCCCCAAAGAATCTGCGTGGTGATAATTCCCAAACGGAAATCCTGTTGCAACACTTAAGTTCTCATAGGCGCTACTGATAATAAAAACGATCCCAAAAAAAATTAAGAATTTTTTTAATCCATATTGAAATGTCCCATGGATTAACGCAATTCCTAAGAGGATTCCAATATTTAGAATAAAAATTAATGAAACTGGAATTAAACCAGTCAAAGATTTAACAAGGGTAAAGATCAAATACGTAGCAACTAAAATCCATACCAGTCCTTGAGCTGATGTTTTAACTTCCTTCATCTTGTCTATTGACCCTAAAAAATTTTAAGTCAGTATAAAAAATAATCAAATAAATGTGTGATACCTAGGGTTTTCCAGCAAAATAGTGGAATATGTTTAAGAAAAATCTTAGAGTGATGAGTTCTGGTAAAAATAGTTGATTAGATAACTTACTGAGATAAGTTGAATTAAACTCAAACGACAGCGTTGATCTCAATTGGTTTTATTTAAATAATCATACATTTATGACTCAGTTGATCAGGCTTATCATATTCATATCTTCAGCTTTAGCTCTGATTTCATGTGGATCATTAAGTAGAACAACCAATCCAACTATTAAAACTAATCTTGGTTTGATTCAGGGGATCCAACGATACGGCACCGTCAACGAATATCGTGGCATCCCCTATGCTCAGCCACTTACTGCGCAAGATCGTTGGACAAAAGCAAGGCCAATTACTGCCTGGAACGGAACACTAAATGCCACATCATTTGGAGCCGCCTGCCCCCAACAACGAAGATTTGACCTTACCGAGGAAAGCCTGATTGAGGACTGTTTAACTCTGAATGTAACAACGCCAACCAATGTAACCAGCTCAGAAAAATTACCTGTTTTAGTGTGGCTGCCCGGGGGCGGTTTTGTTGGTGGATCATCCAATTTATACCGCCTAGACAAACTTGCCCATGAAGGAAGAATCATTGTTGTATCACTGAACTATCGTGTAGGGGTCCTGGGATTTATGGCCCATCCCTCCATCAGCGATGGCTGGAACGGTAATCTTGGTTTAGAAGATCAGCGTCTTGCTATGCAATGGGTAAAAGATAACGTTGAGGCATTTGGTGGTGATAGTTCAAAAATTACGATTGCTGGAGAATCGGCCGGAGCTGCATCAACCTGTTTACATATTCTAAGCAAAACAAAAACCCAGGGTTTATTTCACCAAGCTATTCCATTGAGCTACAACTGCCTTTATGAATGGCCAAGTTTACAAACTGCACTTACCCAATCCAATATCACTAGTGATAGCAGTCCCCGCACCCCCATTTATCAGCGCATGGCAAAAAAACTAGGCTGCGCAGATTCGGGCTCAGTCCAAGAATTAAATTGCATGCGGAACAAACCTATAGCAGAAATACTGACTAAACAAGGAGAGGTCAGTGAGATCGTTCCCTTATTTCCATTCGGTCCAGTAATTAATAATGGTTCAAATGGAACAATACCTCTGGAAAACTTTAGCGCGTCTCAGATTTCTGCAAATATCAACAAGATTCCTATTCTCTATGGTGGTGCAAAGGATGAGCTTCGTTTATACGTCGCTTATGCAACAATTGCTAACCCATCAGAAAAAACATCTCACCTATCTGCAAAGTTTAGAAACGATCAGTTCTATAGTTATTATTCACTTGATCCTTCACCACTACCTTGCTCAACTTGTGGAAATAAAGAGGACTATTGGTCTACAAAACGCGCAACAATATTCCGAGAATATTTTGGGACTGGACCAATCAGTGCTGATGGCTTAGGCTCCATGTTTTCTGACTACACTCCTGTTGTAGGCTTAAGTAATTGTGCATATCTAAGAACAGCAAACGCATTTAGCTCAATTATGCCCTTATATCAATGGGAATTTGCAGATCCAGATGCGCTTGTTTTGGGAGTGGGTATTGCGCCGGGACAAGTGCCTAGAATGGATCTTGGGGCGGTTCACTCTGCTGCTTTAAATTATTTCTTTCCCAATTTGTCTAACACTTCGGCTATTGATGCTCCAGACTTACCCTCAAAATCTCAATTATTAGCAAATGAGATGGTACAAGTTTGGGCTAACTTCATAAAAACTGGGGCTCCTCAAACAACAAATCTATCAAATTGGCCAAGATTTAATTTAGCCAACACCAATGTGATGCGCTTTATCCCAGAAAATATTTCTTTAACTAATGCTGAGTCTAATCACAAATGTAGTTTCTGGAAAAGTCTTGATCCAAAACTAAAACCAATATCAATTCAATGACTCTTAATCACTATCCACAATTAATTTTGTATTCACTCCTATTGTTTAGCTACCATCAGGAGCTGAATTTGCGACCCACGCCTTAAGGGGACTAAAAAATCTGCAGAGATAATTTTGGACAATAATTCATAGAATGAAGGTCACGCGTATTTACATAAACAGTGCTCTTTTGGGCTCATTGGGGATCTCCTGTCGGGTTGATGGTATTCGTAGTTGGTTGTTGGGAAAACTGACATTTCAAAGCGTCCTTTTAAGGGACGCTTCCATGCCAACAGCAATAACAACTTTCCCCTAGGCCCTGAGGGCTACAATCAGAATTCATACTAATTTCTGATACTTTTATCCATGATCACTGGCTTATCCAACCCCAATGGCGTGGTGTATGTCGTCGATGACGATCAGGCGATACGGGGGTCTTTAGCCTGGTTATTAGAAGCCAATGGTTTTAAGGTCAGTTGCCATGAATCCGGTGAGCGCTTTTTAAAGGCACTGGAAAGCCGCGATCCCACTACTCCAATCTGCGCTCTTTTGGATCTTAATATGCCAGGCCTATCCGGTATTGAGGTTCAGCAAAAGCTCAACCTTAATAAACAATCCATTCCGCTTGCCTTTATCACCGGGTTTGGTCAGGTCCGAACTGCAGTTCAAGCTTTTAAGCAAGGCGCGGTTGATTTTATTGAGAAGCCCTTTGAAGAGAGAACAGTCTGTGATGTAGTCCGAAAAATGTTAGCCAGTGCAAAACAAGCGCAAAAAGATCATGGGCAATTTAACGAACTGCATGCTCGATTTAAGAGTCTCACCCCCCGGGAAATCCAGGTCTTGGATTTGATTGTGGCAGGCTGCATCAATAAAAAGATCAGTGAAAAGCTGGGTATTTCGATTAAAACGGTCGAAGCCCACCGTGCCAGCGTCACTGTAAAGCTAAAAGTCAGCCGCCCAGCTGCCTTAGTTGAAATCACCTTGAAGTATCGGGATATGCTCAAACAGCGCAAGCACTCAACTCCTTAAATCCCATGGGTAATAGCGCCCTTCACGCCATCGTCATTCACGAATTACGCAATTCCAACCCGAAGTTTCATAATCAGTATTGCGAACTTGTGAGTGGGATTACCGAGGAAATTCGGCAAGTTACCAAAGCGCATGCTAGCGCGATTGAGCACACCTGTTTTGTTGAAACCTTTGATCAATCAAATAACGAACCTGTTTTGCAGATTGTGATTGGAATCAATAAGAACAACTTTCAACTCTTTGTCCACATCCATAAAGACCGCTTCTTTGTGATTCGGCAAGACCAAGAACGGGTCAAGGCAATGACTGCGTCAGAGGCGCTAGAGATTATCAAAGCCAAAATGAATAACCAGCTTAAGTGAAAAAAACAGATTTACTAGCTTTTACCCCCTTATAGCTGCCACCCACGGCTTAGAAGGGCTGAAAAATCTGTAGAGACAATGCTCGACAATGGTCTATGGTGGGTAGGAGACTGGTGTTCATTTTAGCAGTGATCGCTTGGAGTCACATGGGGTCTCGTGTGGTGGACATGGCATCCACAGGCACGTGTCGGGAAAACCAACCTTTATTGAGCGTCCTTTTAAGGGATGCTTATTGACCAACAGAAATAAAGGAGTAGTATTTCTAATACTAGGCAATACATCCACGTGGAGGTGTTTGATGA
>JACCDI010275543.1_pt1 | contig 12112 bp, 7 predicted proteins | sample 7442791 | NCBI WGS metagenome assembly JACCDI01 (sample SAMN15323434, study PRJNA562643) | freshwater metagenome | isolation source: river surface water | place: USA:Blue River Watershed | collected 2017-08-15
ATGCCGACGTTCCAAATGTCGACGCTCTACCCCAACAACGTGCTGAGCTACGTCGACGCAGCCTTGCGCAAGCCGCTGGTGGAGCACAGCGGTGTCTACCTGATTGGGCTGTTAATGCTCGGGTTTTTTGCGCTGCTACGCGCCGAAAAAGTGCAGCCCTGGCTCAGCGTGGCCGGCGCTTTGGCCTTTGGGTTTAGCGGATTTTTCATCATTTCGCTCGCCGCCGGACATAACGCCATAATTCACACCGCCGCCTACATGGCCCCGGTGATTCTGGGCATTCTGATGGTGTACCGCGGCCAACTTGCGGCCGGATTTGCCGTGACCGCCCTGGCCACCGGGCTCAATATTCACGCCAACCACTTCCAAATAACCTACTACACGGCGATTCCCGCGCTGGCGATTGCGGTCGCCTTTTTGGTGGAGCTCGCCCGCTCGGGCCAGGTGAAGGCTTGGGTGCTGCGCTCGGCTCTGCTGCTCGGCGCGGCCGTCGTCGGCATCGGGCCCAACTTTGGCAACCTATGGTCGACCTACGCCTACACCCAGGCGACGATGCGCGGTGGGCACTCCGACCTGAGCCCGCTTCCCGACAGCACGGGGGCGGCCCCGGCGGCCAAGGCCGAGGGCCTTGACTTTGATTACGCCATGTCGTGGTCCTACGGCGTGACGGAGTCGCTCAACCTCTTCATTCCCAACTTAATGGGCGGCGGAGCCAAGCAGAACTACGAGGGCACCGAAACCTACGAAAACCTGGCCCGCGTCTTCCAGCAGCAGGGCTTGGGCGGCGAACGACTCAACGAAACGGTGAACCAGTATGCTGGATCGTTCCTGTACTGGGGCGACCAGAGTATGGTGAACGGTGCCTACTACCTCGGCGCCGTGGTGTTCTTTTTGTTTGTACTCGGGGCCATCACCGTGCGGGGCGCGACGCGCAACTGGGTGCTCGGCGCCCTGGCGGTAAGCTTAATCCTGGCCTGGGGCCGCAACGCCGAGTTCATCAACCGCTTTTTGTTTGACCACCTGCCGCTGTACAACAAGTTCCGCGTGCCCTCGATGGCCCTGGTTGTGAGCTTTTTGGCGGTGCCCTACCTCGTGTTTGTCGGACTTCAGCAGTGGCTTACCGGCGAAGGCAGCACCGCCCAAAAGCAGCGCGCGCTCTACCAAGCGGCCGGGATTTCGGGCGGATTGGCCGCTGTGGTTGCCCTACTGGGGCCGGCGCTGTTCTCCCTCGAGGGCTTGAACGACGCCAACCTCGCGCAGCAGGGTTTTGACCTCGCGCTCCTCGAAACCGACCGCGCCAGCCTCATGCGCAGTTCGGCCTGGCGCAGCTTCATCTTAGTGGCCTTAGCGGCCGGCGTTCTTTGGTTGCAGCTAAACGGCCGCCTCAAGCCCGCCGTGTTTGCCGGCGCCCTCATTGCCCTCGTGGCGGTGGACCAGTGGGGCTTCGACCGCGACCAGCTCGGAAGCGACGAATTCCAAACCGAGCGCGAATTCAAGTCGGCCTTCACTCCGACCCCGGCAGACGAATTCATCCTCAAAGACACCGACCTGCACTACCGCGTCTACAACACGACTTCGGGACTCACCAGCGACAGCTACACGTCCTACTTCCACAAGAGCGTGGGCGGCTACCACGGCGCCAAGCTCGCGCGCTACCAAGACCTGATCGAGCGCCAGCTTTCGCAGGGCAACATTGCAGCCTACAGCATGCTCAACACCAAGTGGGTCATCACGCAGGATCCCCAAACCGGAATCCTGCAGGCGCAGCCCAACATGAGCGCCTGCGGCAATGCCTGGTTCCCGGCCGAGGTTCGCCAAGTGGCCAACGCCGACGAGGCCATGGCCGCGCTGAGCAATTTCGACCCGATGCAGACCGCCATCGTGGAGCAGGGCGTGCATGCCGAGCGCCTGCTGAACTCCCAAGCGCCCGATTCGACGGCGCGCATCACCCTGACGAAGTACGACCCCAAGGTCATGACCTATGCGGTCGAGGGACTGACGTCCAACTCGGCGGCGGTGTTTTCGGAAATTTTCTATGAAGTCCCGGGGCAGCGCTGGGTAGCCACGGCCGACGGCGTGGAGGTTCCCGTGGCCCGGGTGAACTACGTGCTGCGCGCGGCGGTCCTTCCGGCGGGCACCAAAGAGGTCGTGTTCCGTTTTGAGCCCGAAACCTACACGACGGGAAGCTCGATCGACGGCGCTTTTTCACTGCTGCTGCTCGCCTCGCTCGGATTCGCCCTTTGGATCGAGTTCAAGCGCCGCCGCAGTGCCTAAACGCATCCTCGTCGCGACCTACTACTGGCCCCCGGCCGGCGGACCGGGCGTGCAGCGCTGGCTCAAAACGGCCCAAGCCCTCAAGCAGCTGGGCCACGACGTCGAGGTACTGACCGTCGACCCAGCCTATGCAACCTACCCGCTGCGCGACGAGAGCCTGCGGGCCGAAACCCACGGAATTCGCGTGCACGCCACCCGAGCGCGCGATTGGTTCGGCACCTACCAAAAGCTCACCCGCCGCAAGGAGGTTCCGTTCAGTGGCTTTGCCAACCAGGCCGGTGCGCCGGGCCCCATCCAGCGCCTTTCGCGCTGGGTGCGCGGCAACTTTTTTTTACCGGACCCCCGGCGCGGATGGAACCGATACGCGGTCGACGAAGCCCTGCGGCAGCATGCCCGAGCGCCTTTCGATTTGGTGGTGACGAGCGGTCCGCCCCACTCCACCCACCTGATTGGGCTGGAACTGCAGCAGCACGGACTGCGCTGGTGGGCCGACTTTCGCGACCCCTGGACCGACATTTACTACTACCGCATGTTTTACCCGTCGGCTTGGGCCCGCCGCCGCGACGCCGCCCTCGAGCGCCAGGTTTTGCAGCGCGCCGAGCGGGTGCTCTGCGTTTCCGATGACCTCAAGCGTTTGCTGGCGGGTAAATTGGACGGCGCCCACGAAAAATTCTTAGTGGTGCCCAACGGATACGACCCTTCGGACTTCAACGAACAGGCCCCGGTGCCCCGCAACGAGGTCCGCACCGTGGTCTACACCGGCACACTGACGCTCGACTACCCGCTTGAAGCGCTTTATTCCGCCCTGCGGACCTACACCACCGAGCACGGCGCCCTGAACGTGGTGTTTGCCGGTCGCCCCGCCCGAGAAGCCCAAGAGGCCCTCGAAGCGTTGGCGCGCGAGCTGCCCTTGGGCGTGGAATTCAAGGGATACCTGCCCCACGCCGAAAGCGTAGCCCTGCTGCAGGGGGCCGACGCGCTGCTGCTGCTGATTCCCGAGCTGCCGAACAACCGCGGAATCCTCACCGGCAAACTCTTTGAGTACTTGGGCAGCGGCCGACCCGTGTGGGGATTTGGTCCCGTCGACGGAGACGCCCACGCCATTTTGCGCGAAACTCAAGCGGGCGGACTTTTTGAAGACGCGCACGAAGCCGCCGCCGCCCTCGCCCAATGGCCCGCCCAGGGCGCCAGCCCTGAGGCCCGGCGCCGCTACACGCGGCTCGGCATCGCCCGGGAACTGGCCGCTTACTTCGACAAGTAGTAGTTGCGCTCGCTGTACAGCTTGCGGAACAGCGGGTCGCGCAGCGACTCGATGAAGTAAATCGCCTCGCCGGTCGACTTCATTTGCGGCCCCAGCGTCTTGTTCACGTCGGGGAACTTGTGGAAGCTGAAGACCGGAACCTTAATGGCCCATCCGCCCTTTTTAGGGTTGAACGTGAAGTCGGTGACCTTTTTGGTGCGGAGCATCACCTTAGTGGCCGCGTTCACGTAGGGCTCTTGGTAGGCCTTACAGATGAACGGCACCGTGCGCGACGCCCGCGGATTGGCCTCAATGATGAACACCGTGTCGTCCTTGATCGCGAACTGAATGTTGATCAGGCCCACGGTGCCCAGCGCCCGCGCAATGGTGTGGGTGTGGTCGACGATTTGCTGCATGATCAGCTCACCGAGGTTGAACGGCGGCAGCGTGGCGTTGGAGTCTCCGGAATGCACGCCGCAGGGCTCGATGTGCTCCATGATTCCGATGATGTGCACGTTTTCGCCGTCGCAAATCGCGTCGGCCTCCGCCTCAATGGCGCCGTCGAGGTAGTGGTCCAGCAGCACGCGGTTGCCGGGGAAGTCCTTGAACAGCTCGACCACGTGGGTTTCCAGCTCGTCGTGGTTGATCACGATTTTCATGCCCTGTCCGCCCAACACGTAGGAGGGGCGCACCAAGATGGGGTACCCGAGCTTCTCGGCCACCGCGCGGGCCTCGTCGGGCCGCGTGATCACGTCGAACTTGGGGTACGGAATGCCGTGCTCGTGGAGCAGGGTCGAGAAGCGTCCGCGGTCTTCGGCGAGGTCCAGCGACTGGTAGCTGGTGCCCACAATCGGAATCCCAAACCGGTCCAGTTTTTCCGCCAGCTTCAGGGCCGTCTGGCCGCCGAGCTGCACGATGACGCCCACGGGCTGTTCGTGGCGAATGATGTCGTAAATGTGCTCCCAGAACACGGGCTCAAAGTAGAGCTTGTCGGCGGTGTCAAAGTCCGTCGAGACCGTTTCGGGGTTGCAGTTGATCATGATGGTTTCAAAGCCCTCTTCCTTGGCCGCCAGCACCCCGTGCACGCAGCTGTAGTCGAACTCGATTCCCTGGCCGATGCGGTTCGGACCGCTGCCGAGCACAATAATCTTCTTGCGGTCGCTCGACGGGCTGTCGTTGCGGGCGCCGAGCGCCCCGGGCTTGCCCGATCCGCGCTCAAAAGTCGAGTAGTAATAGGGCGTTTGGGCCGGAAACTCTGCGGCGCACGTGTCCACCAGCTTCCACACCCGCTCGATTCCGAGCTTCACCCGCAGGTCGTGCACCTCGCTCTCGAGGCAGCGCATCATGTGGGCAATTTGGCGGTCGGCAAACCCCTTCATTTTGGCTTCGAGCAGCAGTTCGCTGGAAATCGAGCCGAGGTGGTGCTGCTCCAGGCGGCGCTGGGTGAGCATCAGGTCTTCGATTTCGCGCAAGAACCACATGTCGATCTTGGTGATTTCGTGGATTTTGCGCAGCGGAATCCCCATCTGCATGGCATCGTACAGCACAAACACGCGGTCCCAGCTGGCGTGCTCCAGCTTGTGCAAAATCGTGTTTTGGTCGGTCAGGCCCTTGCCGTCGGCGCCCAGCCCGTTGCGCTTGATTTCGAGCGACTGCGCGGCTTTGTGAAGCGCTTCCTGAAAACTGCGGCCGATGCCCATCACCTCACCTACCGACTTCATCTGCAGGCCGAGGCGGCGGTCGGCCCCCTCGAACTTGTCAAAATTCCAGCGCGGAATTTTCACAATCACGTAGTCCAGCGTGGGCTCAAAGTAGGCCGTCGTGGTTTTGGTGATTTGGTTGTTCAGCTCATCCAGCGTGTAGCCAATCGCCAGCTTGGCGGCAATCTTCGCGATGGGGTATCCCGTAGCTTTCGAGGCGAGCGCCGACGAACGCGACACGCGCGGATTGATTTCAATCGCCACGATGTCTTCCTTCTCGTCGGGGCTCACCGCAAACTGCACGTTGCAGCCTCCGGCAAAGTTGCCGATCGAGCGCATCATCTTGATGGCCATGTCGCGCATGCGCTGGTAGGTCGTGTCAGACAGCGTCATGGCCGGAGCCACCGTGATCGAGTCGCCCGTGTGAATGCCCATCGGGTCCATGTTCTCGATCGAACAGATGATGATGACGTTGTCGTTGGCGTCGCGCAGGAGCTCGAGCTCAAACTCCTTCCATCCCACCAGGGCCTTGTCGATGATGACTTCGTGGATGGGGCTGGCTTCGAGTCCGCGCTTCAGGGCGCTGTCGAACTCCTCTTTATTCCACACAAAGCTGGCGCCGCTGCCGCCCAAGGTGAACGAGGCGCGCACGCAGAGGGGGTAGCCAAACTCTTGCGCGATCTCCTTGCCCTTGAGGTAGCTCGTGGCAATCTTGGCGGGCGCATACGGAATCTCAATCTGGTCGAGCAGGTTCTTGAACTTGTCGCGGTCCTCGGTGATGTGGATCGCCTCGATGTCGACGCCGATGATGCGCACCCCGTACTGCTCCCAAAGGCCTTGCTTGTCGGCCTCGATGCAGAGGTTCAGCGCAGTTTGTCCGCCCATGGTCGGAAGCACCGCGTCAATTTTTTGCTCCTGAAGAATTTTCTCGAGGCTCTCGACCTCGAGCGGAAGCAGGTAGATGTGGTCCGCCACCACCTCGTCGGTCATGATCGTCGCCGGGTTGGAGTTGATCAGCGAAACTTCGATGCCTTCGTCGCGAAGCGAGCGAGCGGCTTGGGACCCGGAGTAGTCGAATTCGCAGGCTTGGCCGATGACGATGGGGCCTGATCCAATGAGGAGGACGTGCTTAATGTCGTGGTTGCGGGGCATGATCTTGAGGAACTTAGTCAAATATCGGGTTTAGGCAGCGGCCATCGAATCGCGAAGGCACAAAAAAAAGGTGCTGCTTCCGCAACACCTTTTCGTAGATTGAATTGAAGGCATTAACCCTTGGGGTTACCCTCGTCCGACACCGTCAAACGCTTGCGGCCGCGTGCGCGGCGTGCAGCTAATACGCGACGGCCGTTTGCCGTAGCCATGCGCTCGCGGAACCCGTGCTTGTTCACGCGCTTGCGCTTCGAAGGTTGAAATGTGCGTTTCATCGTGTCGTGTTTTGTGCCTTCACCGCGGCCTTGACCGGGATTCGGGCTGCAAATATAGTTCGAATTTTCAAATCACAAGGGCTGTATCTTTGAAAATATGCCAAGCACGCAAAGAATTTGGATCACTGGGGCCAGTGAAGGCATTGGCCGGGGCCTCGCCAAGCACTACCGAACCTTGGGTTGGCAGACGGCAGGTACGGCCCGGCGCGCACAAGGTCCGCCCGAGGTCGACCTGTGGATTCCGGCGGACCTTACCCGGGAATCCGACCGCGTCCGCGCCGTCGACGCGCTCCTCGACCGCGCCGGATGGCCCGACCTGGTCGTGCTGAACGCGGGCGTTGGCCACCTGGCCCCGTCGGCCGAAACCCGCCCCGAAGACGCCGAGCGCGTCTTTGCGCTGAACTACTTCGCTCCGGTGGAACTGACGCGGCTCCTGCACGCGCGGAGCGAGGGCCGCGCGCTCCACGTCGTCGTCGTGTCGAGCATCGCCGCGCGCTTCGGGCAAAAAAACCTGGCCACCTACAGCGCCAGCAAGGCCGCCGTGGCGTTGTGGGCCGAATCCCTAAACGAAGAATGGCAGGGCACGCCCCACCGCATCCAGCTGGTGCTGCCCGGCGTCGTCTCCACCGACATCATGCGCCACAGCCTGTCGAGCGACGGCACGCCCTTGGGTGACCGGGCTCAAGCCCACCAAGGCTGGACGGTCGACCGCGCCGCTCGGGCGGTGGAGCGCGCGGCACGAAGCCGGCGTTTTTCGCACATTTTGGCAAGTCCGGGTGTGCGGCTTGCCCTGATTCTGCACGACCTTTGCCCTAGCTTGTTTTACTCGCTTTTGCGCCGCAAACCATGAAGACGATCATCAACCCTTCGGTACTGGAACGACTGCCTGAGCTCACCGCGCAGTTTGCCGCCGGACAGCCCCAGCACGTCGTGCTCGACCACTTTCTGAACGAAGACGTAGCGAACGCGCTGCACCAGCACTTTCCGTCGGTGGATTCGCTCAAGGTCAAGCGCAAGTCGCTGAACGAAAACAAGGTCGAGGACTACCACTTCGAGCGCTGGGACCCCATCTTCACCGAGGTGCGCAACGCCATTCGCTCGACCGAATTCAGTCAGTGGATGAGCACGCTGACCGGCATTGAAAACCTCCAGACGCCCGACGACGCGCTGGGATCGGGCCTGCACCAGGGCGGCCAGGGCAGCTTTGTCGACGTGCACATCGACGTCAACTTCGACCCCAAACTCAAGCTTTGGCGCCGCATTAACTTGCTGATTTACCTCAACCGCCATTGGGACGAGGCCTGGGGCGGACACCTCGAAATCTGGGACCCCCAAATGACGACCGTGCTGCACCGGGTCGCTCCGCTGCACAACCGCGCGATCATTTTCTTGACCGACGAAAAAAGTCCGCACGGCTACAAAGCCATCAACGTGCCCGAGGGCGAGTCGCGCAAGAGCTTTTATGCCTACTACTTTACTGAAGTCAGCGAGGGATTCAAGTACAGCGATTCGAAATTCATTGCGCGTCCCGACGACAGCTTCGCCCGCCGCAGCGCCACAGCTGTCAAGGAGTGGACCAAAATCCGCGCGAAGCGGGTGCTGAATGCCCTGGGCGTGAAAATGCTCGACTTCCAAGACAAGAACCGCTTTTAAGGCTTCGATGGCCAAAGCCCAGTTCGGCAACAAAACGCCCAAAAAACCGATTACGTGGACCGCGCTCAAGCAAATGGCGCGCATGTACGTCCACGTCAAGCCCTACCGCGGTGAATTCCTGCTGGGCCTGCTAATGCTGCTCCTGTCTTCGGGAAGCAACCTGGCCTTTCCCAAGTACTTGGGCGAACTGGTCGACGCGGCCCAGACCGACCCTTCGGCCATCGACGGCATCGCCGGGACCCTGGTCGCCTTGCTGCTCGCGCAGTCGGTGTTCAGCTTCGGCCGCATCTTTTTCTTTGAGCGGGTCGCCCAACGGTCCCTGGCGTCGCTTCGGGCGGCCATGTACAACCACCTCGTCAGCTTGCCCCTGCCCTTCTTTCACGAGAAGCGCATCGGCGAACTCACGAACCGCTTGCAGAGCGACATCGGCGTCCTCCAAGAAACGTTCACGAGCACCCTGGCCGAGTTCATTCGCCAGCTGGTCGTGATCGTGGGCGGAATCGCCCTGCTGGTCTACCAGTCGCCGTCGCTGACCGGATTCATGCTCTTGGTGCTTCCGTTGGTGGTCGTGCTGGGCGTGGCCTTCGGAAGCCGCATTCGCAAGTACGCCAAAGAGGTGCAAACGGCCTCGGCGGAATCCAACACGCTGGTCGACGAGACCCTGAGCGCGGTGGCTACGGTCAAGGCCTACACGCAGGAGGGCCACGAAAAAGCGCGCTACCGCTCGGCGCTGGAGCGGGTCGCGGCCTTGGGAATTCGCGGCGGAATCTACCGCGGCGCCTTCAGTTCCTTCATCATCCTCGGGCTGTTCGGCGCTTTGGTCGCCGTGATCTGGAAGGGCGCCAGCCTCATCGCCAGCGGCGAAATGGCGTCGGGGCAGCTCTTCAGCTTTGTCATTTACTCGGGCTTCATTGGAGGGTCGGTGGGCGGACTCGCCGACGTGTACAGCCGACTCCAGCGGGCCATGGGCGCCACCGAGGCCATCATGGCGATGCTCGACGAGCAGCCCGAAACGAGCAACCAGCAACCAGCAGCCAGCAACCAGCAGCCAGCAGCCAGCAACCAGCAGCTAGCGGTACGCTTCAGCGAAGTTCACTTTGCCTACCCGTCGCGACCCGACGTTCCGGTGCTGCAGGGCCTGGACCTCGTGGTGCGCGAGGGCCAGCAGTGCGCCTTGGTGGGCGCCAGCGGCGCCGGTAAATCCACGGTAGTCCAGCTCCTGTACCGATTCCACGACCCGCAGCGCGGAGCCCTAACGGTTCAGGGCCGCGACGCCCGCGATTGGCCGCTCGACGAGCTGCGCGGGCGCATGGCGTGGGTACCCCAAGACGTGGTGCTTTTTGGGAGGAGCATCCTCGAAAACATTCGCTACAGCCGGCCTGAAGCCAGCGACGACGAGGTGCGTCAGGCCGCCGAAGACGCCAACGCCTGGGAGTTCATTGAGCGCTTTCCCGAGGGATGGCAAACCCAAGTGGGCGAGCGCGGCGTGCAGCTCAGCGGTGGCCAGCGCCAGCGCATCGCGATTGCGCGCGCCATGCTGCGCAACCCCAAGCTTTTGGTGCTCGACGAGGCCACTTCGTCGCTCGACCCCGAGAGCGAAGCCCTGGTTCAGGGCGCCCTCGAAACCCTCATGAAGGGCCGCACCTCCCTGGTCATCGCCCACCGCCTTAGCACGGTGCGCCACGCCGACGTCATCGCCTTCCTTCACGAGGGCCGCATCGCCGAAATGGGCAGCCACGACGAGCTCATGGGCCTGGAGGGCGGACGCTACCGCGCCTTTGTGCAAAAGCAGTGGAACGGAACCCTAACTTCGTAGCAATGCACCGCATTCCTGCATTCCTCCGCAACAAGTACGTGCTCGCCGGACTGCTGTTCAGCGTGTGGATTTTGGCCCTGGACTCCAACAACCTGTTCATCCAATGGGAACTGAGCCAAGAAGTCCGCGCCCTTGAAGACGGCGTAGAATACTACCGCGGCGAGCTCGAGCGGACCAAACGCCGGCTGAACGAACTGGAATCCGACCCCAAACAGCTCGAGAAATTCGCGCGGGAAACCTACTGGATGCACCGACCGGGCGAAGAAGTCATGCTCGTGGAACCCCTGGACGCGGAATCGGACGACACGCTATGACCGAGCGCCTGCCCGAGTGCGCGACGCCCGGAGGCGCGCGCGAAACCCTGCCTGACTTGGGGCCCGCCTTCCCCGCCGAACGCCACATTACCTGCGATTTCGACGGGCGCCACCCCGCCGAGGCCAACCGGAACGCCCTCGAAGCGCTCATGGACGGGGCCAGCAGCATCCTGTTTTGGGTGCACTCCTCAAACGACGTGGCGGCCCTGGCGGCGGGAATTGACGCCCGCATCGCCCCGGTGCACTGGGTGGGCGACCTGAACCCCGGGGCGGTAGCGGCCTGCCTCGATTCTGCAAGTCAAGGGCTGTTCAACGCCGACCCCCTCGAGCAGAAGGCCCGCGGCGGAACCTGGTTTTCGGGAACCTGGGAGGGCGACCGTTCCCGGCTGCGTCAGGCCGAAGCCCTGCTCCCGCCCGCCATGGCCGCCGTGGTGAGCAACGCCTGCTTCGCGGCGCCGAGGGGCGCTGCAGCCCAACTCGCGTGGGGCTTAGCCAGCCTCGAGGCGATGGATCCGGCCCCCGGCCGCCCAGTGGGGCTGGTGCTCCAGGCCACCGAAGACTACTTGGAGACGGCCGCCATGGCCCAAGCCGCCCGACTGCTGTGGGCGCGCAATCCACTGTGGACGGTAGGGCGCGTGGCCGGCCCCCCAAGCGAAGACGCCGCCGACCTCGTCGACCGCGGTCTGCAGGCGCAGGCCCTGGCCTTGGGCGGGTGCCGCGACCTCTGGATTCAGCCCCTGAACGACCGTCCGCAGGCGGCGCGCTGGGCCCGCCACCAGGCCTTGGTGCTGTACTACGAGAGCGGACTGCTCCGCCACGATTACCCGCTGCGCGGAAGCTACCTGATTGAAGCATGGACGGCCCAACTCGCCGAACAAGCCCGCGCCCAAGTACAGCAGTGGACGCAGCGCGGGGGCCTCGCCCAGATTCTCGACCAAAACCTCGACCCATGGACGTAGTTCGCCTGCCCCACGAGTTTTCAGCGCCCGGCGAGCCGCCGTTTGTGCGCGGGCCTTACGCGTCGATGTACACCCAGCGCCCCTGGACCATTAGGCAGTACGCCGGGTTCAGCACCGCCGAAGAAAGCAACGCCTTCTACCGCCGCAATTTGGCCGCGGGCCAAAAGGGACTGAGCGTGGCCTTTGACTTGGCCACCCACCGCGGCTACGACAGCGACCACCCGCGCGTGCAGGGCGACGTCGGCAAGGCCGGCGTGGCCATTGACAGCGTCGAAGACATGAAGCGGCTGTTCGACGGTATTCCGCTCGGCGAAATGTCGGTGTCGATGACCATGAACGGCGCGGTGTTGCCCGTGCTGGCCTTCTACATTGTCGCTGCCGAAGAACAGGGCGTGGCGCCCGAAGCGCTGCAGGGCACCATCCAAAACGACATCCTCAAGGAGTTCATGGTGCGCAACACCTACATCTACCCGCCGGCCCCGAGCTTGCGCATCATCGCCGACATCTTCGGCTACACCAGCCGCTTGATGCCCAAGTTCAACAGTATTTCGATCTCGGGCTACCACATGCACGAGGCTGGGGCGTCGGCCGAAATCGAGCTCGCCTACACCCTCGCTGACGGACTAGAGTACCTGAGAACCGGAGTCGCGTCAGGGCTAGATATTGACGACTTTGCGCCCCGATTGAGCTTCTTTTGGGCCATCGGCATGGACTTCGTGACCGAAGTGGCCA
>JACCDI011615132.1_pt1 | contig 12111 bp, 16 predicted proteins | sample 7442791 | NCBI WGS metagenome assembly JACCDI01 (sample SAMN15323434, study PRJNA562643) | freshwater metagenome | isolation source: river surface water | place: USA:Blue River Watershed | collected 2017-08-15
CTGCCGCGAACTTAATTCTTTGTTCGCCAAAAGTATCCTCAACCACTAACTCGCCGCCCTCATATTCGCTTGGATCTGTCAGAAATAAGGTGCAGGAAATGTCTGTTCGAACGTGCTTTCCACTCGCAGCATGAGTTCTCACCGCATTATCAATATGATTGCCAAATTGATTATTTGAACCTTCATACTTATTGAACAATGGAGGGTAAATCTTCTTAGGAAGAGCGCCGGTAAGATACTCTGCGTTTCCTGATAGGGCCTCTAAAACAATAGCGCGAGCCTTTTGAGACTCAGTACCATCTTCAGGTAACTGGAAATTCTTCTTAGCTTTAGCCGACTGCGTACCCGCAGTAATTGATCCATCAGCCCAATTGGCGCTATCAATAATTTTGCGAACTTCAGATAGCTGGGACTTAGATAACACCTTAGGCACATGCAGCAACATATTCTCTCCGAGATAAATTAAAAACGAACAACTGCCTGTAGCTGATACGACCTTAAGGTGCCAGGAATTGCAAAGCCACCATTAACATATACAGACTCATAGTTGGTCGTATTTAATAAGTTCATCACATTTAACTTTAAAGAGTACTCTTTGATGTCGTACTGCAACATAGCATCTACACGAGCATACGCAGGAACTTGATTAGCTGTAATAGGCCCCGTGCCGGTGCTTAAACCATAAACCTGTCTTTGGCCAACCCCAAATACTCCGCCCCCAACCTTCCAATTTTGAGCAACCTTATAGGTTGTCCAAACGTTGTATGTATAGGCAGGAGCATTACGCGATCTCATGCCAACTAAGTTAGGATTTTGGCGAGTAGTCCCACTATAGCCTTGATCATCAATAATAGAGCTCATTAATGCTCCACCACTAAAAATATCCCACTTATCGGTAATACTCCCAGTAAGCTCAAGCTCAAACCCATTGGTATGTCTTTTTACTGAATCGATTGAGCTAGTACTGTTAATGTCGGTATTACGCTCCCATTTTTTCACCGCCTGATAAAGAGCTGCTCTTAATGCCAGACCATCATCCGTTACGTTCCACTTAGCACCCAACTCGCTTACTGCACTTCGCTCGGCCGGGTAGCCGGTTCCAGCCGAAAGTTGATATAAGTCAGCTGTTGGATTAAATGAGTCACTCCATGTGAGGTAGTAATTGGAATTTAAAGTGGGTTGATACAAGAGTCCCGCTCTATAACTTTGCTCACCAAAATTTAAATTTGCCTGGCGCGAAGGGCCAAATGTAGTTGCACTACCTGGGGCCTGGTAATTAGCCCTCAAGGAGTCATACCGAATGCCGCCCATTACTTTCCAGCCGGTATAAACCTCGACCATATCTTGAGCATAAATAGAAGCGGTATTACCCTTGTAATTTACTTGACTTGATGGTGTTTTAACCTGATTACCATAACCATATTTACAGGTATCACGAACAATGACATTATTGCGAATCACGTCAGCAGTACAACCAGTAGTATCGTAGGAATATCGCTCGGCATTCTCGTTGTATACCTCAACGCCAGTCAATAACTCATGTCCGATCGACCCAGTTGAGAACCGCTTATTAAAGTCTGACTGGAAAGCAAACGTTGATTCCTCCCCGCCGCGCGGATTGGCTAGGGCAAGAGCTGTTACTGGAAGAGCTGAGCGACCCTTATTAGACCAAAGCGAGCGGTCATAATGAGAGTAACGAATCTTGGTATTCAGGGAGGTATCTTTATCAAAAGTATATTGCTGGGACAAAGTAGTCAACTGGGTTGTGTTTTTCTCGTAATCTTGATTCGTGCCACTAAAACCTGTAGCGGTATTTAAGGGCTTCCCATTGACAAATCCAACACCAAAGTCTGGAGTATTGTTGGTATCGAGATAGTAGTAACTTAGGGAAACCTGATTATCAGTGCCAATACCGTACGTAACTGTTGGAGCAAAACCAAGTGTTTTATTTTGAACTACATCCCGCGAACTCTTGGCATCTTGAGCAACTGCATTTAATCGAAATGCAGTACTACTTTCTTGATTCAGCACAACGTTCATATCAGCAGTCCCGCGATAGTAGTCATAACTACCAGCTGTCACTGCGGCATTACTCTTATTCATCAGAAATGGTGTTTTAGTCACCTCATTGATAACCCCACCAGCTTGACCGCGACCGAACAACATGGAGGCCGCACCCCTGAGCACATCAACCTGAGTGACGTTGAAGAGGTCACGGTTGTATTGGGCTGTGTCTCTAATTCCATCAACATATAAGTCTCCAAAGCTATAAAAACCACGGATATTCATGTTGTCACCAATACGGCCGCCCTCACCCGCATTGAAAGTTAATCCCGGTACGTTTCGTAAGCCATCTTTTAAGGTAGTTGCATTTTGATCTTCCAGCAATCCTTCTGGAATAACGGTAATGGCCTGTGGAATATCAGATATTTCCTGAGTAATCTTTCCAATGTTGCTGTAATTTCGGTTGTAGCGATTTGACTCTTCATCGTATTTTGCCTTTACTTCAACCTGCCCCATGGACTTGGTTTCTGGAATGACCGTTTGCGCAAAAGCTACTTGACTTGAGCTCACCATAATCATTGCTACCGCAGCGCCTAGAGTTGCCCGAGATGATTGTGGCTCATTTAAGCGTTGATTTCTTTTGACGTTCTTTTTTCTCACAACAAATCCAATCTAATAAACATTAGTTAATTTCAATTGGCTTGCTGCATCGCGTGGGAATTACCCCATGTACGGCTGGCTACTATTTTTTAATACAAAATTCTTTTAACGACTCATCCCCGGAACATTTCTATAAACTTCGCTAGGGGTTACTGCATTTTGCTCATTCATCAAGTTCTGATTTACTACGGTACTTGCATCAATGCTAATTGCATCCGCAGTTAAATTACCTCCCGATCCTACCTGTTTAGAGGAGGCGCATCCGCCAAGACCCCACATAAGCGTTAAAACGCAGGAATAGATTCCGACCTTGGTCATTTCCTGTTTATTTGGTAATTAAGAGCTTGCCAAATTTCGTTGCACGCAAGCAGTAAGTTGTGCCCTCATGCTCTATTAGCAAACTTTGAGAATCGCCAAACAACTCTTTGCTATTTACCTTCCGGGTAGCCATTTCTGGATCTTGTCTATCTAGCCGAATAATTCTTGGTGCCAGACTAGATGGGAGATTATTTTTTGTAATGCTAGCCATTATTTACCTGGGCTGGTTACAAAGCCCACTTTCTCAATACCAGCACCATTGGCAAGGCTCATTGCTTTAGCAACATGGTCGTACTCCACCTTCTTATCACCATAAATATGCAAGACTGGTTGGGGGCTGGCCTTAGATGCTTGCTGCAACTGTTCGTTAAGCTCTTTTTCAGTTAGCTTTTTCTTATCCAGGATATAACCTCCAGATTGATCAATATTTAAACTTAAAATCTCTGGCTTATTCTCTTGAGGCTTACTGGACGCTTGAGGTAAATTCACCTCAACAGCATGTTTTAAAACTGGTGCAGTAATCATGAAAATAATCAGGAGAACCAGCATGACATCCACAAATGGCGTCATATTGATCTCACTCATAAAGTGCTCTTCTTGGCTATCAAAGGATCCAAAGCTCATTTCAATTCTCCAAAATTACTCTGTAAAGGCTTTTTCAGAATTTGAGCGCTGAAATCCAGCAACATAAAACGCCCGTAAGTCATACGCGAATCTATTTAATCTATTTAAAATAAATTGATTGCCGCGAAGCAGTGCGTTGTAACCCAGCACCGCTGGAATAGCTACTGCTAAACCGAAGGCAGTCATTACAAGTGCCTCACCTACTGGGCCAGCCACCTTATCAATACTAGACATACCGCTATCGCTAATTGTGATCAGCGCTTGGTAAATTCCCCATACCGTTCCAAATAAACCAACAAAAGGTGCCGTAGATCCAATAGAGGCCAACACGATTAATCCAGAACCAAAGCGCTCCTTTACATCGTCAATCGCATTTCGCAGACTACTGGTAATCCAATCGTTTAAATCCAAAGAGTCATGCAAATGCTTCTCGGTATTCCGATGGTGGCGCATGGCATTTTGCCCCTCCAGAGCAAGAGATTTAAAGGGATTGGCATCCTGGTCACTAGACTCAAGAGCCTCAAGAGCATTATTGAGATTGGGGCTATGCCAAAAATCATGTAATTGCTTAGACTGCTGTTTTGCTTTGTAAATCATCATTGCTTTTACGACCATCACCGTCCAAGAGGCAATCGACATCCCCAGCAAAATGATTGCCGTTAACTGAATAACGAATCCGCCCTCAACCCATAAATTAACCAAACTCAAACCTGAATTCATATCACTACTCCAAAATAAATTTAACTGGTAACTCGTAGCACATCGGTATTGGGGTGCCACCCTTTTTTGCTGGAATAAATTTCCATTGCTTTACTGTCTGTAGTGCAACTTGGTCAAGCCGCGAGAAACCTGATCCTTGTTTCAAATCGAGGCTATCTAAAGATCCATTGGCACCAATACAAGCCTTTAAAAGAACTAAACCCTGTTCCCGCAGTTTTTTGCTAATTGCTGGGTAAGGTGGCTTCGGATTATTTAATTCAGAGGCGTCAGAGTTGGGCATGGAAACCGGTGCAGATGCTAACGCCCCTTCTGATTTCGCTTCGCTTGTTTTTTCTTTTACAAGATCACTATCCTTGGTTGTTTTTTCCTTATCCAATTTTTTATCTTTGGGCTTTACATGAACCGATGGGGTAATGGCCATTGATTCTCGGTCAATTATTTGCGCCATCATTAAAATGGGCTCTGCTTTTCTCGAGTAATTGAATGCCAACATAATTAGCGCCAGTGGAATAACAGCATGCATCACCGCCACCCCAATCCCGGCCTTCTTATAGGTAATTTCGCCTAAAGATATAAACATGACGTTGATTACTTGTAACCAACCTGGTCCAAGAGTTTCTGAGCAGCAATTTGATTCTTACCAATTGCTGATACAGAAACCTTCTCCGACTGAAAAGTGCCTAGGGCTTTTAGCGCTGAATTGTCCACCTTGACTGATTGGACTGCTGGCCACTCGTTATTACCATTAGCGAAGTACTCTTGAGCCGAGTCACTCGCTAAATATTCCAGAAATTGAATCGCCTCTTTTGGGTGTGGGGCATTACGAGCCATGCCGCCACCAGAGATATTGATATGTACCCCGCCAGCCCCCTGGTTTGGCCAAACAAAGCCCACCTTAGAGATGGCAGTCATGTCATCAGGCTTATCGGATTGCATCATGCGAGCAAAGTAGTATGAGTTTGTCAAAGCAACGCCACATTCTCCTGAGGCTACTGCTTTAATTTGATCTGTATCGCCACCCCTTGGAGACCGAGCCATATTGGCTACCATGCCTTTTGCCCAAGTCTCGGTGGCTGCCAGGCCGTCTCTTTCAATTAATGCGCCCACAAGTGAAAGCATATATGGATGAGCACCAGATCGAGTGCAGACCTTCCCTTTGTTATTCGGGTCTGCTAGCTTTTCGTAAGTATCTACATCAGCCTTTTTGACGGTGGCCTTGTTGTAAACAATAACGCGGGCACGAGTAGAGAATCCATACCAAGGTGTTCCACTCGCCTCGGTATTAGCCCTCAAGTTGAGGGGAATCCGCTCATCAAGGTACTTTGACTTAGTTGGCGCAAACATGTTGTGCATTTGAGCCCTCCACAAGCGAGCAGCATCAACGAGCAATATGACATCAGCCTGACTTTTATCGCCCTCACTTTTTATGCGCTCCAAAATACCGTTGTCATCCGCTTCGATACGATTAATCTTGATCCCTGTCTTTTTGGTGAAGTCGGTATACAAAGCTTCGTCAGTTTGGTAATGACGAGCTGAATATAGATTTAATTCTTTGACAGGCTCTGCGGCATACACATTCGCACCAAAGATACCCAGCAACAACAAGCTACCTACCAATAGTTTTCTTGAATTCACTCTTCTAGCCTTTTGTTTGATATTGATCATCATTTTTGTTGAATTTTAAGAATTCTACATCATAATGAGAATCATTATTGTTTAGGAATAATTCTCAACTAAAGATGGAGATCCCAGTGAAATCAAATCAATTAACCTCAGGAGCCCTTGCAATGATCTTGAATTACCAGAAAACAGGCTGCGAAATGGCAGCAAAGCAAGCGATTATTGCCCTCAATGCCCTTATCGATTCCAAGGAAATTCCTGCTGAACTAATTGAACAAGCGCTGGTGACTATTGAAGATCTGGACAGGGCACACTGTTAGAGTTAGAAAATTTTGACCGTTAGCGGCACAAACTGGGCTTCAGATAGCGCTCCTAGGATGGACTGCTTATGGCCGTTAATTGCCGGTCAAAATTCGTGAAATATCAATTTTAATAAGCTGAAAAGAGAACAAATAACTCACTCGCCAATAACTAGGTACGTCTCAAGTGCTGCAATAACGACAGTTTTATACTCCAGATCAATATCCCATGCTTGGTCGACCTGCTCGGTGATGTAATTTCTCTTGAGTACTGTCTGATAGTCAATCCCACGAACCCCACAAACCTCTTTTAAGGCTGCAAAATGAGCAGCAATCATTCTCTGTCCTTTTGCAATTAACTCGGCACAATCATCCTCATTCTTTAGCTCATCCTGAATATGAGCGTACGCCATCCTCAAAACATCCACGCTATAAACATACTGAAGTCGCCAGTACTCACAACTCCAATGAAGAGTGGCGGTATGGATATTTTCTAAGGCATTATTAAATTCAGCATCCAGCATGGAGTAGGTTTTCCTGGGAACTACTGATTGGATCCGTAGCGACTCCAATTCATTGCCTATATAGGCATACGCTACGGCAGCCAGCTGATGGTTGGTCATGTGCTCATAAGCAGCATTTAATGGTCTTTGATTCATTTTTTGAGTTTCCTAATTTTGTTCACCTGATCGATTACTTCCACCCTACGCTGCAGCTCGCATGTCTCATGGGCTTTGCGCACCATGTCTAAGACATAGGCCAAACGCGTGCCATCTTGCGTATCAATGCGCCCCATCCTCATATCCCTATAGAGCCTTGCCATCTCCATCCGGATCGTTTCGGCATCATTGAGCCTGATTTTGCTCATGCTATTGACGGGGGTAGGGGTCGAGGCTTCGCCATGTCCCAATTGGCTCTGAGGGCGATCTTCAGGCCTGTTTTGATCATCCAAACCGGCATTAAAGGAATTCATAAAACAATACCCCAATCAAAATGATCTGCATCAGCCTTGCAAGTTAAATTCCCACCTGTCTGGCCATAATTCCCAGAATCCCAGTGGTTCAAAGCACGGGAATTATGAGAATTATTGGGAATATTGGAGTTTTTACTATTGATCGATAACATCCAAATACTGCGCCTTGAGCTGGCAAAGCCCTCTACTTTTGCTACTAATTTCAGCGCATCTTTTGCCCTATAAAGAGATGAGTTTCCATATCCGTTCGCCCTAGCAAGATCAGCGATAACCTTTTTCTCTTGGCTACCACCCACATCCTCTAAATATGATTTGAGCCACTGAGCACAATCCCCCAACTCAGAACCATTTTCTCCATCAAAATCAACTGCCTCGGCATTACTAATAATTTGATGGGAACTTCCTTCAATTGGCCCTTTCCAGGTCACAATTGAAGTGTCGATTCCGTTGTACTGAGTCTGCTCAACCGAATATAAAAAGCCTCCATCCCTTGCGCTTAAGTTTGTTTTAAGCCTTACTAACACTCGATCTCCAGTATCTTTATCGATGATGGTGCCCCATACCATCCTAGGCAATGCAGTAAATGCTTGGGAACCTAACACTCGCTCAGCAGGATCCTTTCCTTGTCCACCTTTACTGAAATGGGAGATGCCAATAATGGCGCATCGCTGGTTTTGTGAAAACTCCACCAATGGGTCAAGCCCCTCTCTCACATCATTAGCTTTATCTGAGTTTCCCTTTACCAATCCGATAATCGGGTCAAGCAAGATTAAGACGACACCGCCAATAGAATCAACCACAGTCTTGAGACTATCTAAATCTGTTGCTGCATTAAAAGTGCGATCATCACCATCTTCTCGTACGGATTTGAGAATGTATATTCTCTCTAAATCCGCACCCATAGCCGCCAATCTTGGCATCAAAATATCTTCAGGATCATCTTCACTTGACCAGATCAATACGTTGGATCTACCCAAATATTTTTGGCCACTAGGGAAGGTTCCACCGCTCGTAATAGCAGCTGCAATACCAAGTGCTAACGTGGTCTTCCCAGTACCCCCAGCCCCAGCCAAAAGTGTTAACTTTCCCATTGGTAGCCACTGGTCTATCAACCAAGTGATGGGTCGCATTTCGACATTTGAGCCCTTCATGAGTTGTACCTCTATTTTTGACTTAGCTTTCTGAGTAGGTGCAGTACCCGTCTTTTTACTATTCACTTGACCCTTTCCATACTCAGCAGGATCTCGAGGGTTATACAAGCCATCAGTCATAGAAGGTGGATCAATTAAATCAGGTAATGATTGATCGGAAACAAATTCATCCACTTTTGCCTGCAGTCGCTGAATATTTTTCATGCTTTCGAGGTTATTCATAAATAGAACCCCTCAATCATCTGAATACGACCACAAGCCTCAAGCAAACGCTTTTGATCACTTTGAGTCAGCCGATAATTGTGCCCCATACTAGAGGCAAAACCAGCTACCAGAAGGGATTCATACCCAATTAAAGTCAGCGCATCTCTTGGTGATAATGGGGTCGGTCTAGGAGGCTTAGATGATACTTTCCCATCTTCAATCCAACACCCTAAATCCTTACAAGCGGTTACAAAATCCCAGGCTTTAATTGCACGGTGGTAACTCATTACATCACCCCCTTTTGCACCACAACCCGCCATGCAAGAGAAGGCGCCACTCATTAAATTAATCCGCATCGAATCGCTTCCACCATGAAATACGCAGGATGTAGTGACCCATTTCTTACCTTTTGACAGCTTCAGACCCTGGCTTTCGTAATAACTCTGAGGGTCAGGCAAGCGAGATCTATCAAAGCTCATAGCGCGCCCCTGAGTTTGTCAGCAATTTGGGCTACCGACCAAAGCAGGCGATTGCCAATTTTGGTAGGTCTAATGCCGTAGGCTTCGCCTGTTAAAGAGTAGTTTTTTCGAACCGTTTGGCTTGCCACATTAAATACCTGGGCCACTTCAGGCGCAGGAATAAAATCGCGTTTACCTGCAATGTCCAGCAATCGATGCAAAAAGTTAGCATATAAGCCAATTAGGATGTCGCTCATTTAACACATCTCCTATCGGCCTCTAACATGGCAACCAACTCTTTAATTTCGGATTCTGATTTGCCGGCAATCCGCGCGAGCAATACCGCCTCTAATTCTGACTTTAGCCAACCGGCGGTTCTTGGCGATGCAAAAATTGGCTTAGGAAGCGTCCCCGCCTTAATTTGACGGTAAATCGTAGCCGTACTCTGCCCCGTTTGTTCCCTCACCTTGGGTAACCGTAACAACTTAATATCCATTTGATTCTCCATTTTTCGATAACGCACGATGCGTTATGCGATTAAGAGAGATCGTAATAATCAATTACCCTCTTATGCGGGGGCAAAGTAGGGTTTTGCGATGGGTGCTTTGCCCCCCTTTTTTTATTCACACCCTATTGCGGGGCGCTTTAGCGGAGAGCTAATTACGTTGTCCCAATACTCTGCATAGTTGAAATCCCGATACTCCCGATCACCAAGGAGTACCGCAACCATGGTACAAAAATCTTTGCGGGGAACCCTTCCAAATTCAGATTTAAGAGCGCTGTACAGGGGAGAAATCAAATTAACCTTCATCGACGCCGAAATAGGTCTGGTCACTTTTTGGGTAACCTGATTCCTTGCACTATAGGCACCAGCTTTGGCTTGGAATGCTAGCTTATCCAAGAGATCCCTTAATCCAATTTTTGATTGCTCATTTGCATACCAGGCCAGTTTTTGCTCCTGGGTAAGTTTGCCCCACGGTATACGCTTTGAATCTTCCGCTATCTGCGCACTCAAACGATTCACATTCGTAATGCATTCTGAATAAGAGGGCTCATTCAAACCTACCTCTATGTACCCTGTGTGATTCTCATGAATCTCCAGATCAGATCGATCAGAAAATTCCCATTCTAAGATTTGCTGATGTATGCGACTCACCATCCACCTGGCTTGTTCGCTACCATTAATTAAGGCAAGTAATTCTGCAATTTTTGCAACCAGCTGATTCATCTTTTGTAAATGAATCTTGGGGGAGTGATGATCTGGATCAGCACCCATGGTTCTAAAAATAACTGCGTGCGAAACAGCAGCTTCTATTTTTTTAATAAATGTTCGTGGGCTGGATGTACATTTTGGCAACAATCGACCCCAGACCTCCTTCATGCGCTCATCCGTACCAAGTCGACTGAAAATATTAATAATGTCATTCGTGAGGTTCTTATACCTTCCGTGATCATCTATTTCGCCAATACTGTTAATAAGCTCTGGCGGCGCCCATTTTGGAAATATTTTCTGAGTGGCCATCGTTAAGCTGACGCTAAATCAATCGATTGCCAAAGCGGAATAACATCATCAGTCTTCTCATGGATTGCATCACAATAATCAGCCCAATCTTTCATAAGTCGCATGTGCTTTTCTATTAAGTCATCGCGCTGATAGGCTCTAACCGTCTTGTCTCTTTCACAATGGGCTAGCGCCTTCTCCATAGCCTCAAAACTATGACTGGTCTTAGCGGCAGCCCATGAACGAAAGGTGGACCTAAAACCATGGACGGTAATTTTTCTCTCGCCATCATCTTTGTCTAAATAGTCAAAGTGGTACTTATTCATCGTGCCATCGCTAATGGTTTTACCCCTGCGTCCTGCAAATAAATATTCATTGCTACGAATCCCCTTTAACTCAGAGATCAACTCCATCGCCTGTCGAGACAAGGGGACGGTATGATAATCCCCGTTCTTCATACGATCACCTCTAATAGTCCATACGCCAATCTTCAAATCAAACTCATCCCAAGTAGCGCCAATGATTTGACTAGCGCGCCCACCCGTCAAAATTGCTAACTCAAGGGCTTTAGCCCCAATAGCACCCTCCTTGCGAAGCTTGACCATGAATTCACCAATCCTGTAATAATCCAAAGAGGCAAAGGGCTTTGGTTTTTGTACCTTACTTGGGGCTGGAAGCAATTGGCTTAAGTTTCCCTTCCATGCAGCAGGATTTTCACCCGAGCGCATATTCTGAACTTTAGCCCAATCAAGGATTTGCTCTAATCGACCACGCAATCTAACAGCCGTTTCATTCTTAGTAAGCCAAATTGGCTCAAGAATATTCATAATGTGAATGTTGGTAATTTCTGATGGATATAAATTACCGATTACGGGATTGGCATATGTTTTGATCGTATTACGCCATTGACTGACATGCTTTGAGTTGCGCCACTCCACTTCATGGGACTCAATATATTTAATCGCGCATTTTTCAAAAGTAAGTCGAGATTGGGCATTTTTAAGTGCCATGCGGTTTTCTCGCTTCTCAGCAACAGGATCAACACCACTCTCAATCTTCTCTATAACAGCTCTAGCCTTATCCCTAGCCTGCGCTAGGGTAACGGCCGGGTAAGCTCCTAAACCTATTTCAGGACGCTTGTTACCGACCTTTTTACGAAGAATCCATGACCTTGCGCCCGTCTTGGTGATTTGCAAGCCAAGCCCAGCGATAACTCCGACAGCATGAAAACCTACAGTATTTAGGCGGGAAACCTCCAGCGCACCTAGTTCTTTGGCAATTTTTGGCATTTGGCATTCCTATCTCAGGGAATGAAGCTACCCTTCATCCTACCCACCATAGATTATGCAATTTTATGAGAACTTATGCAAACTTGTGATGATTGACTTTGGGGTTAAGCCCTTATATACATTGGCTTTTCGGGTCTTTTTGAGAACCTGTGAGACTAGCCATTGGCGGAAGAGGTGAGATTCGAACTCACGGAGGACTTTCATCCTCGCCAGTTTTCAAGACTGGTGCATTCAACCGCTCTGCCACTCTTCCTTGCGAATTGAGCTCTTAATTATAAAGAATTCAGAAA
>JACCDI012128027.1_pt1 | contig 12111 bp, 15 predicted proteins | sample 7442791 | NCBI WGS metagenome assembly JACCDI01 (sample SAMN15323434, study PRJNA562643) | freshwater metagenome | isolation source: river surface water | place: USA:Blue River Watershed | collected 2017-08-15
CCACGAATCGCAGATTTGAAAGTGAACAGGAAAGTCAATGAAATCAACGATCTACCAACACCACCTCCGCGCCAGTGCTAGCTTTTCGTACCGTCACTTATTGCACTGAAAACGAGGAGACCCCTACCAGCCAGTGTCCGTTCGCCGTGTTTTCTTGGGGAACTCGGTTGTCGGCTGCATCGGGCGCAATGAACTGGGGCAGGTAGGCCGGAAAGAACAGTGCTGCCTTGGAGTTGAGTTCATTGGCCCAAGGCACTCCCCAAACGATCTTGTGAAGACCCGATTTCTGCAACTGCGAACGAGCGTCCGCTCGTCGTTCGAAGCCCGAGCGGTGCGCGACGATGTAGAGCGCGTCAGGCCCCGGCGCCAAATTGAGCCACCTGCCTGTCGCCATGAAGCAAAGAAGGTGGGGCATGTCAGGCCAGGGGCTTTCTAAGGCATGGAGTCAGAGTGGACGTATTCGATGGGCGCGATGCTGTCGATGGCTGAAAACCACTGACTTCGGTTGCCACTTGCATTTTTAGAGACAATCGGTCTAATATTGTTCGATGCAGGTGCAAGACCCCATCCGCCGCCGTGGCCGGCCTCCGAGACAGCGCGACGGCCTAACAGATGCGCGCGAGCTGCTTATGCGCGCCGGCCTGGAAGTTCTCACCGAAAAGGGCTTCTCGGCGACGGGCATCGAGGAAATCCTCAGCAGGGTGGGTGTTCCCAAGGGCTCCTTCTATCACTACTTCGACAGCAAGGAAGCCTTTGGCCTGGGCCTGATCGATCGCTATGGCGAATTCTTCGCGGCCAAGCTTGACCGTCACCTCCTGAACCGGACGCTCACACCCCTTGCCCGCCTGCACGCTTTCATCGATGACGCCAAGTCGTCCATGGCGCGCTTTGGCTATCGCCGGGGTTGTCTGATCGGCAATCTCGGCCAGGAAATGGGCGCATTGCCTGAGAGCTTTCGGGCGCGGCTGCAGCACACCTTCGAGGATTGGCAGCGACGTTTCGCACTGTGCCTGGTTGAAGCCCAGCAGGTGGGCGAACTCACGAGTGAAGTGAATGCGCAGCAAGTGGCCGAGTTCTTCTGGATCGGCTGGGAAGGCGCAGTCTTGCGCGCCAAGCTCGAACGCCGCGCCGCGCCGCTGGATGTGTTCACGCAGTTCTTCTTCGCCGGCTTCCGGTCGAAGTGATTTTTTTTGTCAACTACTAGACGATCGGTCTAATTTCCAAGGAGAGCAAATTGTTCAACGGCATCTTGATCACGAAGGACGAATCGGGTTATCGCGCAGCGGTTGCGCAGATGGACGAGGCGCAGTTGCCCGCAGGTGATGTGAGCGTGCGGGTCAGCCACTCGACGCTGAACTACAAGGACGGCCTGGCCATCACTGGCAAGGGTCCGGTGGTGCGAAGTTTCCCCATGGTCCCGGGCATTGACCTCGTGGGCGTTGTTGAGGAGAGCGCCAACCCCGCTTACCGTGCGGGCGACACCGTGCTGCTCAACGGTTGGGGGGTAGGCGAAGTGCATTGGGGTGGCCTGGCCCAAAAGGCTCGCCTCAAGGGCGACTGGCTCATTCCTCTTCCTTCGGGGTTCACGCCGCAGCAGGCGATGGCCATTGGTACCGCAGGCTACACCGCGATGCTGTGCGTGCTCGCGCTTGAGCGCCACGGCGTCAAGCCGTCGGATGGCGAAATCTTGGTCACGGGCGCGGCTGGCGGCGTTGGCAGCGTGGCCGTCGCGATCTTGGCCAAGCTGGGCTACACGGTCGTGGCCGCTACCGGCAGGACGAAAGACGCGGACTACCTCAAGCGCTTGGGTGCCAGCGAGGTGATCGAACGCGCTCAATTTGCTTCCCCCGGCAAGCCTCTGGGTAAGGAGCGATGGGCTGGTGCCGTGGATGTCGTGGGCAGCCATGTGCTGGCCAATGTCTGCGCCACAACCAAGTACGGGGGCGTTGTGACTGCCTGCGGCCTGGCCGCAGGCATGGACTTCCCCGCCACCGTTGTGCCTTTCATTTTGCGCGGCGTGACCCTTGCGGGCATCGACAGCGTGATGTGTCCGCGTGCAGACCGACTCGTCGCGTGGCAACGCCTGGTCACGGATCTTGATGTAGCCAAGCTTGGCGATATCAGCCGCGAAGTCGGCTTGGCAGAGGCGATCCCGTTGGCCAACCAGCTCCTAAGCGGCGAAGTCCGTGGTCGCATCGTTGTCGATGTGAACCGCTGAAATCACGAATTCCCCCGCCAGCTTCGATTCATCAATCAAGAGAAAACCATGAACCAAGACACGCAAGCCACCGTGAGTCGCTTTCCCGTTCCTGCACTCAAGGACATGCCCGAGGACATTCGCATGCGCATCGAGTCCGTGCAGGAAAAGTCCGGCTTCATCCCCAATGTCTTCTTGACGTTGGCGCACCGCCCCGACGAATTCCGCGCCTTCTTCGCGTACCACGATGCCTTGATGGAAAAGCCTGGCAACCTGACCAAGGCCGAGCGCGAGATGATCGTGGTGGCCACCAGCGCCGCCAATCAGTGCCAGTACTGCGTGATCGCGCACGGCGCCATCCTCCGCATTCGTGCCAAGAATCCGCTGATCGCCGATCAGGTCGCCACCAACTACCGCAAGGCAGACCTGACAACGCGTCAGAAGGCCATGCTGGATTTCGGCATGAAAGTTTCCCAAAGTGCCCAACTGGTGGGCGAAGCTGACTTCGACATGCTCAAGAGCCACGGCTTCACCGAAGACGACATCTGGGACATCGCAGCCATTTCCGCATTCTTTGGCATGTCCAACCGGCTGGCCAACGTAACCAGCATGCGGCCCAACGACGAGTTCTACGCGCTGGGGCGCGGCTGATCACTAAGGGGCCCAACGATGTTCAAGAACTGGAAGGACTATCTTCTTGTCGGCCGCCGTGCAGGCGCGGCGCTTCACAAGGCCAATCCACGGATGGTCGCGGGCTTTCAGGCGCTCAGCGCAGGTCAGAACGGCAACGGCGCGCTCGACGCGAAGTCCAAGGAGCTGATCGCGCTCGCCGTCGCGGTCACCACGCGCTGCGACAGTTGCATTGCCGTCCATGCGCAAGCCGCGCGCAGGGAGGGCGTGACCGAGGCGGAGCTCACCGACGCCATGGGCACCGCGATCGCGCTCAATGCGGGCGCGGCGTACAGCTATGCGATGCGCACACTCGAGGCCTACGATCAGTTCGGTGAAGCGGCGAGATGACATGTTCGATGTGGGTCGACTTGCCTGTGCCGTGGTATCCCTGAATCATCACGCGGCGGTTGTGCACAAAGCTCGCGAGAATTGCCAGCGTGGTGTCCCGGTCGAAGATGTAGTCGGGATCGAGATCGGGAACATGTTCGTCGGCCTGGGCGAAACCCATCAACTTCATGTCGGTGTCGAAACCGAATACGTCCCGCACGTTGATGGCCACGTCGGGAACTGTAAGCTGAGGCGACGGCGTCGGCGCGGGTGTGGCGGGTACAGCTGCAGTCATGCGCAATTGGTCCTCAGGGGCGGCCAGCGTTCCTCAATTCGGGGGTGCCTCAACCCAAAAAAGTCGAGACTGTGGCCACAAACTCGCGCGGTTTCTCGGCGTGCAGCCAATGGCTCGCTCCAGGAATGCACGCGAATTGAGCCTTTGGAAACAAGGCTTTGATCGTGCCGCGGTGATCTGTTGAAACATAGGTCGACACCTCGCCAGACAGGAACAGGGTCGGCCCGTCAAAGGATCCGGACAGATCGGGGAAGCCGATGATCTTGTCCATCTCGGCAGCCAGAACGTCCAGGTTCAGCCGCCAGCGCTTGTCTTTCAGATCAAGGCTTTGCAGCAGGAAATCATCGATGCCGGGGTCCAGATCACCCAGTTGCGCCTTGGCCTCGGCCCGCGTTGTCACGCTGGTCAGATCGACGCGCCGCATCGCCGCAATCGGGCCCATCTGCGTATGCCGATAGGTCACAGGGGCGATATCCGCGACGATCAGCTTGCGCACTTTGTCGGGGGCTTGCAGCGCGAGCACCATTGCCGCCTTGCCGCCCATGGAATGCCCCAGCACATCGGCAGGTGCGTCCAGCACAGCCGCCAGATCGGCGGCCATATCTTGATAACTGTGGGTTGCCGCCCATCCCGAAAACCCGTGATTGCGCATGTCCACGACGATCACCCGCCGCGCTTCGGACAGGCGCTTGGCCAGCACCCCCCAATTGCGCGCTGATCCAAACAGCCCGTGCGCGATCAGCAATGGCGGTCCCGGCGCGTCGCCATAAGTGACAGTGTTCAGCATGCGTCGGTCCTCGTGCTTTCCGTGTTGGCCCCGAGCATACTGATTGAGCTTGGCGCGCGCTGCAACATGTCCGAGACGGCCCACACACCAGGCATCATCTTCCGCCGGGTCTGAGCAAGAGATGTGCGGGCAGCTCAGAAGCGGTTGAAGCCGCCTTTTTGCGCAATGTAGAGTGGGGAAATACCAGCCAAAACGCCCTTGATATAGGGCGTTGCGTTGTCCGACACGATGCCGGTGCAGCTGGTCACCAACTCGAAGAAGCGGCCCGCATAACCCTCGGCAAAGCCCTTGACGTGCAGATCGCCGTTTTGGGCATCGGCATAGCGCTCGAGGATGTGCCAGGTGCCGGTATCGCCCACCTCGTACCACTCATAGACGAGCGTTCCGGGCTCTTTGCGCGTTCTCTCGACCAGTTCGTTCATCAAGGCCATGAAACCGGCGCGCTTGGCTTCGGGCACTTTGACCTCAAGATGGATGTGGATGGTGTCGCTGGACATGGTTTGCTTCCTTTGTTGAAAAGTTCATTGGGTTTGAAAGATGGGCCAGTTCACCCCGCGCTGCGGCCAACAGGTTTTCGGCGGGTAAATCGGTGTGATGTGTTGCACTGCAGAGGCTGGTGTGGACGTCGGCCTTGACCGGGCTCAGACCGAGGTCGCGATGAAAGGCGGAAACGCTGTCCGCGCCGGACGCGATGTCCCCTGACACAAGGACCATGGCATGGACCAGAACCCGCGGGCGCCCGTGGCGCGTTGGCCGCCACCGTTGCGCCGTGCCGACAAGTTTCCTGCCCTCTATCGAAAGGTTCCAATCGCCGTCGCAGAAACTGCCGGGGGTGTTCCCGGTATCCAGTTTTTCTACACCCAGCCCGGCCTTGAATATCCGAGTGAGCAAGCGGTAGCCGTCTTCGATGGTGAAGCCCTCCGGCGCATCAAAGCTGAGCGCCAGGTTGGCTACCCCCCGACCTTGCGGAACGGTTCCACCTCCGGTCGGGCGCACATGAACGGGCCAACCGCGTGTGCTCGATAGGCGTGCGGCTTGCGTGAATCCATTGCGCGTTTCGTAAGCGCGCGGGCACACGAGCGCTTGGGTATCCGCTGTCCACAGTCCCACCTGCGGGCCCTGCGCTGAAAAGAGGTCGGATTCAAAGGTCAAGCCTTCGGACACAGTCCCAAATCGGCGCAAAGGCGTCGTCACCCGGACAATCCTTCTATTTCTTCGCAGATCGTGGTCAGCAGATCGCCCGCCGGCGCGCCATCCAGCGCACGGTGGTCAAAGGTGAGCGAGAGGCCGACAAAAGGGCGAAGCTCTATGCCGCCGTCCGCGGCTCGCACAGGGCGATCCGTCAGGCAGCCAATACCCAGAATGCAGATCTGGCTCGCGTTCAAAATAGGGGTGAAGTGTTCCACCCGCGTCAGGCCAAGGTTGGTGATCGTGAAGGTGCCGCCCGTCATCTCGGTCACGGTCAGTTTGTTGCTTTTGGCTCGCGCCGCCAAGTCCTGTCGCGCACTCCTCAACGCGCTCACGTCCATGTCACCCGCACCAAAAATCGCCGGGGCCACCAGCAGGTTGCCCGGCAATGCGATGGCTACAGAAAGGTCAATCGCTTCGTGCAGATGAACTTCGCGGTCCTTGGTGCGGCCGTTCGCATCGGGATGCCTTTTGAGCGCGCGGACCACGGCCAGCATCAGCAGATCCTCCACCGAGGCCTTGGTCCCCTCTTCCGCCAGCCGCGCCTTTTCCGCCAGCAAAGCAGTAGCGTCCGCACTGCCGTGATGGGTCAGCTGCGCCGCGGTGGCCAGGCTCTTGACCATGGCGTCCGCGATCATGCCGCGCACGCCTTTCAGTGCTACGGTGCGCACGCCGTCGGTCATGCAATTGTTCCGATGACAGCGCCTTTGGAAACCACCGCGTCGGCCTTCTCTTTGATAGCTACGGTGCCCGACGCGGGCGCGTGGATTTCGTATTGCACCTTCGCAGTCATGATTTCGGCGATCAACGCGCCTTTTTCAACGGTGGCCCCGTCGTTGACCAACCAAGTGGTGATGACGGTTTCTACGTCTTCTTCCCAGAGGTTGGTGGGGATGATGATGTCTGTCATGGAGCTTTCCTGTGTTGGGTGGGACCGCCTGTGAAGGCGGCCCCGAGACGCACGGTCAGGCCGCTTTCATGCTGTTGAACGCGGCAACGATCTTGTCGGGGTTGGGCAGGCAGAACTGCTCCATGACCCTTGCGTAGGGGATCGGCACATCTGGATACGCCACCCGCTTGGGCGCGGCCTTGAGGGCCGAGATGTCATGTTCCGTCACGCTGGCGATGATCTCGCCGGAGACGCCGTAAGACATGTAGTCCTCGTCCACGACGATGAGGCGACCCGTCTTGGCGACGCTGGCGCGGATCGTGTCGCGATCCAGCGGGACCAGGCTGACCAGATCGACCACCTCAGCGCTGACGCCTTGGCTCTCCAGCTTCTCGGCTGCTTTCAGAGCGTTGTGCACGCCCATCCCGACGCTGACGATGGTGACGTCTTTTCCTGAGCGCACGACCTTGGCTTTGCCGATTTCGACCGTGTAGCTTTCCACTGGGGTGTGCACCGTTGCGCCCGCTTCTGTGGCAAGCCATCCCATGCCTTGCAGGCCCTTGTGGTACATGTAGACGACAGGGCTGTCATCGCGCATGGCGGCGGTCATCAGCCCCTTGGCGTCATAGGCATTCGACGGGCAAACCACCTTCATGCCGGGCAGGTGCGCAAAGGTGCCATACAGACATTGCGAGTGCTGCCCGCCGTCGGAGTAACCGCCACCGGTCGACGTCATCAGCACCATCGGCACCTTGAAGTTGCCACCCGAAAAGTAGATGTTCTTGGCCATCAGGTTGTAGATCGCGTCAAAGCAGACGCCGAAGAAATCGACGAACATCAGTTCGACAACCGGGCGCATCCCGTCTTGGGCAGCCCCGACAGCGGCGCCGATGAAGGCGGTCTCGGAAATCGGCGTGTCGCGAATGCGCTCAGGGCCAAATTCCTCCAGCAAACCGCGTGTGTTGCCGTAAACGCCGCCGAGGGCGCCGATGTCCTCACCCATCACAAAGACGGTGGGGTCGATCTGCATTTCCTGTTGCACGGCCTCGGCCATGGCGCGAGCAATGGTCAGTTTTCTTTCGTTGGCTACGCTCATGCTCTGTCTCCTTAAGCGAACACGGAAGTCAGCGCGGTTTCTGGCGCCGGATCCGCACTTTCGCGGGCAAATTTGATGGCTTGTTCAACGCGGGCAGCGGCCTGTGCCTCTATCGCGTCGAGCTCTGCGCCGGTGGCCACGCCATCGGCGATCATCTTGGCGCGCATCTTCGGAATCGGGTCCTTCGCGAACAGCGCGTCCTTCTCGCCCTTGGGGCGGTAGCCTTCGGCATCACCCATGAAGTGGCCAGCGAGCCGATACGTTTCGATCTCCAGCAGGGACGGGCCTTCACCAGCGCGGGCGCGGGCAATCGCTTCACCAGCGGCCTCATAGATCGCGTAAGGGTCGTTGCCTGCGATGCGCTTGCCAGGTATGCCGTAAGCGGCCGCACGGTCTGCGTTGTTGGAGATCGCGGTCGAAGCCTCCTTGGACACCGAAATCCCCCAGGCGTTGTCTTCGATGACGCAAATGAAAGGCAGCTTCCAGGTCGCGGCGAGGTTCATCGCTTCATGCCAGCCGCCCTGGTTCACGGCACCCTCGCCAACGAAAGCCACGGCAACGCCGGGCTTTTTCTGCATCTTGCGGCTAAGGGCGGCACCGACGGCTGGGCCCATGCCCTGGGCAATGATCCCCGAGCAGGCAAAGTTCACCTTCGGATCAAAGAGGTGCATGTGCCCGCCACGCCCGCCTGAAAGGCCGGTCGCCTTCCCGAAGATCTCGGCAGCCATCTTGTCGAGGTCCACCCCCTTGGCAATGGCCTGGTGGTGCGGACGGTGCGTGGCGGTGACGATGTCGCTTGCTTCGAGATGCGCACAGACGCCCACCGCCACAGGTTCTTGCCCGTCGGACAGGTGCATCTCACCGGGAATCGGGCCGTCGGCCATGCTGAACACGGGCAACTTGCCCTCGAAATAGATTTTCGCAATGGTCTCTTCGAACTTGCGGCTCGTGACCATGTTGCGATACATCCAATGCTGTTTCTCGCGGTTTGGTGTCATTGGTTTGTCTCCTATAAAAATGCTCAGATACACGAACGACGCAGGTGCGCCGCCAACTCGTCGACGTCGGACCGCTTCGCAAGCAAAGTGGTCACCACCTGGTGGCGCGTCTCGCAGGTACTTTATTGCAAAGGCCATGCCATAAGTCGGATCTGTAGAAGAATCGCGGGAATACCCTTAAAGAGACCGCACTAAAAGCCGGTTTGAGGGCGTTCCAAAGGCTTTGAGGGCGGTGTGTCGGCCTGCTGAATGCCCATGGCAGCGACACCTGTGTGCTACAGGTGTCGCACCAGCAAGCGAACGAGCGACAGGTGTCGCACCTGCGTATATCTGCAACCCCGCCGCCAACTAGGAAAGCCAGGGCTGGACCTCTCGCGGCCAATCACGCCAAAAGCGGAAAGTGCCGGCGCCTTCTGATTCAGGCCTGCTGATTGGGGCTGACGATGCCCAACTTTTGCATGCGACGGTAGACAGTCGCTCGGCATATGCCCAGGCTGCGCGCCGCATGGGTGATGTTCCAGTGGTGCGCTCTCAGAACCTGCACCAAATCATCCCGCTCCGAACCAGCGGCGGCATCGACAGGTGATGCTGGTAAGCCAATCGACAGCATGCGGGGTGGGGGCAAGCTGGCACGCATGGCACCCTGGATGTCGAGCGGGAGGTGTTCCAGTTCGATGGCCTCGCCACCGCTCAAAGCCAGGGCGGCGCGCAGTATGTTCTTCAGTTGGCGGATGTTGCCTGGCCAGTGGTAGGTCTGCAGCGCGGCCAACGCATGGGGGGAGGCCGTGCCCGCACGGGCATAGAGCGACCGGCCTTCCTCCTGCAGCAGCTGGCGGATCAAGCCTTCCTTGTCTGTGCGCTCATGCAAACTGGGCAACGCCAGCGTGACGCCATTGAGGCGGTAAAACAGGTCCAGGCGGAAAAGTCCGTTGGCGACCAGCTCGTTGAGGTCCCTGTGCGTGGCGCAAACTATCTGTATGTCCACGGGCACCGAAGTTTCTGAACCCAGCGGCGTGACTTCCCTTTCGGCCAGTACGCGCAGCAAGCGGGTCTGCATCGCCAAAGGCATGTCCCCGATTTCGTCCAGAAACAGCGTGCCGCCGTGGGCCTGCTGAACCTTGCCCCTGGCCCCCTTGCTGCGTGCGCCGGTGAATGCGCCCTCTTTGTAGCCAAAGAGTTCGCTTTCGATCAAGGTGTCCGGGATGGCAGCGCAATTCACTGCGACAAAGGCTTTGGATCGCCGCGTGCTCGCCTCGTGGATCGCTTTGGCAAAGGCCTCTTTGCCGGTACCCGATTCACCCTGCAGCAAGATCGCCAGGCCCTTGTCTACCACACGGAGGGCCTGCTGGGCATTGCGCGTCATGCTGGCATCGTTCCCAGCAAGTTCACGCAGCGCCTTGTCATCCGGGGTATGCAGCATCGGTCGTTGGCGTTCGGTCACTGGTGTGAGCTTGCGTGGCCCGCGCGCCAGGGCAAAACACCGCTCGCCCGAGTGCAGCAAACGCAACGCCAGCGGCTCCGGGTGGGCCAGTGAAGCGCCAAGCAGTCGCTCCATCCGCGCGTTGAAAACGTCTTCGACATGGGCGCCGGTCAGCATCGCCGACGTGCGCCCCACGGATTGCAGAAAGGCCTGGTTGGCCGCAACGATCCGGCCTTCCTCGTCCAGCGCGAGCAAGCCCTCTGTCGCCACTTCTAGAAAATCGCGCCGTCCGGCCAGACGCAGCACCAGGTTCCGGTCGAATTGCTTGAGAAACTGGGCGTTCTCGATCAAACGAGCGGTCGACTTGACCATCTGCAACACCAGGTGCTGACTGCGCTTGTCGTCCGGCGAGTACAGGGCGGATGCATCCAACACCGCCTGCACCTGGCCATCGACCCCCAACAGGGGCGCGGCGCTGCAGCTCAGGGTTCGGTAGGGCACACGAAAATGTTCTTCATGATGAACCGTGATGGACCGCTGCTCCAGGTTCGCCAGCGCCACGGCGCATGTCCCCTCCGTCTCCTCTGACCAGCAACTGCCGAGGTACAGGCCGGCCTGTCGCAGCTCGCGGTCCAGCAATGGGTTGCTGATGAAGTCGACGGCGACGCCGTGGGCATCCGTGAGCAGGATCACATACCCGGCGTCACGTATCTGCAGGAACAACGACTCCATGCCGCTGCGCGCAACATCCAGCAGGTCTTCCATCGGCAAGCGATGGTCTTGCAGGGCAGTCGCGGTGAGGACGCGCGGCGGGTCACTGCGTCCCGGGTCGAGCCTGTGAACGCCCATCGACCGCTGCCTTGAGCGCTCGATCACGTCGTCTGCACGCCAGGATATGTCCGAGGTGGCCTCATGACCGGGTGTACTCCAGTGGCTGCTGAATGCCATGTTTGTCTCCTGGCTTTTTTCTCCTGGCGCCCGCATCAGGGCGGTTTCATCCAGGCGGTCGTGTCTGTCGCAATGTGGCGAGACCTACAAGCTCTGCCGCAGCCTCACCGCGACACCGTTAGCCTTTGCACGCTCAATGATAGGTCCGAAGCTCGAAAAAATGACCATCTCGGGATTTTACCTGCCATTCACCAACCGTACCAAGCGGAGGTTAGTGAAGTCCGTCAACCACCAGGAGAAAGACGGACATGAAGAAGAGCAGATCATCCGGTTCTGGCGGCAGTCCGAGGCCGACCTGTCAATCGTATTCGTTGCGGCCCTTCAGAACCCTTCGAGCACGATCTTGCCGCGCGCCGTGCCGCTTTCGATTTGCGCGTGCACCCGGCGCAATGTCGCCGCATCGATCCTGCCGGCGGTTTCGGTGGCGGTCGACCGGATGCGCCCGGCATCCACCAGCGCCGCCACCTCGTTCAGCAACTGCCCCTGGCGCGCCATGTCCGGCGTGCCGAACATCGAGCGCGTGAACATCAGCTCCCAGTGCAACGACACGGCCTTGCCCTTCAGCGGCAGCGCGCTGAGCTCGGCCGGGTCGTCGATCAGGCCGAAGCGGCCCTGCGGCGCGATCAGCTCGACGATGTCGGCGTAGTGGTGGTCGGTCTGAGTGGTGGAGAACACGAAGCCAGGCGCGCCGAGGCCAAGCGCCTGCACCTGCGGCGCCAGCGGCTGGCGGTGGTCGATCACGTGGTGGGCACCGCACTCGCGCACCCAGGCCTGCGTATCGGGCCGCGACGCGGTGGCGATCACGGTCAGGTCGGTCAGCGCGCGCAGCAGCTGGATGGTGATCGAGCCCACGCCGCCAGCGCCGCCGATGACCAGGATGAGCTGGCCGCCCTGCGCCGTCGGGCGCTTCACGTCGAGCCGGTCGAAAAGCATCTCCCATGCCGTGATCGCGGTGAGCGGCAGCGCCGCTGCCTCGGCGTCGTTGAGCGTCGCGGGCTTGCGGCCAACGATGCGTTCGTCGACGAGGTGGTACTCGCTGTTGGTGCCCGGCCGGGTGATCGAGCCGGCGTAGAAGACGGCGTCGCCGGCTTTGAAGTCAGTCACCTCGGGCCCGACGGCTTCGACCACGCCGGAGGCGTCAAAACCGAGGATGCCCCAGCCGCCTGCCTCGGGGTCTCCTCGTTTTCAGTGCAATAAGTGACGGTACGCAAAGCTAGCACTGGCGCGGGGGTGGTCTGGGTAGACCGTTGATTTCATTGACTTTCCTGTTCGCTTTGTAAACGGGTATGGTGGC
>JACCDI010160939.1_pt1 | contig 12103 bp, 8 predicted proteins | sample 7442791 | NCBI WGS metagenome assembly JACCDI01 (sample SAMN15323434, study PRJNA562643) | freshwater metagenome | isolation source: river surface water | place: USA:Blue River Watershed | collected 2017-08-15
CTCAAAGATATTTTGGAACTTTACATATCTCTATACCCCCTACCACTGATCAGTAAAGATTTGGTATTGTCAAGGATTTTAAAGGCAAGAAACCAGACAAGATTTCCCTCTATATCTACTTGATCAACAATGACACATTCATGTTTGAATACTCCATTCATGTATTGACCAAGCCTTAATTGTGCAAATTACAAAAGTTTTGTCAACCAAAGTGTCACTGGTTATCAAAGCCATAAAAGACAAAATATCACTGGTCTGTGTAAACATCTTTGCTAATAGCCCACACATTGAGGAGAGAGAGGAAGTGAATAATGAAACTGCAGAGTTCATCCACAAGAAGAATTTATATACTATCACATGTTTGAAGGGTAATGATAATATATTCCAAATTACAAATTGATGGTCATATGGGAGGTGTGTTATTGCACAGCTGATATTTCTTGTATTGTAAAAAATAATTGGAAACTCACCTTTTTGGGGTTGATACATCTATGATGGATATTAGTAGTGTGACTGAAGAGCATTTGATATTGATGATGACTTGTTTATTGGATTGTTTGTTATATCCTTAATGTCTGTCTGGTATTTTTTGGACTGTTTGTTGTGAAGCCTTAAATAAAATCTAGTACTCACCCTGAAAGTACCATGCATCTCCAAAAAGAGTGTGTTTTATGCCTAAATTTGATGTGAGGTGAGTCATTATCTGGTTAGATGATGTGGCTTCCAAATGTCTTCTAGAAGAGACATATTTCCTGTTCTTGTTTATTTTCACTAGTATTTTCTACTCACAAATTTCTGAATGCTTGATGGGCCTGTTTTGGGCCTTAGATGTCCTCCTCATCTCGTTCTCAAGATTTTGGTTTGGTGACCCAAGGTTGAGCTCCATTAAAGCATCTAAAACAAAAAATAATGATAATATAGAGCTAAAATTTGAATTATTTTTTCCACAGGTTTTACAAACAATGAGTCCAGGAAAATCAAGTCTTTAAATAAATGTTTTACTCTCTAATAGCATGCCAGAAAATATGATTTGTCAATTGGAAGTAAGGAAATTTAATGATTCATTTCTTTTTTCAATTACTTCATACCACCTAGAAATAGTGGTACAATGTGACCAATATTACTCAGTAAATTGAAATTACTGGGTAATTACTAATTCTTAGGTAATTTACTGCACTTTTGGGGGGTACCAAAAAGTTGTCAACAACAAACCTGGTCTTTGATGCCTTACCACTATTGCCCTACAGACGACAATGTTATAGGTTCCCAATTAGAATTTCAAAAAATATAAAGATGATGGGACCTCATCACAAGCAAACTCAAGAAAAATTAGCATTTTAAGGCAAGTTGATCAGAAAAGAAGCATTCTGACGGTGGGACTCATGAGAATGATTACCAAATTTTCACAGCTTCCAAGAGCAAGTAGATACATACAAAAACTGCTGGTAATGCTGTGCAAAATTCTTGCAAAACAAATGAATGATGTGGCAAATACAGGTTGTAAACTGATTGGCTCCTCCAGTGCCTTTGTTATACTTCTCATATTAGAAATTAAAATTTGAGATCTTAGTTGCTGGTTTGATTTTTGGGAGAGATGTTTTAGTTGAATTTGGGTTTGGGATGAAAAAATAAATTGAAAAGTCTATGTAAGAAGTGATCAAACAGCACTGATGCTGAATGTTGGTGAAGGTGAATTGTTAATTTATGACATCACTATAACATAGGAAAATGACAAACTATGTGTTTTTGAGAGAGTACTTTCAGTTCTTGGGCTGATTGTTGAGAAATGGCCTCAATCTACACCAATGATTACAGGAATATAGAACTTGGAGAAATCCACATCAGCAAAGAGCTGTCATATTTGTGACAAACATTTGATAAAAGTTTGGATATAAGAAAGTAAAACTTTCTCATGTAAATTCAGATTAAATGAAAGAGAGGAATGGAAAAAGAAGGGTCATGATAGTGTTTTCTCAGTAATATTGTCTCAATCTATCCAAATGACCTTTACATCCCTGGCAATCAAGTTTGATTTAAAATGAGAGCAGACTTGGTAAGATGGATTGTGAATTGATGACATTATTTTGGCTCCTGATGTTAATGATATATCTTTGTGTATTGCATACATTGGGAGTGACTCAAGACATATTTATAAATATGAGGCTTGCAATACTATGTGCTTACTGGCACCACAGCAGCAAAAAATCTACATCATATACATATATTGTTGTGATGTATACTGTGTGCAAAGTGTTGTCATTTCTCAATATATAGTGCATACATATTGCATGAGCTCTGGATGCGGCTTTGAATATATAATGTCAATATAATGCACAATTTGCTGTACAATGATATGTATAACAACAATTTCTTGTATAATATGTATATTGGGAATGATTTATGTTGAATTTATTGTGTAGTTTTAGAGTCATAATATGAAGTTTTGATTAATCAATAACACACAGTTTATAATTACTTGTCATTTCTTTATTTTGCTACAAAAATATTTTTATAGACAACATTACATACTTTCACAAAAACATTTCTACAATACAATAATGTGTTTACAGGAAATATTGTGCAAATGTAATTTTTGTCTTATTTTCTACTTAAAAAATAGTTCTGTACCTAAAAACAATAGGAGAGATGGGGAGAGGAGGCAACATACAAAATGAAACAATAGGAGGCAACAGGATGGTGGGAGGTAATATGATGATGGTAGGTGACAGGAGGAAATGCAACAGTGCAATGAGATGATCTGATGCAATGAGAGGATCTGATGTAACAAGGGGATGCAATGCAAGGATTGTGGCAAGGGGAGGTAATGTTGCAAGGGACCAGGGGAGGCAACACTATTTGGGGAAGCAATACAACAAGGGACAGGGGGGAGGCCATACAACAAGGAAGAACAAATCAGCAATGGAAGGTAATACAATGATGGGTGGAAAATGGTGATGATATTTTATTTTTTCTTGAGCTGTAGTGAAAAATGTTAAAGAGGTTCAGTTTTTAAGATATAGAGCCTGGAAGATAGTAGATTGGCAACATTACTTTGGCACTATTAAAGACTTCAATCACACTGTCACGGACTAAAAATTAAATTGATAATAAACTATCAAAGATATTAACTTTAATATCACAGATAATAACTGTGATAGTTTACTAATACAGTTAATAATAGTGTCAGTTTACTATCACCTTCATTAAGTGTAATGAAGTATACAAATGTGTACTAAGGGCAACAGTTCCAACATTAATTGTAATAGTTAACTAGCACTGATAATATTTGTGATAGTTATCTATCACAGATAATAACTGTGACATCACAGTCAATAATGGTGATAGTTTCTCAGTCATATGTGTACACAGAAAACAAAGTTGTTACCAAAAGTAACCTAGCCATTTCATTGTCTTCCTAATGGTTGAATAAATTTTTTCATCACAATGTGGTACTATTACACTTATTTTTGTGTACTACCTGGATAAGGTAGTATGGTACTTGTTGTGTTTCAAATTTAGTTTGTTATCTTTTGTATTGCCCCTATACTCCTTGTGACTAAAAATAGCATGTATATATACCCTATACATGAAAGAAAATCAAAATACACACAATGAATATACAATACATGATAAATGAAAAAACTTCCCAACTGTTGAGAGCAATACACACAGATTTGAACTATAACAAAAATTATATCAATTTGTTATACAAACACAATACAATTCAGTAAGGATTGCTCATTACACTATCAATACACAATTCATACCGTATTTGCTATACAGGCATTGTACATGAGCATCTGGCATTCATAATGCATACAAAACATAGATTTTTTGCTGCTGTGACATGTCAGTGAATTTTTTACCATAGATGAAGATTTTTTTTGCTCTTGGTGGAACTGAACCAGAAACTGGAGTGGATCAATACAAAGTTGTCTTAGGCGAATCATTCACAAAGGCAAATTGTGCTGCATGAGACTCTATAGGTGTTGTTCTTGTTCCTTGGTGTTAAGACTTCAGTAGCTTGGAGATTCTAGTGTTAAGTTGAAACTTCTGAGAGTAGCAGTCAGTTTTTGGGTGGCTTCTGTTTTTTACTATCATGGGATTCTAAGAATCTAGTTCAAGTAGAATAAGAAAGAAGTGGGATACAGGTGCTCTAGTGACAATCCCCAATTAAAATTAGGATGCAGAAGCCTTGTAAAAGGATCTTTCTGTCCTTCATGTAACACCTTATATGAAAGTAAGCCTATAGCTAAAACAAATCAGAAGAAAATGAAGATGGGAATAACAAGGTAAATTTTCGAAAAGGTGGAAAGTAGTCATTTTCAAATACCAAGGACCATAAGTATGTGAAAATATGGAAGTACCATAAGTTCATTCCAAACAAGAATTATTCAATGGGAAAAACTCAATGAATGCTTTCAAGTACTTTGAAATACGTTTTTTGTGTGTATGAAAGTTTGTCTCAAAAGATCAAGCAAGACCTGAATACAAAATATAGGGATGATTCAGAAGGAATATTCTGAATTGGGATCCTATGGCAAGAACAAGATATGGTATAAGAAAGGCGGAATGAAATAGAAGGAAGACATATAATGCTCACAGATATGAAAAGATTCATACTACAGTGGAGAAGATTGATTTATTTTGATTCCATTAAATTAGTTTCAGATATAAAATTTTGAAACAAAATTGTTGAATAATGGGTGTGGATCAAATTCCAGTGGATTCAATTATGTACAATTTTCAATTCATAGGTATGATGTCAAAATGGAATAAGATTGTGCATAGATGAAGAAATTGGCAAACAGAAAAAGGTAGGAAAGAAAATTCAATCAATTCTGTGGGGTTGATATTGCATTGGGTGTGCCAATTTGACAAACAAATTTCCAATCATGTTATCTTTTGGTCAACCTGCATTCGCCAAATGAAATGAATTATAGTGTATGTTCATTATTGTGGTTATGCTTATGCTCATCAAAAACAAAAATTGTTTCATCACCACGTGAAATTGTTATTGTGATTTTTGGAAGTAATACATGACTATCTGCTGAGAATATATATCAGAATATATTGGTGAAATCGATTAATGATATACCATGAACCATGTATTAAACATAAATTCAATGGAGAAATGTCATATTATAACATCTTATACAAGGTGCAACCAGCTGTTGAATTAATATTTTGGATGCATCATCTTTCCCAGACTAATTTCATACAAATATTTTGCATACAGTGAATTATATCTACAGATCATCATCATGCACCAAATGAAAGATATGATTTCTTATACTTTTCCTGTTTCAAATAATTTTTTGATGATGACTCATAAGCAATAAAAAAGGACTTGTAGTCAATAAATATCACAATCATATACCAAGCTGCTATGAGCAACTATTGCAATAAAATTGTGGTCACCACTACTGCACAAGCAAAATGAAAATGATAATAATCAAAAGGGATATCATTTTTGCTTATCAATAAATGAATTGTAATGGATAAATTTCACATTCATCTACTGCTTGTAAGTTATGGCTAGATCTTCTCATTAAACCATTGCTTCTCAAAATCATTTGAATACATTGGTAATAATGTCATGCTCTATAACTCATTTCAAAAATGAATTGTCATTGATGTATATCATACTGATAATGAAAACTGTCAGACATCTGATTTTTGTGCTTGTAATGAGTTATGATTGATATCTCATGAACCAAATCAAAAATGGAATATATTGGATAAATATCACATTCATATATAATGTTTGTGAAGAAGATGTTAATGGTAATGGAAGTTTTTAATATGTTTTCAATAATTATTTTTTGATAAATTATTATCTACATGAATAAATGAATTGTAATGACTAAAAGAATATTGATAGAAAAAGTGTGAGTTTTATCAATTTTTGCAAAGAAGTTGAGGGTTACAACCACTGTTAGTATAAAAATCATGTGACAATTATGCAAAGTTTGTGGGATATCATTTTTGGTGTGTTTGGGATAAATTTTGATTGATATTTCATTTATAATACATATATGAATTGTAATGAACAAATATCATTTTCATTTGCCAAATTTAATACGTGAATCACTTTTGATATTTTTTATTGAGTAACTCCTACTGAAACTGACAAATGATGAAATCTGTACATGATACCATTTTAGGTGTATTTGTTTCAATTTATGGTTGAAAAATGAATCTCTCAAAAAAATTTAATGGGTAGAAACTGCATTTGTACACCAAGTAAAAACTGTGACAAACTTGTGGAAGGAATGGGTACAAGAGAAAATCCTTTGATAGTGTTGCAAACTGTGAGGGAAGATGATTTTGTTTTTTGTAACACCACCATTAGGTTGGTATATCACTAACCAAATAAAAATGACTTGTATGGGTTAACTATCAAATGAAGATGAGATCACACTTTAAATGAATTTGAGGATTGAGGTTTGCAGCCACTATTACAAAATATCAATTATTTTATGATTATATAACTTGTGAGTATGTTGTTTTTGGTGTCTTTACAATGTTGTCAGGTTGATAGTTCATGAATTATCCAAAAAATGAATGCAATAAATAAATATCACGATTATATATCAAGTGTAATTTATGGCCAACTTTAGCAACAACGGAGAGAATTGTAATTGATGCTAACTGACCAGAAATATGCTATGATGTTGATTTATAAATAATCAATATACTTGGTCCTGATTTAGTGGTAAAACATCATGACCTCTCAAACAGGATCATGATAGCATAGGAACTCATAGTCTGTATTATATATTGTCAATGCATTTGTGAACTAGTATTTAAAATAATGTTCAAATTTCTAGGATTAAAGTGAAAACAGCTGTTCTATCAATTTGAAAATGATCACATAATGTGTTGCATCAACTCTCATGTCAAACCACTCTTGTTGTAAAAGAGGGACATTACTGAAGTAAATGATGATGAGGGATATTTTTACTATTTACTATTTCACATAGGTATAAAATATTTTAAGTACACCAAGAATTGATTTCCAATAAACATTAATTTCGGTAATTAATTTAGCTTGCCTTCATCAAAAAAGAGCAAATTGTAATGTTTCTGGCTGTAATTATATTTTTAATGGATCAATACACAAAGAAAAGTAAATAATAGCTTGTCTAATATTAATTTGGATACATGGAATAAATCAAACAAAGGTATTGAGGTCAGCCATTAAAAGCAGCCATTTGTATCATGTTCAAAGATAACCATAGAGTCTGTCCCAATAAGTTTACTTCACTAATATTGAATAATCATGGTGTCTGTTTGTACTAGTGCTGTGATGCATCCTTTGAACAGTGTTTGGGATGAAAGAAAAAGTGAGGTATAAAGGTGAGGCTGAAGAGAAAACAATTATAGTGGAATCATACTTTTTTCAGTTGGTGCATGAGAAAAATCATTCATGTGTTGAGATATCCAAAGGGGACAAATAGGAGTGTATACTGGCACAATTACAAAAGAGAGATACAAATATTATGAATCCTTTTGTGATCCGAATATTATACAAAAGTAGGGGAAGGAGTTAGACATGAATAATTTGCAAATCGCTTTTATCAATCATCATAATGCTGCTGATTCAATGTTTTTGTTTCATTGCGTATTCAAAAGAAACAAGAAACCCACACCTGTCAACTTATCCATTGTCTCCAAAAAAGATGGCTTGCAAATGTATGCAGAAGTTGCAATGGAAAGAATATTGCAGACTTTTCTTACTTGATGAACTTATTCATTTGGTCATTGAGTCACACTGCAAAAAATTGAACATTGCAAAATTAGTTTGCTCAGGGTTCTCCACTCCTGGTAGGAAGAAGATTGAAGGTGAGTTATTTTGTTTTTGCTTGATTGTGATGAGTTTTAAATCATAATTTGGGAAATACATATCAATAAATGGACTGTAATGATGGCTCAAGCTTCAACATTTGTATTAGGGGTTGGGCAGCGCTACTATCAATGCATGTTTTTGTTTAGCATAATTATTTTATGTTTGAAGATGTAAGTCCTGTTGTTTCTATCTGTGACTGTACTAATCACAAGTCTGTCACTTACACTGAATAAATATTTTGTCAAAAGGTGAATGACTTGACACTGAAGGTTGGATCAATGGCGTTTCATTCTTTGATGGCGCATCCAACATTCAGAAAGCTGGTTGAATACCGTGTCAGACTTTCCACAAGTCATACTGCTTCCATGGTGATGAACATGTATGGTCCCTCCTTTTTTATTACCATGCAAAAACAACACCAATGCAGGTAAGACAATATTTGGTTTTGGGAATTTAATGTTTCTCAAATCTAACAATTCACTTGTTTTGAAAGTATGTAGGTTATGCAATAGGTTTGGATCTGGTGCAACATGAGATATGTGAACAATGACTCACATGTCTGCAATGAACAATGGGGGAAGAATTATTTTTTTGAGATACCAGCATTGCCTGCTTAAAAAAGAAGGCTCTGTTGGCAACTAGCCACATCCCCTATATTTCAATATGATCCCAAAATGCTATGACTGTTCATGCTGTCCAAAATGTTCTGGAGAAACTAATTTTGGAGTGAAAATTATAGTCTGATGAGAGCTGTCTTTTCTGAACTGAGGATCCTTAAATGATATGATGCAAACAAGCCTTTATGTGTAAATCTTATTTCTTTTTGAAAGGACTTAAATGCTTTGCTGAAATCTACATGTTTGTACAGTGATCACTCTGGGTTTTGATTTTGGTAGAGAAATTTCCTATAGAAGTTAATGATGAGTTAGAGAGAGGGGGGGGCTGATGAAAGACGATATTGGTGAAAACAAAAATTTGGAAAATTCTTACTGTGATAATGACAGGAAAGTTCATCTTCTTTCTTTAATTTACCTGTTTTTGTGTGTAAGTTTTCTACTGTTGTTACAGTGGATCCAATGAGAGTGAAGATACGGTTCCTACATCTTTGTTGTATTTGAAAAGAGGAGTGAAGGTTTGATCAATGGCATGCTGTTGCTGTCTGGAACCTGTTGGTCCAACCAGAACTCTTGGTAATCTGACAGGACCCGAGTACCTGCAAATTGAGACAGCAGTAATGAATCTACTTGTTAATATATATTTTGTGGACAGACTTGAAAAATTATCAAAACAGCTGCCCCAATACAAAAGATGCATTGTAGGGCTGTTCTCTTGTTTGATATTCACTCTATTTCACTGCTGTAAACTCAAGCTTTTGGATTTTTGTCTATAGAGTAACATCAAATCACTTGGTATGATGTACTGGTAATAGGCAATTGAGCAGTTCTGAGCAGATGAATGTCAGAAGATGTCAACTATGAGTTGTGGTACTCTTGTAAAGTGCCTAATACTTCACACATCAGTTTATTTAAAAAGGACCAGAATAAGTAATCATCATGAATGTTGTAATGAAGATGGTGATCAGTTTACTGATGAAGGGTTTTTTGAGATTTTTCTTTTGTTCTTTTCTTGGCCTTTTGCCTCTTTTATGCAGGCTAGACACAGAGTTTGTTTAGTTTGGTGTTGATGAAGAAATTATCAAGATATTGCTGGATGTTATCAAGGACTTGGAGAAAGAACAACCAAGGAAGAACGGCCCTGTGAATGAAGCTAAATTTTTAACAAAGGACAATATTCTTCTGGTTATATATGACAAAAATTTGAGGTCTTTTTGTAACTTATTTGAGTGTGTGTTGATGAAGACATTGAAGATGAGCATTTGTTCCATTCTATGCTGTCACTCTTATTTATCATTTTTTCAGAAAAATGCAAAATGCTTCAACCTGGATGCCCCAAAGAAACAAAACATGACCTCTCAACAAACACACCAAAGGTTTCATTAATGTTTTTTTGTGTTTTTCTAGCATTTCAGATATTCCAACCATACTGACAATTTTTGTATTTGACTGTGGTCATAGCCTTTTTTGTAATTAAAGAATGTCCAGTCACAAAAACATGAATATTGAGAATTACTCTTGTAAAAACCCTTCAATGTATTCTGTGTCAAACCTTCCTGAACCATGTTAATACATCATGTTCTTGTGATTTTGACATAAAATAGTTTTCAAATGAATCTCATCAAACTGCATTTCAAAAAGGGTACTTAGAGTCTTGCACTTTAAAATTCCTACAATCCTTGACTGAAAAACTTTAGTCTTCATAAATATTTATTGTATAAATATGGAATACTTTGAATGGTTAAATAAAGGATTACCCAGTTACAAATCAGCATCAACCCTTTCATGATGTCAAACTTACTGAAACAGTGTGATCCAAACATTAAAATAAAACAGAAATCATTGGAATAGTGGGGTAACAGAGTAGTGACTCGTTTTCAGTCATATTGAACACTCTTTCTCATTACTGTGGAAAAGGGCTTTGAGTAAGTGGTATCAGTATTTTGCAACTATATTTTCTCTGGTTGACTATCTCTAATGAAAAAACTAACATTTTTATGAAAAATCTATTATTACAACCTCAATTTTCTACAATACTCTGTTTGAAGTCACTGTGGACTTATATATCTCATCATTGTATATACAATTACAACACTGAATATTCTTTTTATGATTGAACTATCAATTAAGCAGTAAAATGCGTTCTATTGCCTAGGAAACATAACAATGATGTGTATTCTACTTTTGCTATTTGTAATAGGGGGGTAATACAGTAACAAATTATGTTAAGAAATATGAAAAAATCTTTCATACTACTCTAGAAAAAGGTTTTGTGTGTGTAATATTGTCATCTTTTCTTTGAATCAATATCTCTTACATTAGAAATTCATGTATCAACCATAACAGCTAGTATATATATCTTTGTACTCTAAAACCTATATAATCTTCTTTTTAAATAATAACAATGTATGTTTAATGACCACAATCCGCTTTCATTTTATGATTAAACAATGAATGAACCAGTAACATATATTTTACCACAGCAAATGAATCACACAGTGAAATCAACTAATACTAATTTTGAATTAGTAATAAATCTTTATCTGGAATTTTGAGCAATCTTCCATATGTATGGAAAAGGGTGCTGTGGATGCAATATTGATATTCAACAAGTAGTTCTTCATCTTATTTGCTATTTATTACAACATAAAACACTCACTTTGATGATAATAGCTTGTAATCACATATTTGTAACCCTTAGAAAATCTAAAAACAATGAAAATTTATCAGGAATATTGAATATTCTTTCTTATGATTATGGACAAGGGTATTATTCATGTGGTATTGATTTTTAATAATTGTTCTTCCATACTAATGACTTTCTCTTACAATTCAAAGCTCATACCTTGATCAAATAAGCTAGTATTTATAGCTTTGCACACTAAATACTCTACAATCCTTAGTTGTTATTGACTATGGACTTGTATATACTATCAATACATGTACATAAACTACTGTGAACATTTAGTATTATTCAGTCATTAATAAAGCAATAGCAGCATTTTCAAACATGATTGCACAGTATACTCTACTATGTAAGAATTTCAAAGGGATAATTGTTGAGTATTGGTGTAGTAATATTGAATAAAGATATGTTTTTTCTTTAATCAATATTCATAAATCAATATTTCCCTCCATTCACTATCCCTCACAATAATATACTTGTTTTTTGATCATAGAAGCTAGTATTCACTCCCTTGCACAAAAAATAACTTTATTTACATTGATTGGAAAAATTGCTTTTATCACCTCAAATAATAACTCAAAGTGTGTATGTCTATGCTGGAATGCCTAAGTGAGATTATTAGAGTAGTGGGTTCAGGGGTAATGCAGTGCTAAATCATGATCTAGAAATTTAAATATTAATTTTCATGTTTGTTGACAAGGGGCTGGTGTGATAAATTACCAAGAAATCAAATACAATGACCTTTAGAAAAAATATTTCATGATCAAAAGACACAACCTATGCCCTTAAGAAATCAAATACAATTCAAACAACAATCTAGAACGAAAAAACAATCAAAATAAAATATGTACATAAAAATCACTAATCGTTAAATGCAAACTGAAATATGTGATCATGTCTTGTTCCAGTTAAATGATTGACTAAACAGAAAATTCTTATCACAGTTTACAA
>JACCDI011013034.1_pt1 | contig 12101 bp, 12 predicted proteins | sample 7442791 | NCBI WGS metagenome assembly JACCDI01 (sample SAMN15323434, study PRJNA562643) | freshwater metagenome | isolation source: river surface water | place: USA:Blue River Watershed | collected 2017-08-15
GAACTCTAATATTGCAATATTAGAATATTATTTTGAACTTTACAAAGATGAAAAAACTTTTATTAGCCTTAAGTACCGCTTTTTTAATATCTTGTGGTAACAACCATACAACACCAGAAAACACAGTTACAACTGTTGAGCAAAATGAAAATAAAGAAGTGTTTTACCCAGAAATAGAGGCGTATATTGAAAAAAATATTGGGAATTTTGATGAAATTGAGGAGGAAAGAAAAGCGGAATTGAAAAAATTATCCTTGTATATCCAAAGTAAAAAAACAAAAAATGAAAAAGTAGAATTAATTTTTATTTGTACACACAACTCCAGAAGAAGTCATTTATCACAGTTTTGGGCAATGGTTGCAGCAGATTATTATTCTGTTAACGATATCTACACCTACTCTGGCGGTACAGAGGCAACAGCATTTAATCCCAGAAGTGTAGCTTGTTTACAACGTGCAGGATTTAAAATTAACAAAGAAAACGAGGCGGAAACCGAAAACCCAGTGTATGAGGTAAGTTACAAAAAAAATCAAAATAGTGTTAAAGGTTTTTCTAAAAAATACAATGATGAAAGTAATCCAAAGGAAAACTTTGTGGCTGTAATGACTTGCTCGCATGCGGATAAAAATTGCCCAGTAGTTTTAGGTGCATCCTTTAGAGTTGCTATACCTTATACCGACCCTAAATTAGCGGATGATAGTCCCGAAGAAGAGGCAACTTACGACGAAAGATGTAAACAAATTGCTAATGAAATGTTTTATATTTTTTCTTTAATTAAAGCATAAAATCTTAGCTTACTTGAGTAAAATATTAAAATCTAGCTTTTAAAACCAAACACTATTGATCATTTAAGCATTTTTTTATTAATCGTATGTCATAACCTCTTTATTTATATGGTTGTTTTTTTGATATTTAATTTGTTTAAAGCATTCACAGTCTCGGATTTAATCCTTAGCAGGATAAAATTAAAAGTCCTTTGGAAATGCTATAAAAAAAATTATATTTGTTGTAAAATAGTTTATGCAAAAAATACCTTTAAAGTGTTTTAATAATTTCATCAAAAGAATTATACAACCTTTATCTAATCGCGTAGTTGACGCAATGCGGGTATCAGTAGCGTAAGCACAAATGTTACCAGTAACCTTATGAAACCAATATTATACTTAATTTTATCTATTCTATTTTTTAGTTGTACTACAAAAGAGAAAAAGAAAGACGTATTATTAAACGATTTAAATGTTGAAATTAAAACTAATGAGAAAGCAAAAAAGGACTCAATTTTAAAAGTTAATTTTGATAAGAAACTCTTAGAAAGTTTTAATAAATTTATTCCAAATACTTGGACGCTTTCTGACTCGGTTGGAGGTTTTTTAAATAATGATAATTATAAAGATTTAATTCTACGAATAGAAAAGGACAGTTCAGGAAATGATGATTTCCGTTATGGGGATCAAGGTGTGATTGTGTTATTCGGAAATAAAAATGGAGATTATTCATTAAATGTGACATTATTGAAATTATTAAACAACTGGACTGATTGTGGAATGATTGATGGTCGTGGAATTCTTTCCATTAAGAATAACGGCTTTTCATATTCTTTTTTCCCTTCACGAAATATCTCTAGAGAATTCGAATTTATTTACTCAAAGAAACATTCAAAATTCTTTCTTAGAAAAATAGACGAAACTAATTTTCAAGAAGTGAATAATGAACATAACTTTGAAAATTATTCGCTTGGAGAAATTCCTATAGAATCATATAAAGTAGAATAAAAAGGCTACTGGTAACATCAAACTTACTCATCATGCGGTTTGTGCTTCGTTGGACGGTTTGACGCTTTGATTTCGAACATTTTACTTTATATTTACTTCTGCGAACCCGCATGATGCGCAAGTTTGTAAACGTTAGCTATAACCTTAGGACGACACCCAACAAACAGACAATACACGAATGACAACATACATTTCAATATTACGAGGAATTAACGTGAGCGGACAAAAACTTATCAAGATGGACGCTTTACGGAAGTTGTATGAAAAGTTAGGGTTTAGTAGCGTTACGACTTATATTCAAAGCGGAAATGTTGTTTTTACAGGAAACAAAGCAAAACCTAACGAACTTGCACAGGCAATAACAAGGCAAATTGAAAAAGATTTTGGTTTTGATGTTCCCGTAATCGTTTTGACCATTGAAAACTTGAAACAAATAATTGACTTCAATCCGTTTTTAAAGCATAGCAACATGGACACAACTTTTTTACACGTTACTTTTCTATCTTCAAAACCACAAAAAATTGACATCAACACAATAGAAGAAAAGAAACTAAGTGGAGAAGAAATATCTTTTGCCGACAATGCTGCTTTTTTGTATTGCCCAAACGGATATGGAAAATCAAAATTGAGCAACAGCTTTTTAGAAGCAAAACTAAAAGTACGTGCTACAACAAGAAATTGGAAAACAACAAATGAACTTTTAAAAATAGCACAAGAAAAATGAATAAAGAACTAACCTAAACAAAATGAAATAGATGGTCAAGAAGAACAGCTTATATCATTTATCAGAGTAGTCGACAAAAGCAGTAAAAAAATCTCCGAGGTTAAGATTTAACTTCGGGGATTTTTACTTTTGATGACGTTTAAGTTATCAATTTTTAAGGATATTTAAGTAATAACTGTAGGTTTTGACGAAGGAGATCTAACTAAAATAACAAATCAAAGCCTATCATCAAACTTACCAAATGCAAACTGTTCCTAATTAAATAATTAAACGTTTCATTATTCAACTTTATACTTTAATATTACTTTAATGGAATTTGGCTGCATTTCGAATGTTTGTTTTACTTTAGCGTCCATTTAACCGAACCGTGTTTATCAAACTGCGATTTGTGTTAATAGATAAAAAATACTATAAATACCTTTGCAGAAAAAAAATAAATGAGCAATACTATAATTCATTCAAAATCAATAACAGAAATTCGGACAGTTTTTGGCTTGAACAAGCCAACACATCCTTTAATTACTATTCTCGACACCGAAAAATTGGCTTATGGTGAAGAAACCGTTGGTAAGCGGTTTTCGTCTGACCTTTATTGTATTGCTTTAAAAGATTCGAGTTGTGGCATTGATTATGGTCGTAATACTTATGATTTTGACGATGGTGTTTTGATTTTTACATCACCCAAACAAATCATAACCGTTAAAAAAACACAAGAATTGAATCAGGTTAAAGGTTGGATGTTGTATTTTCATCCAGACCTTATTAGAAATACTACACTTGGCTCAAAAATAGACACATACAACTTCTTCAATTACGAAGTTTACGAAGCCTTGCATTTATCTCAAAATGAACAAAATACAATGAATCAAATTGTTCATCTTATCCAAGATGAAATCAAAGAACGCATCGACAATCACAGTCAGCAAGTATTGGTTTCAAATATTGAATTACTACTTAATTATAGCAAAAGATTTTACGAAAGACAGTTCAATACCCGTTCGGCAAGTAACCGAGATGTGGTTTCTAAGGTTGAAATATTACTCAAAAACTATTATTCCGAAAATTTACTCATAGAAAAAGGGCAACCTACCATTCAATATCTTGCATCTCATTGCCACCTATCTGTAGGTTATCTAAGCGACCTTTTGGCAAAAGAAACCGGACGTTCTGCTAAAGACCACATCAACGATTTTCTAATCAATAAAGCAAAAGATTTATTGATGAGTTCTACTGATTCTATAAGCGAAATTGCCTATACTTTAGGATTTAATTATCCCCACTATTTCGGCAGACTTTTTAAACAAAAAACAGGCAAAACACCGCAGGAATATAGGCAGCTAAACTAAAAACTAAAGAAGAAATCTCATCTTTTATTCATTTTCTGCGATTTGTGTTTCAAATTCTTTTTTTTGTGTTAAATCTTCAAAATACTTTGAAAGATATTTGCACCATTAAATTAATCATTCAAAATTTAAAAAAATGAAACATAAAATTTTAGTAACAGGTGCAAGTGGTGCTTTTGGAAGTTTGGCTTGTATTCTATTAGCCGAAAACGGGCATCAAGTAGTAGGAACAATGCGTTCTTTGCAAGGAAAAAACGAAGCCATTGCCTTCGAATTAAAATCAAAAGGCGTTGCATTGGTAGAAATGGACGTAACCAATGAAGACAGCGTAAATTCTGCAGTAAAATCAGCCATAGAACTAATGGGCGGATTAGATACCGTTTTCAACAATGCAGGTATCGGTGCAAACGGTATTTTGGAATGTTTTACCACCAACGACATTCAGAAAATGTTTGATGTCAATGTTTTTGGTGTGCAAAGAGTAATGAGAGCCGCTTTACCTCATTTAAGACTGCAAGGCAAAGGTACAATCATTCATACTTCAAGTTGTATTGGTAGAGTTACCACGCCATTTTTGGCTTCATATTCAGCTTCAAAATATGCTTTGGAGTCTTTGGCAGAAGGTTACAGAGCCGAACTTTCAGGATTTGGCATTGAATCTTGTATTGTTGAACCAGGAGGATTTCCAACCGCTTTTATGAGTGGTATGATTACACCAAGCGATACCGATCGAATAAATGCATACGGTGAAATGGCAAATCTTCCAGAAGCGTCTATCAATGGATATGTTGCTTATATAGAATCTATTCCCGAACAAAGACCCGAAAGAGTGGCAGAAGCAATTGTTAAATTAGTAAACACACCTTTTGGCGAAAAACCATTCAGAACGGTAGTAGATTTTTCGGGATTAAAACAAGCTATAGAAAACTACAACGAAGTATTAAACCAAACCACCAAAGCGATTTATACTGCCAATGGCGTGGACAATTTATTAACTTTAAACAAAAACTAAAATGCTTAAAACCATATTAATTACAGGAGCAAGTAGCGGAATTGGCAAAGCAACGGCAATTCATTTTCAACAAAAAGGTTGGAATGTAATTGCCACAATGCGAAGTCCTGAAAAAGACACAGAATTAAGCAAATTGGAAAATGTACATCTTGAAAAATTAGATGTTCTTGATTTGCAATCTATTGAAAATGCAATTCAAAATGGCATTCAAAAATTTGGCAAAATTGATGCTTTGTTAAACAATGCAGGATATGGAGCTTATGGTCCTTTGGAAACTTTCCCTAGAGAAAATATCATCAAGCAATTCAACACAAATGTTATAGGCTTAATGGACGTAAGCAAAGCCATTATTCCACATTTTAGAAAAAATAAAGAAGGTGTTATTGTAAATATTTCTTCTATTGGTGGGCAAATGACCTTTGCTTTAGGTTCACTTTATCACGGGACAAAATTTGCAGTAGAAGGTATTTCAGAATCTTTGCATTATGAAATGGCAGAAATTGGCGTAAAAGTAAAAATTGTTGAACCTGGATTTATCGCCACCGATTTTGGTGGTCGTTCCTTTGATTTTCAAGCTGGTGATGTAGCAGAATATCAACCTATTATTGGTGCATTAATGAAACAATGGCAAAACCCTAATAACACTATTTCTCCAGCCAATTTGGTAGCAGAAGTTATCTTTAACGCAGTAACCGATGGAACAAATCAATTGCGATACAGAGCAGGAGACGATGCACATTTTTTACTTGATACCCGAAAAAAAATGAACGATAATGAATTTTTTGAAATGATAAACAAGCAATTAGGAAGATAAAGGACTTTAAAACTTAATTCAACATTTTTACTTATAATTGGTGATATTTATTAGAATAAAAGATTTTACAACAACTTACGAATATCGATATATTGCATTCCGGCATCGATGGCTGCTTTAATGCCTGGGTCGCCGTCTTCTAAAACTATGCAATCTTTAGGTTCTACTCCTAGTATTTGGGCGGCTTTTAAGAATGTTTCGGGATGTGGTTTGTGGTGTTCTACATCATCGCAAGTAACTACTGCTCCAAAATCGGCTTCGCTTAAACCTAAATATTGTAGGGTTAATAAAACCGTGTGTTTTTGTCCGCCGGAACCAATTGCAAAAGCGTGACTGTTTTTATATTGCTGAAAAATTTGGTGTACTACAGGAACAAATTTTACCTTGTGCATTATCTCCAACACCTTCACCTCCTTTTTTTTCCCCAACTCGTCGCCGTTGTAAGGTAAGTTTAAATGAACCATTAAATTCCTAAAAACCTCCAAAGTAGGTTTGCCCGCTTCCTGATAAAAATAATCCTCGGGAAAATCAAAGCCCAACTCGTTGCAAACCAAGTTACAAGCCTCTAAATGTAAAGGCATGGTGTCCGCTAAAGTACCATCTAAATCAAAAATTAAAGCTTTAACCGAACTAAAATCGAAGGATTGCATAAGTGTTATTTTAAAGTAAGTAACCAATTTGTAAAACCCAAACCAATATCAACCAACTGATAAGGAATGGCATTATTTAAAAGGATTTGCTGAATATTTTTTTGATTTTGAATAGCCAATTTTTGGTATTCGTTTTTAAATTCGATAGGATTTAGTTTAAGCTCCTCTCCCGTTTCCTTATCCACCATTCGTAAAGGCTGATTGCCCAAATCCAAATTTATCTCGGTATTGTAATCCGTTAAATGATAAATCCTAGGCGATATTTTTTTGTATTTTAAATACTGCATAGCCGCAGCAAATTCGTTGATTTTTTCGGGCGTGTTTAAATGCGAAAAATCCGAAAAAATAACCAAAATGGATCGCGAATGAAAACTTGCTGCCAATTGGTGTATGGTAGCGCTTAAATTTGTAGTATGCAGTTCCTCAGAAGGTTTAACCGATAAAAACGTATCCAAATTTTGTAATAAATAGCTTAAATGATTGGGGCTAGATTTACTAGTACTTTGGAAATGCACTTTTTCGTGAATTAAATTAACCGAAAAAGCATCGCGTTGTTTGTAAGCTGCATAAGCCAAAACTGCCGCCCCATAACAAGCAAAACCTATTTTATTTAAATTATCGAGCGACTGATTGTTGCTAGCCGGATAAAACATAGAACCCGAAATATCCAACACTAAATTTAATCGTAAATTGGTTTCATTTTCGTATTTTTTCACAAAATACTTACCCGTTTTAGCATACAGTTTCCAATCGATATCTTTCGTAGTATCGCCAATATTATAGGTGCGATGCTCCAAAAATTCCACACTAAAACCACTTAATAAACTACGGTGTTTACCAATTAAATTACCATCCACAATTTCCTTTACCTTTAACTCTAAGGCGGATAAATTTTGGGCTTGTTGTAATAAAATAGGCATACAATGGGTATAAATAAAAAACACCGATGAAAGTTCATCGGTGTTTATATAAAAAAATTACTCTTAAATTAATTTATCTAATTTATCTGCTAAAACAGATTTTTGAACCGCACCAACTTGTTTGTCAACAATTTCCCCATTTTTTAAAAATAAAATTGTAGGAATATTACGGATACCATATTTAGCCGAAATTTCGTTGTTTAAATCAACATTTACTTTTCCAACCACTGCTCTACCTTCGTAATCTTTAGATAATTCTTCTACGATAGGTCCAACCATTCTACACGGTCCACACCATTCTGCCCAAAAATCTACCACTACTGGTTTATCGCTTTTTAAAGCTAACTCTTCAAAGTTTGCATCTGTTAATTCTACTGCCATAATTTTAAATTTTTAATTTGTTTCAAATTTAATCATTTATTACAATACTTTGCTTTTTATTTTTTGCAATTTACTTAAAAATATAAAAAGTTATTAACCAAAAACAGGTGTTGTAAAATGATACTCAAAAGTAGAGTTTTAATTTTGCTAGAGGTACTTTGTTGATGTTGATAATTTTGAATATATCATCAATAAAATTTATATTATCTATTTTTTCTCCTCGTCTTCATCTTCTTCATCCTCTAAAAACAAAACGAAACTAATTAATTGATTCCCTAATTTATAATTTTTACTTCGTTTTTTAAATTCGTAAAAAGATGAAATGGCAAAATCGTAATCGCGCCAATATTCGTAAATATATCCTCTGTAAAAATAAGGCAGGGCATCCTGCGGACTTTGTTTTATCCAAATTTCCACCAACTCATTCGCCTTTTCCATTTGAAATTGCAATAATAATTGAGGAATATATTGCTGAATTTGCGCTAAAGTAAATCCTGCTGCAGCTTGCGTAAACACTTTATCGTTTTGCTTCATTGTTTTTTCATCCAATTGATCCCCCGAAAGTTGCGCAACTTTAACAATCATTTCCTCAAATCGGAACATTTCGAAATAATAATTATACGCCTCGCAATAAAATATTAATTCGTGAATCAATAAGGAATCTGCATACTGAAATTCATTACCTCCGCAATCATTAAACACTTTAATATGATAGGTTTTAGACGCGTCCTTTTTTTCGAGTTTATAAAAACAATCACATACTTCTTTGGCTTTCGCATAAATTTCTTTTTGAGCAAAAGCAAATTGTGAAATAAGTAATAAAAACAATAAAAAACGTATCATTAAAACAAAGTATTTTGAGTGCCAGGATTATTTTTTCCTAAATGTTTATACGCAGCAGGCGTTACTTCTCGTCCGCGTGGCGTGCGATTTAAAAAACCTTGCATAATTAAAAAGGGTTCGTACACTTCCTCAATTGTGCCGGCATCTTCCCCTACAGCTGTTGCAATTGTTGTTAATCCAACCGGACCACCTTTAAACTTTTCGATAATCGTTCTTAAAATACGATTATCCATTTCATCCAGTCCGTTTTCATCCACATTTAAAGCATCTAAAGCAAATAGAGTGATTTTTAAATCGATAGTTCCATCACCTTTTATTTGAGCAAAATCTCTAATTCTTCGTAAAATCGCATTGGCAATTCGGGGCGTACCTCTACTACGGCGCGCAATTTCAAAAGCTGCATCTTCTTTAATGGGTATTTTTAACAATTGAGCCGAACGAATAATAATGGTTTGCAACAACTCTGTATCGTAATACTCTAACCTACAATTTATCCCAAAACGCGCGCGTAACGGCGCTGTTAACAATCCAGAACGCGTTGTGGCACCTACTAAAGTAAAAGGTTCTAAACCAATTTGAACAGATCTGGCATTGGGTCCAGAATCTATCATGATATCAATTTTATAATCCTCCATAGCAGAGTACAAATACTCTTCTACCACCGGACTTAATCGGTGAATTTCATCAATAAACAACACATCACCTTCGGATAAATTGGTAAGCAAACCCGCTAAATCCCCTGGCTTATCTAACATTGGACCCGACACCAACTTAATACCCACATTAAGTTCGTTGGCAATAATATTTGCCAAGGTGGTTTTCCCTAATCCCGGCGGACCGTGTAACAAAACATGATCAAGCGCTTCGGCACGTTGTAAAGCAGCCTTAACAAAAACCGTTAAGTTCGCTAATACTTTTTTTTGTCCGGCAAAATCGTCAAAAGTTTTAGGACGCAAAACTCTTTCAAAATCTTGCTCCTGATCACTTAAATTATTTTTATCGGTATTTAACACATCACTCATGATAACAAATTTAAATCAAATAATTTCTTTGGCAATATATATTAAATAAATATCTCTAAAATTGTATATTTGTTTTGTTGATACCAATTAAGCTATGCGATTTTTATACACCTTAGGGATTTATACTTTATATCAAATTTTAAAAATAGCGGCATATTTTAATCCTAAATTAAAACTATGGGTAGCGGCACAAAAAAATATACGGTACAGTCCTTCCAAATCATTACAAAATGTTGTGTGGTTTCATGCAGCATCTTATGGGGAATTTGAACAAGCCGAGCCTGTAATTGCTGCATATAAAAAACTTTACCCCGAAGCATACATACTATTAAGTTTTTTTTCACCCTCTGGTAAGGAAAAACACCAAAACTATATACATGCTAACGAGGTGGTTTATTTACCTATGGATACGCCTGCAAATGTTCGCGCATTTTTAAATCATTACCAACCTACTTTAGCGGTATTTGTAAAGTACGAGTATTGGTTTAATTTTTTACACCAATTACACCTTCGGAATATCCCAACAGTATATTTTAGCTGTTTATTCAATCACAATCAGTTTTATTTTAAAAGTTACGCCAAGTGGTTTTTAAATCATTTACGCAATGTAAACCTGTTTTTAGTTCAAAACAATGATAGTTTACAAGTGGCAAAAAAATATCAATTAAAGGCTTTAATAAGTGGCGATACTAGGATAGATAAGGTGATTTTAAATGCAACAGAAGAAAAAAACTTTGATTTAATTAAAGAATTTTGCGCACGAAAACCAACAATTATTTTAGGGAGTATGTGGGATAAAGATTGGGAAATTTGGAAAGCCGAATTAAACAATTTACAAGCGTATCAAATTATTGTAGCACCTCACGAGGTAAATGAAGCAAATATTAAAAAATTTGATGGAGTAGATTGGATGTATAATAGTAAAATTACAACGCTACAGGATGGTTCTTTTTTAATGATTGATAGTGTTGGGATTTTAAAGTATATATATAGATATGCCACGGTAGTATATATTGGTGGCGGTTTTGGAAAAGGGATTCACAATATTTTAGAAGCTAGTGTTTTTGGTAAAGGTGTTATTTTTGGACCAAAATACAAAAAAGCACAAGAAGCTATCGATTTAATCCATTTAAATTGTGCGTTTAGTATTTGTAACGTGAATGATTTGTTGGATAAAATTTATTTTATTATTAAAAATCAAGTTGAAATTCAAGAAAAATTAAAAAAGTATTTAGAGGCCAATAATGGAGCAACAAAAAAGGTTATCCAAACGCTAGAAAATCTTAATTAATAAACAACAAGATATATAATTTGTTAAAAAAAGTTTTATACCATTAAAAAATTTATTACTTTTAGACCTTATTACCTTAAAATATCAAAAATATAAAACTATGAAACTTAAAAATTTCGCAATTATCACACTTATTTTGTTTACTTTCAATACAATAGCCCAAAACAAAGTAACTGAAAAAGGAAATGAAGCTTTTGAAAAAGGTTACTGGAATGCCGCTATCGAAAATTATAAATTAGCACTTAAAAAAGAAAAAGATAACGAATTAAAGATGCTGATTACTTATCGTACAGCTATAGCTTACGAAAAAAGTAGAGATTACGCAAATGCAATAAACTGGTACTTAAAAGTAATTAAAAAAGGAGGGACCTTTTTAGACAAAAACCCTGAGGCATTTTTAAATATAGCAAATTCTTACAAAGCAATAGAAAATTTTGAGTTAGCTATAGATAATTATAAAACTTACAATATTGCATTACCAAATGACCCAAGAGGTATTAACGGACAAAAATCCGCAGAATTAGCATTAAAATGGATTGATGAGCCAACTCGACATAAAATTGAAAACTTTAAAGATGTAAACACTAAATTTGATGATGCTGCACCCATCTTTGCTGGAAGAAAGTATGATGAAATTATGTTTGTTTCTTACCGTGAAGGTTCTGAAGGTAAAGAAGAGAATTTTGTAAGCGGACAACCTTTTCCTGATTTTTATTACACCAAACAAGATAAAGCTAAAACATGGAGCAAAGCTGCTGGTGTTGAAGGTGAGGTAAATACTGAATTTGCTGAAGGTAAAGGTGCTTTTGACAACAGAAAAACCACTTTTTACTTTACCAGATGTAAACATGATAAAAAAGTAATTACAGGTTGTGATATTATGTATGCAAAACGCCAAGGTAAAGCATTTGCCGAAGCTGTAAAATTAGAATTATTTAAAGGTGATACATCTATTAAAGTTATGGTTCACCCTGAGTTAAGTCCGGACGACCAAGTTTTATACTTTTCTGCAAATCATAAAGATGGTTACGGAGGATACGATTTATACTATGCTGAGTGGGATAAAAAAGCAAAAGATTGGGGTAAACCTGTAAACTTAGGTGCAGAAATTAATACACCAGGGGATGAATTTTATCCAAGCATACATGAAGATGGTTCGTTATATTTTTCATCCAACGGACATATTGGAATTGGAGGATTTGACATATTTAAAGTGGAAAAAATAGACAAAGGTTTTGGTCCAGTTACTAACTTAAAATTCCCTTTAAACTCCACATCGGATGATATCGCAATTATTTTTGAAGGTAAAGATGAAAAAGGTTACATTAC
>JACCDI011248887.1_pt1 | contig 12100 bp, 11 predicted proteins | sample 7442791 | NCBI WGS metagenome assembly JACCDI01 (sample SAMN15323434, study PRJNA562643) | freshwater metagenome | isolation source: river surface water | place: USA:Blue River Watershed | collected 2017-08-15
CCTTTCGTAACTTCGATGAGTATACGATTAAATATTGGATACGAATTTTATTCATTTTACTTAAATAAGCAAATCGCATGAGCACTTTTTTTAGTCAGAATTTACGTTTTTTACGCAGCAAGATGTCAGAGAAAACATCGCAAGAAAAACTGGCTGAATTAATCAACATTAAGAAGCCCACCTTGGGCTCTTACGAATCCGGCAGAGCAGAACCTAAATATGCCGATCTCATCGAAATAGCTGAGTTTTTCAAGGTAGAGGTGGATGAATTACTCAAGGAAGATCTTTCGAAAAGACTTCCCGGGATGTCTAACAAGCCTAAACTACGTATTTTAGCCACGACCGTAGATTCCAATAATGAGGAGAATATCGAGATGGTTCCAGTGAAAGCTTTGGCAGGATATACCGCTTCCTACGACGACGTAGAATTCATTCAAGAATTACCCACCTTCCAAGTACCCTTCTTACCGCGCGACAAAAAATACCGCGTGTTCCCCATTAAAGGCGAATCGATGTTGCCCTTGCAACCCGGCTCCCTTGTCTTCGCTGAATACGTGGAAGATTGGACCGCCATTAAAGACGGGACCATCTGCATTGTGGTGACGCGCGAGGACGGCGTGGTATTGAAACAAGTCATTAATCACTTGGCTGATCGTAAAGTGTTAATCCTCAATTCGACCAACAAAACCTACGACCCTTACCCGATTCTCGGCTCTGAAATCCAAGAAATCTGGAAGTTCGCTGGGTATTTTCATAGTGATTTTCCGAATGCGGAATAGAGTCGTCAGTCGCTAGTCACTAGTCGCTAGTCAACTCTTACCTCTTACCTCTTACATATGTATTCCAAAATAGCCTCCAGCTTAGGTATTAATGAAAACCAAGTTCGCAAAACCATCGAACTGCTCGATGAAGGCGCCACAATTCCCTTCATTTCCCGTTATCGAAAAGAAGCGACAGGAAGCTTAGATGAGGTACAAGTAGCTCAAATTCGTGACATGCGTGATCAATTGGTGGAATTAGAAAAACGCAGAGAAGCCATCCTAAAATCACTCAAAGAACTAGATAAACTCAGCCCTGAACTCGAAAAAGCCGTACGCGGAGCTGAAACCCTTGCCAAACTCGAAGACATCTACCTTCCCTACAAACCCAAACGCAAAACACGCGCCATGGCCGCAAGGGAAAAAGGACTACAGGCTTTAGCAGACAAACTATTCGAACAGCGCATGCTCGACCCAGAAGTCTTAGCCGCTGAATTCTTAGAAGACACAGAAGAAGCCCTAGCTGGAGCACGTGATATTTTGGCTGAAGAAATGATGGAAACGGCCGAAGTACGCGAAGAAGCACGCTACCTATTTTCCCGAAAAACCACCGTCAAATCTACCGTAGCCAAAGGCAAACAAGAAGTTGGCATTAAATACAAAGACTATTTCGATTGGTCCGAATCCCTAGCTCAAGCACCTTCACACCGCGTTTTAGCCCTATTTAGAGGAGAAAACGAAGGTGTTTTGAACTTAAACTTGACAGGCCCCGACCAAGAGGTACTCGATAAATTAGACCGGCGATTCATCAAAGGCAATAACTCCTGCGCCCGACAAGTCACGCTCGCCATTCAAGATGGCTACAAACGGCTGCTCCTGCCCGCGATGGAAAACGAGATGCGGGCGGAAGTGAAGAAACGTGCCGATGAGGAAGCGATTCGTGTCTTTGCAGAAAACATACGTCAATTATTATTGGCAGCTCCTCTTGGCCAAAAACGCGTGCTTGCACTTGACCCAGGATTCCGTACCGGATGTAAATTAGTCTGCCTAGACGAACAAGGTACCCTACTCGATAATACAGCCGTTTTCCCGCATACAGGACCAGGCCAAGCCCAAGAAGCAGCTCATACCATTAGCGCTTGGGTAAAGAAGTTTAAAGTTCAAGCCATTGCGATAGGAAACGGAACGGCGGGACGGGAAACAGAAGCCTTTGTACGCAACCTAAAACTCGAAGGAATCACCATCATCATGGTCAATGAAAGCGGCGCTTCCATCTATTCTGCCTCCGAAGCCGCACGGGATGAATTCCCAGATAAAGATATCACGGTGCGTGGAGCGGTGTCCATCGGCCGTAGATTAATGGACCCTTTGGCTGAATTAGTTAAAATTGACCCGAAATCGATCGGCGTGGGACAATACCAACATGATGTTGACCAAAAGAAATTACAAGCCTCGCTAGACGATACGGTTATTTCATGCGTAAACTCCGTGGGCGTTGAACTAAACACGGCCTCCAAACAGATACTTTCCTATGTCTCTGGACTAGGTCCGCAACTGGCTCAAAACATCATCGACTACCGAACCAAAAATGGCCCCTTCATCAAGCGGTCAGATTTGAAAAAAGTAGCCCGACTAGGTGAGAAAGCATACGAACAAGCTGCTGCATTTTTGCGCATTCGCAACGCTAAAAATCCGTTGGACGCCAGTGCCGTTCATCCAGAGCGCTACGAAATCGTAGAAAAAATGGCCAAAGATCTCAACTGCAAAGTGGCTGATTTATTAGCGAATGATTCCTTACGTAAGCAAATTCAATTACAGAAATACGTCACTACGGAAGTGGGGATGCCTACTTTAACCGATATCCTAGCGGAACTAGCTAAACCAGGTCGTGACCCGCGTGAACAATTCGAGGCATTTGAATTTACTGAAGGCGTGAATGAGATCAAGGATTTACGGGTCGGAATGAAACTCCCAGGAATCGTAACGAACATTACCAATTTTGGTGCTTTTGTGGACATTGGCGTACATCAAGATGGATTAGTCCACGTAAGCCAGTTGGCAGATAAATTCGTCAAAGACCCCAACGAAATTGTCAAAGTAGCTCAAAAAGTCATGGTTACCGTGACCGAGGTGGACGAAGCACGTAAGCGCATCGCGCTAAGCATGAAGAAATAAAAAAGGCCATCCGCGGATGGCCTTTCATTTTACTTTTTACAGCAGTTCGGAAGTTTCTCGTAACTCTTTTTGACCGCTTTAACATCGTCGGCATCGTAGCCTGTTTCTGCAATCACTTGTTTGATTTTCGCTACATCAATTTTGTCTGGATTGTAGACTACGGTGATGTTGGACTGATCCTCGAGATTCAAATCAGACTTTTCAATTCCTTTGGTCAATGCCAAATTCTTCTCGATGCGCTCCTTGCACATCTCACAAATAGCCGATGTTTTAATCTTTACGGTTTGTGTTGGTCCTGCCAATAACCCGAAAGGCAAGAGTAATAAGAATAATATTTTTTTCATGATTTTATTTTTTAACAATTTTCAAATCCATGGTACACGCAGGACACTTCCCTTTTTTCGCGTAAGTTTTAGCTCCTTCACACTTCATTGGACACTGATACACTTCTTTTTTCTGTTCCGTCTTCGACTTTTTCGACTCTTGTGTTTGTGCAAATGTTCCAAACATCGCAAAAACCATTCCAGATACCAAGATGAACTTTTTCATATAATTTAATTTAGTTGATTTTATAACGTAATCCTGTGTAAACCATGCGCCCAGCTACCGGCCCCCAAACCATGGTGGCATCAAAACCCCTAGCAAAAGGATCAGCTGCACCCATGATAGGATTTGCTTGTGTAAAATTAAATAGATTTTCTACGCCAACATACATTTCCCAATGTTTAAATTGACGTGTCACCTGTCCATAAACCATCGAAAAGGCTGGTGCGTTCACTTCCGGCGCATCACCCACATGCACATAAGCATTGGGAATTCTTCGCGGTCCACTCCACTGCCAAGTCAAATCAAACTTCCAAATATCATATTTCGTCGCATAAGCTAAGTTGACAAGCACACGATCCCGATTCAAAAATGGCTTCGACAAACGCCTTAAACCTCCAATTTCTGACAAATAATCAGATGCCACATCTTGAAAGCGATAGGCAGCTTTCCATTCCAAGCGCGGCAATGGGCTATAATTAAATTCAATTTGGGCACTTTTGGAATAGGAAGCACCTGGGTTTGAGTACATACGAATCGCATGGGCGATTTCCATGTCTACAATCCACTGATGCGTAAAATCGGTCTGGAAATAATCGAAAACGAGATTCGCTTTGCGGTTGGCCAATTGAAATTCGTGCGACAAAGAAAATCCATAATTCCATGCCTCTTCTAATGGATTAAGATCACCGACTAATTTAATCGACCTCGCATTTGCCAAGAATCCCATATTTTCGGCCAACGGATTTACCCGGCGCCAGCCTTTGCCCACGGAGGCTCGCGCTAACCATGTTGGCGTAACATCCCATTTAGCGTGCATGCGTGGTACCCATTTTGTTCCCAATTGATTATGAAAATCAACGCGATTTCCGAGTACCAAAGTAAATCGATTCGGAATTGTCCAGATATACTCACCGAAAAATCCCGGAACGAGTTCCGTTCGTGCATAGGTAGAATCAAGGTAACGTTCTTGGTAAGCATCATACAAAAAGCTAGAACCTACCTTCCAAGTATGATTCGTATTGTCAATAATGGATTGATAAATTAAATTACCAAATACACTTTGCTCACGACCCACATATTGCTTAAATGCAAAATAGGAATTGTTTCGATGGTCGGCAGCCGACAAAATAAGCCCCAAACCTTTCCAAGGTTTAGTTTGAAATAAGCGAGCTATTTTGGCAAAACTCTCGAATCGTTCTGTTGCACTGCCAAACCCATACACACGGTATCGATTAGATGTTTTCTCCTCGAAATTCATTTGACCAGCCACACGTTGTTCGTGCAAATAGCCGCCCCCCCATTGCACCATCCACTTGTCACTTGCATATTTCCAGCGATTCATCACATTGACCAAATTAAACAAAGGCAAATCCATAAATCCATCCTTATTCCCATCTAGTCGGGATACTTGTTGGGAATAATGTGTCAACAAAGCTGTAGAAAGCTTACCATTAAACTTGTGCGCGGCTTGTTGGTTTATTTCAAATCTCCCTTGCGAATTCCCATACGTATTCAAAAAATACACCTCAGACGTATCTGGCTTGACCAATTCCATATTGATGGCTCCCGTCATCGACTCATACCCATTCACCACTGAACTTTGGCCTTTAGCCAAATCAATGGATCGAATCCAGGTACCTGGAATGTAGTTCAACCCATACGTTGATTTTAAGCCACGAATAGAAGGAACATTTTCAACTTGCGTTTGCACATAGGTTCCAGAAAGGCCCAAAAGTGAAATTTGTTTCGCACCTGTGATGGCGTCTGTAAAATTGACAGATACACTTGCATTCGTCTCAAAACTTTCGGAGAGGTTACAACAAGCTGCTTTGGCCAACGTTTTCATCGTTAAAATTTCACGACTTTGAATAGATTGAACATCATGACCACCGGGCGAAGCGACAACCTTCACCTCACCCAATTCCTTGGTATTCGCAGTAAGATGCAAGTGAACAAATTGAGACTTTTCTATAAAGACAGAATCGGGAGCAAATCCGATGGCACGCACGACAAGCCAACCGGGAAACGAGCGAACCCGTAATTTAAACATACCATCCGCTCCAGTATTGGTGCCTAATTTATCAGCACTATAGTAGACTGTTGCGCCTGGAATATCTTCCATCTTGCCCTGAGCATCTAAGCTCATTACGCGTCCATTAAGCTCTTGGGCCCACAAAGGAAAACTAAAGAATAAAATAATTATCAGCAATAATCGATTCATTTGAATAGGATTTAACGTAAAACATGAAGTTTTAATTGATTGTTAAATCGCCTAAATCAAATATACTTGAATGATCGCTCGCTTGAGAGCAGCGGGAGGTGAAAAATCAGATTCTAGAGGCAATAAAATAGGTTCGGAATGAGTAAAAGCCCCAAAAATTGTTGACTTAATACCAGAAGATCCGATGGCCACAAAATCGAAATCAACAAATTTTAATTGCTGTTCAGCGCTTAATTTAAGCTGAAATTGATCATAGGTGCAGCAGGATGCTCGCGATACCACATCGCGGGGGGGTGTCTTACTTTTTTCGCAACAACTGACCTGATTACCCCATCCGTAGGTAACGCTTCCCGTGAAAACACAGGTGGCTGATTTCCACGCCATACCTATTTGACCGAGTAATAGCCAACTAGCAAGACCAATGAAAAGCAACCTCTTGAGTAATACAGACATCGGGTATGTTGTAAAATATGCGTAAAAATATAAAGGAAAGCTCGAATAATAAGCCAATTTAAAAGAATTTCACTTTCTTTGCAGCTAATATGTTTAAACGAGAGATTCTAATCTTTGCCTTTATTTTAAGTGCCTTTACTAGTCTTTCTCAAGAGACACGTTATCGTTACCTCGTCTTATTCAAAGACAAAAATAACTCCCCATTTTCGGTCAATAAACCCACGGATTTTCTTTCTCCTGCCGCAGTTAGTCGTCGGACTAAGAATAAAATTGGGATTTCAACACATGACCTACCCGTAAACCCCAACTACATCCAGGAATTAAAATCAGCAGGGGCACAGATCATTTATCCACTCAAATGGATGAATGGAGTTTTGATTAAGGAAAAACCAGCTAATATCGGCAAGATAAAAGCATTAAAGTCGGTAGCTGGACTCTATAAAAATATGCCGCTCGATTCAAGTTCAGACCTTCGACTTCAAGTTCAAGCAAATCAAATTGCAGACGATTCCAATGCACTAGATTACGGGATTTCACTCGCCCAAATAACTCAACTAGGTGTTGATCAAATGCATGCCAAGGGATTTTCAGGAAAAGATATTAAGATATCAGTTCTAGACGATGGTTTTTCTCGTGCAGATCAAATCGGATTTTTACAAGCTATTTACACAGATAAACGACTTTTGGGTACTCTCGTAACGAATCCTAACTTAAACTCGGTCTATGAAGGTGGCGCGCATGGCACGCAAGTGTGGAGCACTATCGCCGCACAAGCTCCCGGAAGGTTATTTGGGACCGCATTTCAAGCCCAATTTGCGATCGCACAAACAGAAGAAAGCGAACACGAATTACTCGTGGAAGAAGCCAATTGGATGCGCGGAGCCGAATGGGCAGACAGTCTTGGTACAGATGTAATTTCTTCATCGTTGGGATATTCAGAATTTGATAATAGTAGATATAATCATCGCTATACTGATATGGACGGTCGGACCACATTGGTAAGCAAAGCTGCATCATGGGCAGCGGGAAAAGGGATTATATGTATTATTTCCGCAGGAAATCAAGGAAGTGATTCATGGAAATACATCACAGCTCCTGCAGATGCTGATTCCATATTGAGCGTAGGCGCAGTAGACAGAACTGGACTACGCGCCTCCTTTAGCTCGATTGGCCCCTCGGCAGACTTACGAATAAAGCCTGACATCGCGGCGATGGGATTGGCCACAATTGCTGGCCTACCTTCCGGCTCGTTCGGTTCAATTAGTGGAACATCCTTTTCTGCGCCTCTAATAGCCGGATTAGTCGCTGGAATTATACAAGCTAATCCTCAAAAAACGGCACAAGAAATTATTCAAGCGGTTCGGAAATCAGGTACTCAGTCGTCAAAACCTGATCAATTACTCGGTTATGGCATTCCACATTTTGATCGCATTAGCCAACTACTAAATCCAGTTTTAGGTGTAGAAACGCAAGAAAAAAGTACGTTTAAAGTTTTTCCAAATCCCGCCTCGCTCGGTCAAAAAATTCAAGTAAATACGGGAGTTGTTGACCGGGGGACATTGGACATTATCAACATGCAAGGAGCTATTGTACAATCAATTAGCTTTCAGCAGGCGGAATTTGATTTTTATGTAGCGCCTTTCATTTCTGGAAAATATTATTTTAGATTTACGATTGGAAATCAAGTTAGCTTGGTTCCTATGCTACTAAACCTGTAAAAATGAAATCACGCTTTCTCTCGTTGGACATTCTGCGCGGTATTACACTAGCCGCCATGATTTTAGTGAATACGTCTGGCAATGGCACATATACCTACGGACCTTTACAACATGCTGATTGGCATGGTTTTACGCCTACCGATCTTGTATTCCCAACCTTTCTTTTCATGGTGGGTGTGGCGATGCGTTTTTCATTTAAAGCATTTAACTACACCTTAACTCCGGCAGTTCGAACCAAAATTCTAAAAAGAACGCTGCTGTTGTTTATCATTAATTACATCATATTTTATTTCCCATTCCTAGACTTCTCGTGGGAAAATCTACGTTTCTTAAATGTATTGCCACGTATTGCTTTATCCTATTGTGCAATTTCATTTATCACCCTGAGTGTTCCAGCCAAGTGGTTGACATTCATTAATGTATCCTTTCTTCTCGCATATTGGGCCATCCTTGCCATTTTCGGCGACGCCGGCGTAGCGTATGAATTGGGGTCAAATGCTGTGCTTAAATTAGATTTATTCTTGTTTGGCCCTTCCCACTTGTACGACGGAAATGGTATCCCATTTGATCCAGAAGGCTTTTTGAGCACGTTGCCAGCCTTGAGTACCTGTTTGTTTGGCTACCAAGTAAGTTTGTATTTAGAGAAGCAGCGGGATGCTCAGAAACCTGCGTTAACTGGGTTGTTAATTTATGGAATAGGATTAATTATCCTCGCACTCATTTGGGACAAGAGCTTTCCAATCAATAAAAAACTGTGGACTAGTTCATTTGTTTTAATCTGCGCCGGGATAGACTTTATCTTAATCGGTTTATTGAACTGGTGGATTGAGGTCAAAGAAAGACATTTTGCGAACACCTTCTTTTTGGTTTTTGGAACCAATTCCATTCTAGCATATGCAATTTCTGAGGTACTCGCTATTCAAATGTCGCAGGTGGAAATAGCAGAAGGGGCAGGAACCACCTCATTGAGTAATTGGCTATACTGGCATATTTTTGAACCAATCTTTGGTAAATACAATGGCTCGCTGGCCTATGCCATCAGCTTTGTACTCGTTTGTTGGTCCATTTGTTACGTTTGCTACAAGCGTAAGTGGTTCCTAAAAGTTTAAGCAAACAACATCGCAGCACCAAAAACCCCGGCGCTATCGCCTAATTTGGGTTTTACAATCGGCGTATTGACTTCGCCTGAATTAAAGATGTATTTTTTGATCCGATTATAGCCTTCCGAATACAGCAAATCGATATTTCCTACGCCTCCACCGATGACGATGACATCCGGGTCAAGGACGTTGATCAGAGTTGAAATGGCCCGACCGAAATTCTCCAACAAACGCTCCACGGTGGCAGTAGCGTGCGCATTATTCCCGGCAAAATAAGCTTCCATAATTTGTGGCATGCGCATCTTTTGACCCGACTGACGTGCATAAAATAACTCCAATGCAGGTCCAGAAATCACGTGTTCAACACATCCAGCTTTTCCACAGTAACACGGATCACCGCCTTCTTCTAAAATATTATGTCCCCATTCTCCTCCGATTCCGTGGACACCTTTCACCACTTTCCCGTGTGCTACTAATCCTCCCCCAACGCCCGTACCCATAATCACACCAAAGACAATCTCTGCTCCGGGGTGGACGTCCAAAACAGCACCTAAATGAGTTTCCGCTAATGCAAAGCAATTCGCATCATTGGCAAGCGACACTTCACAACCCAAAACATCCGCTAAATCCGAAGCCATAGCTTGGCCATTCATACAAACTGTATTGCAATTTTTCATGGTTTGGGTTCGCGGATCTAACACACCGGGGGTGGCAAAGCCCACTTGAACGGGAAGCTCATGCAGTTCGGTAGCTACCTCGTCCACTAAGCGTTTTACTTGATGTAGAATATGCGAATACCCTTTTGAAGCTTCGGTGTCAATTCGTTTGCGCATGATGACACGCGTAGGATCCTGCCGATCTAAAACCGCACATTCAATCTTAGTTCCCCCCAAATCAACACCCCATAAATTACCGTCTATTGTCTTCATTTTCGAAAATACTTAAATAACTCAAATAGCGACTAGGTGCAATTTCACCAGATTCAACGGCCTTAATTACAGCACAAGCTGGCTCTGATATGTGAACGCAATTATTAAATTTACACGCTCCTAATAAGGCCCGCATCTCCGGAAAGTAATGGGCCAATTCATCTTTTTCAATCTCATGAATTCCCAATTCATTGATCCCAGGACTATCAATCAAATAGGTATTTGAGCTCAATTCCCACATCGTGGAATAGGTGGTTGTATGAACACCTTTTTGCGCAAAATCCGAAATTTCTTTGGTCTTAATTTGTAAATGAGGAGCCACCAGATTTAGTAAACTTGATTTTCCTACACCGGAATGTCCCGCAATTAAGGAGACTTTTCCTTGAAACATATCCTTAAATTCATCTACGCCCTGATTTCTAGGAATCGATGTAAACAAAATTCCATAGCCTAATTCCTGGTATAGCGCCGCATATTCAAAAACCTGATCTTGTTCTTCCTCATCCAACAAATCCATTTTGTTAAATACTATATGTACTGGAATGCGAAATGCCTCAGCAGTAACCAAAAACCGGTCTAAAAACCCTAAAGATGTTTTGGGAGATTTTAGTGTCATGACAAAAATTGCTTGATCGACATTCGCCGCTAGCATCTGTCCTTGCGCAGTTTTATGCACCGACTTTCGAATTAGGTAGTTGGTGCGCGGTAAAATTTCTTCAATCAAAACAGTTTGGTGCACCTCATCTTCCATGGAATACATCACCCAATCGCCCACGGCAATCGGATTAGAGGTCGTGGGGCCCTTCAACTTGAACTTACCTTTTAAGCGACCCGCAAAAACCTGACCGGATTCCGAGCGAATCTCGTACCAGGAACCTGTTGACCGCATGATTAAGCCTTTATTAAGCGACATAAGTTTTGTTTGATTGTTCAATGTACGCCATGATTCGATTTGTTGCTCCAGCCTGCAACGCAACATAATTTCGTGACATCACTTGTTTATTCACTAACAGATCATCATCCTCAAAAATTAAACGCATTTCCTTTTCTAAAGAAGCAGCATCCGCAATCGGAAATGCTAAACCCAGCGATACTAAATCAACAGCCTCATGAAATTTTTGGTAATTTTTATTGCCAAAAAAGACCGTTGGCCCATACACCGCAGCCTCCAACGTATTGTGTAGACCTGCGCCAAATGCTCCACCAATGTACGCAAATGTAGCTCCACGATACATAGTGGCTAGTCGGCCTACTTCATCTACAATTAATACTTCTGCATCGTCAACCAATTCACCTGTTGAAAACATGACAGGCACACCCATTTGATTCTTCCAAGCTTGCAATTCTGCTGCATGAATTTCATGCGGAACGATGACCCATTTGACTGGAAATGCATGTGACTTAATCAGTGGAATAATACAGTCCATATCCGCCTGCCAGGCAGACCCAACTACAATAAATGCCTGATTATCAACAAAATGAGTCAATAAATCCCAAGGATGCGAATTGCGTGCATTGGCTAAAACGCGATCAAAACGTGTATCTCCCGCAACAGTCACTGTATGAATACCAATTGATTCAAGCAATTCTTTTGACTCCGTATTTTGAACAAAAAGGTGATTAAAGGAGGCCAACATCGATCTAAAAAATCCTCCATACCATTTAAAAAAGACATGATTTGGTCGGAAAATTCCGGAGACCAATAGCGTCTGAATCCCTCGATCACGCAGTCCATTTAGGTAAAAATACCAAAACTCATACTTTACAAACAAGGCAATTTTTGGCTTAACTAAATCTAAAAATCGAGCACTAGCATAGTGACCATCGAAGGGTAAATAACTGATAAAATCAATGCCTGGTGTGTTTTTTCGAACTTCATATCCGGATGGCGAATAAAAAGTGACTAAAATAAAATAACCCGGATATTGATTTTTAAATGCCTCGATGATTGGTCGGCCTTGCTCAAACTCCCCCATCGACGCCGTATGAATCCAAGCCACTGGTTTTTGATTCGATCGCATGGCATATTCTAGCCCCGCCCAAACGGTTTGTTGGCCCTCATGCCACAACTTAGCTTTGGGATGAAACAAAGCAGCCAAACGCATGGTTTGGCGATATAAAAACAAGGCAAAAGAATAAAGCCAAACTCTCAAGTTTTTACTAAATTTGATGTTGAATTGATAAAATTACAAAAATTAGC
>JACCDI010691204.1_pt1 | contig 12097 bp, 8 predicted proteins | sample 7442791 | NCBI WGS metagenome assembly JACCDI01 (sample SAMN15323434, study PRJNA562643) | freshwater metagenome | isolation source: river surface water | place: USA:Blue River Watershed | collected 2017-08-15
AAAAGGGAAAAGGGTCAGATTCCGTAGCTCAGTTGGTAGAGCAATACACTTTTAATGTATGGGCCCTGGGTTCGAGTCCCAGCGGGATCACAAAGCTCCGACGTAAGTCGGGGCTTTTTTTATGCGAAGCCGCGAAACAAGCTCGCTTGATTGAGCGGATGAGTATGAAAAAAGCAACCAGAACACGAAGTGTTTTGGTTCAGAGCTTTGAGTTAGATCAATGCGTTGGGAAGTCGGCGAAGTAAAACGAAGCCGACAATCCCTGTAGAAAAAAAACTCCGAAATCGTCAAGAAATTGGATTTTTTTTATGCCTTGTGAATTGGTCTTTGTATTTTAATTATTTAGCCACTTAAAAAGTGGTATCTCTGACAATTTCAGATTAGGGGGCGCAACATATTTCTTAGATTTCCTGATCCCATCTTTGCTTTCTATAAATAAACTAAAACTTACATATCGATTTGTAATATCTGATATAATTGGCCTGCCTGATTTGTAAATATTTGGAGTTTGTGAAATTGTTAAAACAGGGTAAATATTAGAATATTTTAACCCAACCTTATACTTAACCCCGTATTGATACCCTAAGTAATTTTTATATTTTAAACTACCCCCTCCAATTATTGCATCATACCTAGGACCAATAAACACATAATTTGGAATAAAAAAAAGATAACCTGGCTTTTTATTAAATAATGATGCATTAAAATTAAGACTATTATTTACTAATGAGAAAGAGGTATTAATTGGTCTTTGAAGATTTGAATTTAAACTTTTAAATTTTGTTAAAGCATTAGCATTGTCATAGTAATAATTAAAATTTGACCCAATTAATGAGGCAATACCTGCTTCTATGAATACTCTTTCGCTAGCTTTATAAGTAGAATTAAATCCTATATTTAATACATTTAAATTTGAAGTTATACTAGTTACAGGACCAGTAATTTTTTGCTCTAAATTAGTAATACCAAATCCAAGCGAGAAACGTAATTTACTTTTAAAACTTTGTTCAACTTTAACGGAATCTTCAATAATATTTGTCTGTGAAATACTGTTTATTACAATGATTAAACATAAAAAAATAGTTATTACGCTCTTTAAAGACTTCATTAAACTAAAGTTTTACAATCTTAAACATATGTACAAACTTCATGTCTGAAGAATACACCTTGATAATATAAACACCCGTTGAAAGAGATTGAAGATTCAAATTAGACCCAGTAGGCAACTTCACTCTATTCCCTATAGGCCTGCCTGTTGCAAAATCCAATACATCTACATTTAATGTATTGTACTTGATCAGGAAGAAATGAAGATAAACATTTGTAGCGAATGGATTAGGCGTTATTTTAATGAATTGATTATCGTCTAAATTTACAATATCAGTCACCAAGTAGAAGTAAGAAGTCCCCTTTAAGCTAGTGCAACCATTTTGAACAGTCGTAACTGTGTATTGTGCATTCTCAGTTGGCTTGTACTTAAAATCTGTTGCTCCAGCAATTGCTACCCCGTTTTTATACCATTGATTGCCTGTATTGTAATTAGAAGTCAAAAAGCCAGCTGTATCTCTAAAAATAGCTGGAGTTGGTGGTTTTTGATAAAGACTTTTTTTGACTACAACTACTCTAGATGAATCAAAGTGTCCTAATCCATCAGAATACGCAATACGGTATACACCAGTATCATTCTGAGATAGTTTAATAAAGGATGTATCCTTCGCTTTAAAAACTGTATCATTCTTAAACCACGTATAAAAAGGAGAACTATTAGCTTTGATTATTGTAGTATCACCCGGACAAATGTTTAAATCACCAATAATTGAAATTGTAGTATCTAAGTTAATTCTTACTGGCTGTTGAAACCCAACTGTAATTTTATTTGTACCTGAACTATAATTACCAGCCGTATACTGACCTACAGAAAAGTTTACATTGGGGCTGGTAAAACCAATAGAATTGATCGAACCACGCTTGATGGTTTGGGCATTAAGTTGACCAAGAAGCATTAATGATAATATAAAAAGTAGTTTTTTCATTTTTTAAACGCTCTACAATTAATTATTACCAACGATTATCCAATTTGCACCGTCACTGACAACTTTGACATACTTATATTGTGCACTCAATGTATAAGTTGTTGAGCCATCAATTGTTTGGGATGATGTTGTTCCAATAGTAACATTATTACTTCCAGAATTTATCCTTTTAATAGTATAAGTCTGTCCAGTTTTACCAACTGCCGTAGGAAGTGTTATTGTAATTGCCGAAGTCGTTGCATCTCCAGCAATAATTTCATCTGATATTAAAGCTGTATATGAAGCGGTCTTTGAAGTATATGACAATAGCTGTCCGTTTGATTTCAACGATCCTTTAATGTCAGTAATTAAAGTTGATGCATTACCTATAACTGTCTCATTTGAAGCAGACGCAGATGAAGGTTGTGCATTAGATCCAATTAAAATATTATTTGTACCTGTAGTTAAAGTACTTCCCGACATAAAACCTACTGTTGTATTATTATCGCCAGTTGTTAAGACTTTTAAAGACTCATCCCCAATCGCCGTATTGTATTGACCTGACGTTGCCAATTCTAAACTATAAAATCCTAATGCAGTATTTGAATTTCCAGTTGACAACCTCAAGGACTTCATACCAACTGCAGTATTTCTATCGCCTTGTATATTTGATTGCATTGCATCTGATCCAATCGCGATATTATATTTACCTGTAGTATTTATTGACAATGTACCTGTTCCTATTGCAACGTTTCTGTCTCCTGTTGTATTTAACTTTAACGCAGACTCCCCAATTGCAGTATTAGAGAAACCTGTTGTATTGTCTGACATACTTAAATAACCTATTGCAGTGTTTCCTGTTCCAGTATTATTTGCTGGTGTAGCACTTCCCTTTAACGCTTCGTATCCAATTGCAGTGTTCCCTGTATTAATTGATGTAGCTCTATTATTTGCATTTAACATGGCATTATAACCAATTGCAACAGTTCTACTATTGGCAACATTATTCATTAATGAATTATTCCCAATTGCAACGTTTTGAGCACCAATAGTATTTAATTTCAAAGCCATATCTCCAAAAGATGAATTTTCCGAACCTGTTGTATTAGAATTCATTGCATACCACCCAATTGCATTATTCTTAAAACCAGTTGTATTTGCAGATAAAACTCCATAGCCAAGCGCATTATCTTGGTAGCCAGTTGTATTATTATACATTGTAGAGTACCCAATAGATACATTATCTGCTCCCGTTGTATTTGATCTTAGAGCAAATGAACCAATTGCTGTATTAAAATTTGCAGTTGTGGATGACATTAATGCTTCTTTACCCACTGCAACATTATGAATTCCTGTTGTATTTTTATTCAATGCTTCATTACCAATAGCAACATTCTGATTACCGGTTGTATTTGTATATAATGCACTATGTCCTATGGCAACATTATCTGATCCTGTTGTATTTTTATTCAAACTTTCAAAACCAATTGCATTATTTTTATTTGCTGTAGTATTTGAATAAAGTGCTCCTTGTCCAATTGCGATACTTTGATATCCAATTGTATTACTTTGTAAAGCTCCATTGCCAATACCAGTGTTACTGTTACCTGTCGTATTTGAAGCTAAAGAAAGTAAACCTAATGCTATATTATCTCTTCCTGTTGTGTTTAATTCCATTGCTCTATTTCCTAAAGCGGTATTATAAAATCCGGTAGTATTTGTTGCTAATGCATAAGCTCCAACAGCAGTATTTTCATAACCAGTTGTATTATCTCTTAATGAATTACTACCTAATGCGGTATTACTTCCACCAGTTGTTGTTTTCCAAAGAGCGCCTGTTCCAAAAGCAGAATTTAAACTACCGGTTGTATTAGTCATTAAAGTCGCATTTCCAAATGCGGTATTATATTGTCCTGTAGTATTTGCAGTTAAACTAGTATAACCTGCAGCAGTATTTGACCCACCTGATGTATTTGCAAATAAGGATTGATAGCCTATAGCAGTATTATATTGTCCTGAATTATTTGCTGGCGTTGTACTTCCCCTTAATGACTCATATCCAACTGCAGTATTGCCTGTTATTCTACCTGTTGCTCTGTCGTCTGCATAAAGCATTGAACGGAAACCTATTGCTACAGAACCAGAGTTTGCAGTATTAGAATACAATGCTGAACCTCCAATCCCAACATTATTACTACCTGTTGTGTTTTGTAATGATCCAGTGCCAAAAGCGGAATTATTAATACCAGTACTATTTGCAAACAAAGAAAGTAATCCTATAGCAACATTACCACTACCAGTTTGATTGAATTCTAATGCTCTATTCCCTATGGCTGTATTAAAATAACCAGTAGTATTAGAAGATAATGCAGAAACTCCTACAGCTGTATTTTCATACCCCGTTGTATTGGATCCCATTGTTGTTGTACCTATTGCTGTATTTTTAAACCCTGTTGAATTTTTTAACAATGCGCTATCCCCAATAGCACTATTTCTACTACCTACGGTATTATTTTTCAAGGCATTTATTCCGATTGCAGTATTACTATAACCAGAAGTATTTGAGGCGTTCATTTGTTTTATATTACCAGTTATCAATAAATCTCCATTTATTTTCAATAATTTATTATCAAACTCACCATAAATAAGAGGATTTTGTGAACCATCATTTTGTATTACTAATTTATTGCTAGTATTTTTAAATAAACTATTTGAACCAGCTGAACTTCCAATAAATATGTTTCCATCTCCTGAAATTAAACTAGACCCAGCATTAGCCCCAATTGCCACATTATAACTTCCAGAAGAATCTGAAGCTAATGCATTCACACCGAATGCTGAATTGTAGTTCCCTAGTTTATTTGACAGTAAAGCTGTTCTTCCAAATCCACTATTCATTATACCTGTTGTATTTCCGTTAAGTGCAAAATTTCCAAAAGCGGAATTTCTATGCCCAGTTGTATTATTTGAAAGAGTAAGAGAACCGAAAGCATTATTACAACAACCAGATTCATTTAATTTCAATGCTTCTTTTCCAACTGCATTATTTTGAGTTGCAGAATTTTTTGATAATGTTAATGAACCAATTCCAATACTATTTTCCCCATTTTTACTATTAATTAAGGCTTTGGAACCAATTGCTATATTATACCAACCACTGTCTACTGAAAATAAAGAGCTATCACCAATTGCTATATTATTTTGACCATATTCAAAGATTGAATTATCTTCTTTAATAAAGTTTAAGCTACTGCTTTGCAACCTGATATTATTAGTATCAATAATTAATTTAGAGTATATTGAATCCACATTTAAATATATACCTGTTGTCTTACCAGTCACTGTCAAATCACCATTAATTGTCACTTTCTTATTATCAAATTCGCCATAAATTAAAGGAGTTTTTGTTTTATCATTCGCAATGATTAAACGATTACTCGTATTTAGAAAAATAGAATCATCTGCAGCTTTATACCCTAAAATCACATTCCCACTACCTCTTATATTCCTTGCAATAAGTGACCCAATAATCACGTTTTTACTTCCATTAGAACTCGAATCTTGTAACATTTCAGAACCAATGATAACATTATCATCTCCATTATAAGCACGAGCAATCGAGGATCCAACAACTACATTTCTGGTTACATCTTTTGAATTAATTAAACTATTTGTACCTATGGCAACGTTAGCATTAGCATTTATTGCATTTTGTAATGAGTGTCCCCCAATAGCAACATTTTGATCAAACACTACATATCTATTTGGCAAAGTACCTCCGGTATTTTGACCAGCTTCATATCCAATAACCACATTTTGCCTTGCAGCAATATTAGTATTTTGTCCAGCATAATTTCCGATCATGACATTTTGAGTAGCCCCTTGTTCTATTAATGAACCCATGCCAGCTCCAGATTGAACTCCAACTAAAACATTGTTATTATTATATTTTTCTGTATTTATTTTTGGCAATGACTTGCCAGCATTTTGACCAATTGCAATATTTGCACTATTCATTGCTATACTATCAAATAACATTAATGCATCATATCCAATTGCTAAACCAGCCGGTATTTTTGTAACAGAATCTTTAATATACTTGACAACTCCAGCTTTAATCGAACTTAATTGAGAAGTTATTTTAGCTAACGAATCAATCTTAGGAATAAAAACTCCCCCTCTATTGTTATTTAGAACAATACTATCCCCCTTCTGAATTAATCTAATTGTAGCTAATTCTGATTTAACACTATCCACGCTAATACTAGCAGCTCCAGCATTATTTGCATATAACGCATAAGGAACAGACAACAGTTGAGAAGTGCCAACAAATACATAAGATGTACCGCCAGTCAAATCAAGTTCAACTTTCATATAATAAGGGAATTTGCTCCACTGAACATCTGAAATTTTGCCTGTTACAGATTGTCCATTGCCTATTATAACTGAAAATTGTCCATACGCATCTGTATTTACATTATGGGTCTCTTGATACCTAACATTACCTAATTGTTGAGATTCAATTAAAGCAATTCTTAATGAAATTACTTTGTTTGAAACTGGCGTTCCTGCATTGGTTAAAGCAACCCCTTGGTAATTGAAACCTAAAGGAGCCTGTGCAGATAAATTACTAATTGAAAATACTAGGGCTATTAATATTAAGCCCGCAAATTTTTGAAAAAACTTTCCCATATAAATGATATTATGATTCATTTAAGACAGTTTTTACACTGAATGGGGGTATTACAAATTTACTGTATTTGTTGAGTTAGAAAATGCCTAGAAAGTCGCGTTATCAACAAATTATGAAGGATTTTTAAGTACAGAACTCCGAAATTATACGATTTCAAATTTTTTATGCCCTTGTGGCACGCTTTTGTAGTATTTTGTATTGTTTTGTGTGGCTCTGTTTCATTGAATCTATCGAATCCAAATTTGATGATGCGTGTCATTTGTTCCCCCAATATCATCAACCTCCCATCGCCAATTTTCGCCGCCAATTCCCCAGTGATGATTAGGATTAGTGCCTGAATAAAAGGGGAAAGAAGTCATTGCATAATTACCTTGATTACTAAAAAAATAAATTGCGTTACCTGGTAAATATGAATTATGACCTGAAAGAGTTGTAAAATTGCCAGCTGTTTGTATACCACTCATCCATCCATTCCCTGTTTTGAAGTAAGAAATAGTTCCAGGATGTGATGTTTTAAAATGTATAACTCTTGAATGGCTTGATGTTTTTCCGTAAAATCGAATTTCTGTAAAAGGAAATGAAGTCAAGTAAGCCGGGGTGGCATGCCCCCAATTTGCCACTAAACTAGATTCATTTATACCTAGTGTTGAAGACCCAAGTAATGGTAATGATTTTGATTTTGGACTCAATACGGGATATGTATCCTTTTTATGTAAGTAATTTAAAACTAAAGTCCATCCACCCCCATCAGTGTCCATATCACAATAACATGAAGTAGCAGGTTGTGAACCCGTTGCTCCATTATTTAAAGTTGGGCCATCTGGGTCAATTGTATACACTCCTGAAACCGCAGATGGATTTGCATCTCTTATTTCTTTACAAGTTTTAAACAAATTAAATTCACGCAAAAGAATACCTAATCGCATAGATGCAAAACCATTTACATCTATGGGGGTAACCCTTATAAAACGCCCAAACATAACTCTGGGGAAATTATTATACACTTTAGTAATTTGATCAGTATTTAGTGTAAAGCCTAAAACAGGTGAAACAGTCACCCAATCGTCCGTTCCCAATACACTTACCTCTACTTTAGCAGTTCTTACCCATTGTGCTGAATTGGCACGACCTTGTGTAACAATTCCTTGAATCCACCGCACACTTTGAAGATCATATTGCAAGTAATCTGTTTTATTATTTGCTACTGGGGCAGACCAAGCTTGATCAGAATCAATCCAAGAGGTATAATGCCATTGCCCATTATGCCCTTGTCCAAAAGCTTCATTGTTATAGCCTCTATTTAAATTTCCAGTTGACCAATTATTTTGATCGACAAAAGATTCAAAATTAGGATTAGAATTCAAACTCGAAGCAGGAAGCCATTTGCTTGTTGTATTTGAGAATACCAATTTGCCATTTCCTTCAAATGTTATTTTATTTGCGTAAATATTAGTATTTGCTGAAACTGTGACGGTATGTGAATTTAACACAATAGCGTTATTTGTCAAATTTATTGGGTTTGCCCATATAGCAGCATTATTGAAATTACCAGAACCAGAACTATTTGTAGAACCTTGAGCAATTAAATTACCACTTAAACAAAATAAAATAACTATAAAAAAATATTTTATCATCATTTATTTTTTTAATTTTTTTACGCTAACCTTCAAACTATCAATCTGTTTTTGTTGCTCTTTAATCGCTTCTACCAGAAGAGCAACAAGCTTATCGTATTTTATTGAACGAAACTCATCTTTAGTTTTATCTTTCGTTACAACTTCAGGCACTATATTTTCAACTTCTTGCGCAATAAATCCTAATTCTGTATTTAAACCAAACTGCCTTTCAGGATAATCATTTTGATTCCAATTAAAGTAAACGCCTCTTAATGCTTTTACTTTTTCCAAAGAATTTGTTACAGATTGTATATTATTTTTGAATCTAAGATCAGAAGAGCCAGCTATAGAATTTGCAATAACATCTCCAGCAACCTGCAATCTCACAGATGGGCTCCCTGTGCCCATTCCTACATTTCCATTTTCCAATATTGAAATGCCATTCGCTTCAGTTGTGTTAAATATCCTCAATCTTGCATCCGCCGAAGTTGTTCCATATTGATCAATAATCCAATCATATCGACTGCCTATTATAGATTTCTTTACATTGATTTGACCACCTTCATATTGATTTGTTGTTGGATTTAAAGTTAAATCACCAGGAATTACGCCTGTAGCATCTCCAATTGTCAAACCCGATGCAATAGCAAAACCAAGAGTTGGTGTTGCCAATGATGGACTGTTACTTAAAACAACACTTCCTGATCCAGTTGATGTGGTAGTTCCTGTTCCTCCATTTAAAACAGGTAAAACATTATTGGAACTATTAATAATGTAAATCCAATCGGCAGCACCACGATAATATAAACCAACAGTTCCATCAGTTTGATAAACCATCAATCCTGCTGCTGGGCTTGTTATGGCGTTTCTTTGTGAACTAGTCATTCTTGGAGGTAAAAATCCTTGTCTATCAGACGCAACTTCCAACTTCGCAGAAGCATGGGGCGTTGTTGTTCCAATCCCTGTTTGAGACAATAAATGAAAAGGAATTACAAAAAATGCAATCAATAATAAATTCCTTAGCATAGTCAAATCATTTGATTCCAGCAAAATTAAAGAATATAAATGATTTAACTACCTCTATTATTCACTTAGCAGTGATATCAAAATACTTTGATTTTATCCGATTTCAAAATAATTCATACTCTAGGACATTTTTTTATCCTAAAAATGAAACTATAATTAATAACCTAAATATATAAAGGTATTTACAACTAACCTACGTGGAGTTATATCAATAGTTTGTTGACTCACGCCGCCGTTTATACTAGTTGATGTAGCGGTGTGGTTATGTGCATTAATGACATGAGTATGATTGCCTGCAGAACCAATAATTCCTGTAGTCACATAGCTAGAATTATTACCTCGGTCTGTAATATCCGCATCGTTTTCCGTTGTTGGCGCCATACCTGTTTTAATAGCAACAGGATTATACACAGCATAACCACCTGTTGAAGAAGGAACAATATTCACAGGATGAACATGCGCTCCATCACTTTGCATGGTTGCAATGGTATTATCTACTGATATCGTTGGCGCGATATTAGGTAATTGATTTTGCGCAATCGTTCTACTCATACTTCCCGTAACAGTTCCCAAAGAACCCGTAGATTGAACCAAAACAGCATCTGTTGCATCAGGCAAATTTGCACCTAACCCTAATGCGATAGCCTGTGCTTGTTGTGTAGATGATAAACTTGACAATACTCTGCCATTTAATTTAACCCAACCATTATGGTCTGCTGTTTGAATGCCTGTTTTTATATCGCCATAATTAGTAATGGTCATTGGCGCATTGCCACTAATTTTTTTCCATGTTACTCCAGTTCTGCCATTTCCATCAGAAGTCGCAACAAATGGATAATTAACTCCTGAAGATGCCCATGCTTTAAGTTTATAGGTAGCTGCACTTGATGTTGTAATTCTTACAAGACCTGTTCCAGTAGAAGCAATTTCACCATATGCCACTAAAATTTCTGAATTGGGAACAACTAAATTATTGGCATCAAAAATTGCAAATTCTCCTGCATAACCAGCAGTACCTTGTGCTCTTAGAAAAGAGACGACTTCCCATGTGCCAGCCGAAGGAAGTGTAAACGTAATCAAATCTACCGGAGATGCAGAAGGAATGGTGGTATTAGATGATAACATTTCCGACCCAAATTCTGCTGCCACGCTGCCACTCCCACCAGCAGTTGCAATGGTTGCCCACAAACTTCCATTCCAAAAATAAAAACCAGCAGCAAGTCCAGTATTATTACCTGTATTGTATACTAACAGACCTATTGCTGGAGAAGAAATTGTGCTAACATCAGTTGTACTTATTAATGTAACGCGTGGAGGTAAAAATCCTTTATCTGTAGCATTAACCTCCAACTTAGCTGAAGCATGGGGCGTTGTTGTTCCAATCCCCGTTTGAGACATTACTTGCACTGAAAGTAACAAACCAGCAAATAATAAAAAATGTTTAAACATAGTATAACTTTTACGAAAACAAATTTAGTCAATAAATAATACACAGTGACGCCTACCCTTATTTTAGGAATGCAATCACATAAATTTGACCACCCCTATTGAGCTTCCTTGTATTTCTAAACTATTTCCATATTTTCATTGTTGTGTATGCTATGAAAATAATTTATCTATTTGTTGCTTTAGCCATCATTTATATTGTATTTCAATCCTTTAGAAGTATTTCAAATTCTAGCATTGAAACCCAAAAGTATAGAGTGGTGAAAAAAGAGGACGGATTTGAAATACGATTTTACCCCAAAGCTACTTTTGCTACCATTTACTCTTCTGGATCGAACTATAAACAAATTGCAAGTAGTGGATTTAGAAAATTAGCTGGTTATATTTTTGGTGGTAATGACCAAAATAAAAGTATTTCGATGACCGCACCTGTGAGAATGGAGATAAGCAAAAAAGGTTCGGCGATGAGTTTTGTAATGCCAGAGAAATATGACATTTCCTCTTTACCAAAGCCAAAAGATGCTACTGTAGAAATTAAACAATCCGAAGAAGTATATGCTGCAGTAATTTCATTTGGAGGGTATGCAAATGATGAAAAGATTAACGAGTTTACAAATAAATTAGTCGGCTTACTACAGAATAAGAATATTAAAATAATAGGCCCCTCTAATTTTTTAGGATATGACGCCCCTTTTCAATTTATTGGCCGAAAAAACGAAATTTATATTCCAATTGAATGGAAAGATTAATTCATTTTTTTATCTTTAATTCTAATTATTAAACAAAATGAAAAACATACTCCTTATCGCAGCCACTATCTTTATCTCTCAATCCCTATACGCACAAAAGAATGCAGACCAAGTCTTAGGTACTTGGCAAACTGGCTCTGGCAATGCAAGGGTTGAAATCTATAAAAATGGGACAAATTTTCAGGGTAAAATTGTTTGGTTAAGCGAACCTATAGATCCTGCTACCAATAAGCCAAAAACAGACACCAAACACCCAAATAGCTCATTGCATAGTAGACCACTCATGGGCTTGATTAACCTTTGGGGATTCTCTTATAATGAGTCCGAAGGCAATTGGGAAAAAGGACATATTTATGACCCAAAAACAGGCAAAGAATACAAGTGTACCATCACCGCCAAGGATAAAAACACCTTAAATGTAAGAGGTTTCATAGGCTTTAGTATTATTTGCAGAACAGACGTTTGGACAAGGGTTAAATAAACATTTAACCCTTACAAAGTATTGATCATCGCCACTACCACTTCCTCTACTAATTTAATAGTTGCAGGTAGTAT
>JACCDI011359150.1_pt1 | contig 12096 bp, 10 predicted proteins | sample 7442791 | NCBI WGS metagenome assembly JACCDI01 (sample SAMN15323434, study PRJNA562643) | freshwater metagenome | isolation source: river surface water | place: USA:Blue River Watershed | collected 2017-08-15
GTTCCAGATGCTAAGCCGGCCATCCGCCGAAAACACCGCAATCGCTTCGAACAAATTGTCAAAGGTCGCGGTCCGCACGCGCAGCAATATGTCCCGCGCGCTGGCCAGCTGTGCCTGTTCGGTGCGGTCTTCAAAAATCATCAACAGGCCGCCGTCAGGAATTGGCTGCGCAAGCACCCGCAAATGCGTTCCGTCCGGCAGCAGCCAGTGCTCTTCGGTGGGATCGGAGGATCTAAACCAATCTTCACGCTCTTGACGCCAGGCCGGGAAGTCCCGGACCTCAGGCACCTTCCCGTTTTCGCGCATACGGTCCAGCACACGGGCAAATTCGGGCTTTTCAGACAACCATTGGTCCCGGAAAGTGAAGAGGCTTTGGAAGGGCAAATTTGCGAAGCTCAACCCATGGCGCGCGTCAAACTGGGCAACGCCGGCGGACATCATGTTCAAAAGGCCGCGCTGTGCTTCCGAAAGTTCCCGCACCTCCGACCGAGCATCAATCAAATCTTGAACATCGATTGCCAGCCCTGCAACACCCGATTGACCCAGGGGAATATCAAACACGCGCAACTGGCGCCGTTCCCCATTCAAGGTGGCGGAAACAACCCGCTCGCGACGGACGTCCGCAGCGGCGGCTTCAGCGGCCCAGTCAGATGGACTTTTACCGTTTTCAGGTTCCAGTAATTCAAGACCCTCTTCAACAACGTGAAGGCCATCGTTTGCGCCGACTGCATTAACATATGCGTGATTGACGAAGTGCAGGCGCATATCCGGGCGTCGATGCCACATCGGAAGCGGCGCGGCTTCGATTAATCCCGCCAGTGCAGCAAATGCAGCACGAGCCTCTTCCGATTCTTGCGTACGCTTTTCAAGCTCTCGCAAACTATCGGTGGAATCGAAAAACCATAACAAAGCTGCACCATCGGGAAAGACAGCAACATCGGCGATATTTCCGACAACCGTCAAACGCCGTTCGGAACCTTTAATGGCCAACGCAAGGACAAAGGATTTTCCCGTCCGCTGGGTCTCGCGGACTTTTGCTTCAAGTGCCGCCGCATCATCTATTGCAAGGCCAGCATCCTCATGACCGCCCAAGTCCGAAAGCGTGGTCGCTGGCGTCATCAGCCCAAGCAATCTCGAAAAACGGTCTGGCGCCTCAATTCGCCCATCGCCCTTCACCACGACCGGAAATGCGGGGGCGGCTTCAAGCAGCCTTCTTAGCCGCGACATCTGAACTAAAATTTTGCGCGATTTATTGCGCAGGGACAGCCCAATCCAGATAGCGACTATGGCTCCTACCAGCCACAGCGCCATTAAAACCCCGATCAGTGCAATTGGCAGGCCGGTGCCTGTCATCGTCATGAAGCCCTTTAATTTACCAAGAACAAGCTAATGCCCAAATGCTTGCGCCGCGCAACGAAAAAAGCCCGCCACGTTTCCGCAGCGGGCTTTTCTTAAGTCTCGAAAGACGTCGAATTAATAACGATAATGGTCTGGCTTGAACGGGCCTTCCGCCGATACGCCGATGTAACGTGCCTGCTTGTCGGTCAGCTTGGTCAGTTTAACGCCAAGCTTTTCGAGGTGCAGCGTCGCAACCTTCTCGTCCAAATGCTTCGGTAAAACATAGACTTGGTTCTTATAATTTGCACCGTTGGTCCAAAGCTCGATTTGCGCGAGCACCTGGTTGGTGAAGCTTGCCGACATCACGAAGCTTGGATGGCCGGTTGCACAGCCGAGGTTGACCAAGCGGCCCTTTGCAAGAACGATGATCTGCTTGCCATCTGGAAATTCGACAAGATCGGTACCGGGCTTAACTTCATTCCAATTATAGTTCGACAACGCCGCAACCTGAATTTCGCTGTCAAAGTGACCGATGTTGCACACGATGCTCATGGGCTTCATGTTCATCATATGCTCGGCAGTGATCACGTCGGCGTTGCCCGTGGCGGTGCAGAAAATGTCTGCGCGCTGCACGGCCTCTTCCATCGTGACGACTTCAAAGCCTTCCATCGCGGCTTGCAATGCGCAAATCGGGTCAATTTCAGTAACCAGAACGCGGGCGCCACCATTGCGCAGCGACTGGGCCGAACCCTTGCCGACATCACCAAAGCCAGCAACGCATGCAACCTTACCGGCCAACATCACATCGGTGGCACGGCGGATGGCGTCTACAAGCGATTCCTTGCAGCCATAAAGATTGTCAAACTTCGACTTGGTAACGCTGTCGTTTACGTTGATCGCAGGGAATGGCAGCTCGCCCTTCTTCGCGATTTCGTAAAGGCGATGCACGCCTGTGGTGGTTTCTTCCGAAACACCCTTCAGGTTCTTGACGGTTTTCGTCAAATAACCAGGCTTCTTGGCAACAAATGCCTTCAGCGCGCGCTGGAATTCAACTTCTTCTTCATTTTCAGGCTCACCAAAGCTTTCGCCGCGCTCAAGCTTTGCGCCCCAAAGTGCAAACATCGTTGCGTCGCCGCCGTCGTCAAGGATGATGTTCGCCGTAGTTTCATCGCCCCAATCGAAGATACGACCGACATAGTCCCAATAATCGGCAAGGCTTTCGCCCTTAACCGCGAACACAGGAATATTTTGCGCTGCAATTGCCGCAGCGGCGTGATCCTGCGTCGAGAAGATGTTGCATGTTGCCCAACGGACATCTGCGCCAAGCGCTGTGAGCGTCTCGATCAGCACTGCCGTCTGAATGGTCATGTGCAGCGAACCGACAATCCGCGCGCCCTTCAATGGCTGCGATGCGCCGAATTCTTCGCGAAGCGCCATAAGGCCGGGCATTTCGGTTTCGGCAATGTTTATCTCTTTGCGACCGAAATCGGCCTCATTAATATCGGCAATGACATAATCGTTGAAAGCCACAGGCTTGGTCTCCGGGAGTTTTTTGACGCCCGGCCTTTAGCCCTAGCTTTCAACGAAATCAAATATAAAGATTGCTTTATATGGCATAAAAGCGCGCTGTTTCGTAATTTGAAGAGCGCAATTTAAGACTGAACAGGATCCGCTACTTGACTTGGCCGAACGGGTCCCGGAATATGCAACGAACCCCATATTCAAAAGGAATTTCAATATGAGCATCTCCGTTGGCGACAAAATCCCTGACGTTAAGTTGGTAAAGGCGACTGCCGAAGGCCCACAACCTGTCCAGTCCGCAGAATATTTCGCTGGCCGCCGCGTTGCGCTGTTTTCGGTTCCCGGTGCATTTACGCCAACCTGTTCTGCGCGTCACCTCCCCGGCTTTGTTGAAAAGTCCGGCGAGCTTGCAGCCAAGGGCATTGATGAAATCGCCTGCACCGCCGTGAACGACGCCTTCGTCCTTGGCGCATGGAACAAGTCTGGCGGATCAGACGCGATCACGATGTTGGCCGATGGCAATGGGGATTTCGCTGCGGCACTTGGCCTTGAGATGGACGGTACGGCATTTGGCATGGGCAAGCGCGGTCAGCGCTTCTCGCTCGTTGTCAATGACGGCGTCGTGGAACATGTGAATGTCGAAGCCCCCGGTGACTTCAACGTCAGCTCGGCTGAATATATGCTCGGTCAGCTTTAAGTTTGCGAAATCTTGCCCTTTTGGATATTTAAAGGGAGGGGCAACCCTCCCTTTTTTGTTGCGAAAACTACAAAATTCGGTGATGTGTATCCATGCCTAGTGAACACGCTCAAAACATCATTAATCAACTCGTGGCCGAATATGACGCCTCGGTTAAACGCTTACAAACTGCACTCGCGCATTATTTGAAGGATCGAACGCCGCCTTCGGCCGATCAACGCGCCAACAACGATTTCTGTTATCCCGAATTGGTCGTAACTTACGCCGGTAAACAGCGTGAGACGCAGTCCAACCTCGCATTTGGAAAGCTTGAAAAAGTCGGAACATTCCGGACGACCTTTACCAAGCCGGATTTGTTTGCAGACTATATCGGTGAGCAACTCGATCTGTTGATGGAACAATATGAGCTCGAGATTTCGGTTGGCCGCAGCCAACAGGAAATCCCCTTTCCCTATGTTCTCGACGGGTCGGCCGATTTGGAATTGGGCACAGTCAGCCCCAGCGAGCTTGCACGCCACTTCCCGACGACCGAGCTTGCCGATATTGGCGACGAAATCGCCGACGGATTGCTTCGGATCAAGGGCAATGCCAGCGCACCGCTCGCTTTGTTTGACGGGCTGCGCACCGATTTCTCGCTCGCGCGTCTTCGGCATTATACCGGCGCGCCGGCCGAGGATGTTCAGCATTATATCCTTTTCACCAACTACCACCGGTACGTGGATGAGTTTGTCAGTTGGGCATGCACACAGGTTGGCAATGGCCGCTACACCGCTTTGTCGGGCGCGGGTGGCCTGTATGTCGACAAACCGACCGACAACGCGGCGCAGCTTGTGGCGGACAGCACATGGCGGCGGCACCAGATGCCGGCCTACCATCTCATTGCACCAGACAGGTCGGGGATTACCCTTGTGAATATCGGCGTTGGGCCTTCCAACGCCAAGACCATCTGCGACCATTTGGCGGTGCTACGCCCCGAAGCATGGCTGATGATCGGCCATTGCGGCGGTCTTCGTGAAACGCAGCGGATTGGCGATTATGTCCTGGCGCATGCCTATCTGCGCGACGACCATATCTTGGATGAGGTGCTTCCACCCGAAATTCCCATTCCGCCCATCGCCGAAGTGCAGCAGGCATTGGCCAGTGCGGCAGAGCATGTTTCGGGGACCAGCGGTGCCAATCTGAAACGGCGCATGCGTACGGGCACGGTTGTCACGACAGACGACCGCAATTGGGAGCTGCGTTATTCGGCATCCGCGCTGCGCTTTTCGCAAAGCCGTGCGATTGCCATCGACATGGAGTCCGCAACCATTGCGGCCCAAGGATACCGCTTCCGCGTGCCCTATGGTACATTGCTATGCGTGTCCGACAAGCCGCTGCACGGCGAAATCAAACTGCCGGGGCAAGCCAACCGTTTTTATGAAGAAGCGATCGCTGCCCATTTGCAAATCGGCATCCAGACTTGTGAACTGCTTCGGGAGGCAGGAAATAGCCTGCACAGTCGCAAACTTCGCGCCTTTAACGAACCACCCTTCAGATAGGGTTAGGAACGAATACTGAACCAATTGATTATCCCTAAAGCATAACCAAGGAGGTACGGCCCATGCCGAAAAAACCCGAAAACACCGGACCGATCAACAAGCTGTTGAATACATTCCGCGCATTCGCCGACAGTTTGACTGGCGGCGCGCGTTCGGTCGCGCAATCCGCGTCGACAACGGCAAAATCCGCAGTCGATCAAGCGTCTACCGCAGCTGCGACCGCTGGATCCGTGATAAAGGAAAACCCTGGCAAATCTGCTGCCGTCGCAGGTGCGGTCATCGCAACTGCCGCAGCAGCGGTCGCTGGCAAAAAGGTTTATGACCGTAAAGCAGGCGCAAAAAAGGCTCCGGCAAAGAAGCCAGCGGCCAAAACACCCGTCGCAAAAAAACCTGCGGTAAAGAAGCCCGCCGCGAAAACGGCTGCGAAACCGGCGACAGCAAAGGCGGCGAAGCCAACTGCAGCCGCAAAGCCTGCACCTAAAAAAGCAGCACCGGCTAAAACGCCACCTAAGACTGCAGCTTAATCAAAAGCAAAATGGGCCCCGCCTATGACGGCAGGGCCCATTTTAGTTACCAGCCCTTTTTCGCGCCCTTGTTCTGGGCCTTGAGCCATTTCATGAGCGGGGCGAAATATTCCAGCATTGGCTTGCCCGACATTTCGCGTGTTCCGGTGAATGCTTGCAACGCATCTGGCCACGGCTTGGATGCACCCATCTCCAGCATTGCATTCAATCGCGTGCCGACCTCTTTATTGCCATAGAATGAGCAGCGGTGGAGCGGGCCTTTCCAGCCGGAAATGTCGCACGCAGCCTTGTAAAATTGGAACTGCAAAATCCGCGCAAGGAAATAGCGGGTATATGGCGTATTGCCCGGAATATGATATTTCGCACCGGCGTCAAAACGATCCGCTGGGCGCTCCACAGGCGGAACAATTCCCTGATATTGCAAACGCAAGTCGGTCCAGCCCTTGTTGTAATTGGCTGGCGTTATGGAACCATTGAAAACACCCCAGCGCCATTTGTCGATCAGCAGTCCAAATGGCAGGAACGCAACCTTATCCATGGCTTGGCGCAGCAATAGGCCATTGTCCTTGTCCGCTCCGGGAACCTTGTCGGCATCCAAAAGGCCGATTTGCACCAGATAATTTGGTGTAATGGACAAAGCGATGGCATCGCCAATCGCCTCATGGAAACCGTCATTCGCGCCATTCAAATATAAATATGACTGCTTGTTATAGGCGCGCTGGTAATAATTATGCCCAAGTTCGTGATGGATGGTCACGAAGTCATCGGCTTTCACCTTAATGCACATCTTAATACGCAGATCATCGACATTATCGATATCCCATGCAGAGGCATGGCAGACAACTTCACGGTCGGCTGGCTTGATAAACTGCGCGCGATCCCAAAAGGTTTTGGGCAGCGGGGCAAAGCCAAGCGACGAGAAAAAGCCTTCGCCGACCTTGACCATTTCCTTTTCCGCCTTGCCGCGATTGGCGCTGAAATCGCCGGCTTCGGTTTGCTTATAACCCTTGGCAACCAGCAATGCGCCAATATCATATCCGATATCGCCAGCCCCCGGAGGTGCAACGACGTCATAAATGTTGCCCCATTCTTGCGCCCACATATTGCCCAACAGATCCGCGCGAATGGGCCCTGTCTTTGATTGGACCGCATCGCCATATTTCTTGTTCAACTGGGTACGGACATAGGTGTGCAATTCGTCATAAAGCGGCTTCACCTCAAGCCACAATTTGTCCGTCAGCTTGGCAAAGTCATCGGCCGGCATATCATAGCCTGAACGCCACATCGCGCCGACGTCCGCATAGCCCAGTTCGGTCGCGCCCTGATTGGCGATCTCGACCATTCGGGCATAATCCTTGCCCATGGGCGCACCAACATTGTCATGCCAGCTCACCCACATTTCTTTCAGTTCTTCAGGGTTGCGGCTTGACCCCATCGCCGCCTCAATATCGGAACCGTTGATTTCCTTGCCATTAAGCGTGCCACGGCCTTTGCCATAAGCCGACTGCAGCTTGGTGGTGATGGTCGCAAGTTCAGCCGCTGCCCCCGCTGTTGTCGGCGCGGGCAGAACGATTCCACCGCGCAAGATATCAAGCTTGCGCTTGGTGTCGTAAGACAGGCCGGGAAGCGCCTGATACTTCGCCGCGTCCAACGCGTACCGGACCGATTTTTCGGTGCCAATCTCGCCATAACGTGCCGCCAGAGCATCGGTGTCGTCGGTAATATGGGTGGAGTTAATCCACGCAACGCGCCCCGCCTCAATCGAAAAATCAAACAGGTCCTTTTCCGCAGCGGCGACGAAGGCATCGGCCTCAGCCACAGTCGGCGCGGATGAATCTTTCGCCATAACGGCGGTCGGGAGGGAAAGTGAGGCAAATGCCAGCGCGGCGATTGATACTAGATTTTTCATGAAGGGTTCCTGGAAAACAATATGTTGCGATGGTGAAACTTTCATGTGGCGGCGTCAACCCGCGCGGCGCGTTGTTCGTCGAATGTATAACGCCGTCAGCAGACCAAAAAACGTAACGAGAAATGCGACCATTTTAACCGGCTGCGCAGTGGCTGCGGCTCCAGCCAAAAGATCATTACCTTTAAGCATCATTATTTGAACAAATTGGCATAATGTTTCGATGGCGTCAGCCGCGCCGCCGATAATGGCTGTCGCAACAATGACCCAGCCAAGCCGCCGCAACACTGGCTTTGATGATTGCGAAAACAGCCGCCCGCCACAATAGGCCCCGAACGCATAAATCGCGATGTAGATCAGGTCGACGACCATGCCAAATCTCGCCAGATTCAAAACTCCGGCTGCCTGCCATGCCCCCTGGATAACATCCACCCGCAAGGCATTTCCTGCGGTTTGGTGGTCCCGCATTCCCAATGGTGAAATCTCGTTCGAAAATGCCGGATCCATCGCGATCATCACCGCAAGCAGCAACAGACCACTCAACCAAAACCGCCAGAAGCGGCGTTCCAATTTGCTTTCAACCATTATGCGTCGATTCCAACAGAATGTCCGCCGCTTCGGCCTCAGCGCGGCTTATACGGTAAATGACATGCGGCACTGGCGGCACGCCATTGATTGCTTCCGGCACATATTCTCCATCCAAGCGCGCGCCGATTTTCTCAATGGCGCGGCGCGAGCGCACATTCGTTGCACCAATATTGAACCGAACGCTGTCGAAAAATTGGAAAGCGTGGAACAGCATCAGCGCCTTCATCTCGCGGTTATAGGCCCCGCCCCAATATGCGCGCGCAAGAAAGCTCCAACCAATTTCAATCTCATTCCGATCGGGTACGTAATTTGCATATCGGCTGCCGCCGATGATGCTGTTGGTCGCGCGGTCGATCACAGCCAACGCTCCCCGCGATGCCATCGCGCCCACAAAATATTCCCGAAACACCGGTTCTTTATATCGATCCCATGCGGGGTGGACTTCCCACAGCAACGGGTCAGACGCCACCGCATACATTGCGTCCCAGTCGTTTTCAGTCAATGGACGCAGCAACAGCTTGTCGCCAACCAATGTTGGTTGCAAATCGGCGTGGTCGGGCATCACCATGTCGTCGTCAACGCCGCAACAAACGCCTGACCAAGTTCAGGCTTGGTGACTGCGCTCATGTGGTTGCCGGGGACGGAGAACAGCTTCCCGTGGCGCAGGCGCGCAGCAAGAGCCGCGGCAGACCCGTTGTCATCATCTTGCTCGCCGCACACTATGCCCACCGGTAATTCCCAACTGGCAATCTCGGCTTCGCTGGTGTCGACAAACGTCTCCAATATATTGCGCAACGCCAATGGGTCGCCGCCTGTCGTCTTGAGAAATGCCTCGGCCATCCACGCCGCCGTCCCTTTTTCATGGTGCCCCAAATTGTCGAATACATGACGAAAATGCGCGCCGCGATTTCCGGTTTGCGTAAGCCCTTGTAGCCCCATTCCCGAAATGATTGCTTTCCCGGGCTGCGCGCCACGCGCCAGCATCCGCGCCACGGTTCGCCCGCCCAATGAATAACCGCCAAGGTCATAATCTTCGACCCCCAAATGCGCGAGCAATGCGAATTGGTCATCGGCCAATATATCGGCGGGGTAACAGCTTGGCGCGTGCGGCTTACCGCTGAGGCCATGGGCACGCAGATCCGGCATGATGACACGATATCCTGCATCCGCCAAAGCCGCTGCATGGCCATATTTGATCCAATTGGTGTCGGCTTCGGACATGAACCCATGGATGAGCAATAGGGGCCGCCCCTGCCCCATCTCACGCCAGGCGATTTCAATGCCGTCGGTTGTTTCGAAGCTATTGGATTCAATCATATGTTGGGTCGTACTTCTGTCGTCAGTGGATGCCGATGGTTTGGCACGCGCTGACTAATCGGGAAAGTGTTTTCCATATTTTTGCGCGCCGCACCCAAAATTATTGCACATAATAAGCATGGCTACTATATCGACGGCATGAGCGATGATATTGGCTTTTTATTGGGTGATGCGGCACGTTTGCTGCGGCGTTCTTTCGATGAACGTGCACGCGCCGTTGGGGTGACTCGCCCACAATGGCGGGTGCTGGCGCTGTTGAAGCGCTTCGATGGAAGTGCGCAAGTTACCATGGCCGATATGCTTGATGTCGAACCGATCACGCTTGGCAGAATGGTCGACCGCCTTCAGGACGCCGGGCTCGTCGAACGCCGCGCGGACCCCAATGACCGCCGTACGTGGCGGCTGCACTTAACGGCAGAAGGCGAACAAAAAATTGAAGCCCTGCGGCCAACCGCCCTTGCATTGTTTGATGATGCATTAGCCGGCTTGGACGCAACGCAACGAACAGAATTGGAAGCAATGTTGAACATCATTCGTGCCAACTTAACCCGTAAACCGCATGAGGTGTCGAATGGCTGAAGCTGACCCAAAAATTGATGCTGGGACAACAACCAAGACAAAGTCGCGGCGCTTTGGCCGATTGGCGTTGATGGCTTCTGTCCCGTTGCTGCTCGTTGGCGGCGCAACCGCATATTACATTGCCAACGACCATTATGTGTCGACCGACAATGCCTATGTCCAGCAAGACAAGGTGTCCATTTCAGCTGAGGTTGGCGGACGCATCATCGATGTTGCTGTCCGTGAAAATGACGTGGTGAACGAAGGCGACCTGTTGTTTCGGATTGATCCAGAGCCTTATCGTATCGCCATAGAGCAAGCCGACGCGGCCATTGCCGCAGCGCAGGTTCGCGTTTCGTCGCTTCAAACCGAATATCAGAACACGAATGTTGGCATTGACAGCGCACGTGAAGATGTCGCTTTTTATGAAAAAGAATATCAGCGGCAATCCTCTCTGATGCAGGCTGGCTTCACTACCCGCGCTAGGTTGCAGGCCGCAGAACATGCCTTGTCCGACGCAAGGAGCCGCGTGGCCTCGGCGCTAGCAGACGCGACCAAGGCGCGCGCCGCGCTCGCCACAGGATCGGCCGCACCGGGAATAAACCCCGCCATCAAGGCGGGTCAGGCACAACGCGAGCAGGCCCTGCTGAACCTCTCACGCACCGAAGTGCGCGCGCCTGTCTCCGGCATTGTAAGTCAGGCCGATCGTCTTCAACTGGGTCAAATGATGGTGCAGGGATTGCCCGGTGTGACGATTGTCGCCCGCAACAAAAGCTGGATTGAAGCCAATTTCAAGGAAACCGATCTTGCGCACATGCGCGTTGGCCAACCTGCCGAAATCACATTTGATGCATATCCTGACCTGAAAGTGCGCGGGAAAGTGTCAAGCATCGGCGCCGGGACTGGATCAGAATTTTCGGTTCTACCGGCGCAAAATGCCAATGGCAATTGGGTCAAGGTAACGCAGCGCGTCCCTGTACGGATATCGATTACCGACAAGCCGAAGCGTGCAATGATTGCAGGATTGTCGGCCCATGTCCGCATCGACACCAATAAATAATCCGCTCGACCAAGCGGCTTATCCTGTCAAAAACAAAGGGCTACTGACGCTTGCCGTCATGGGCGCGACGATTATCCAGATTCTGGACTCGACGATTGCCAACGTCGCAATTCCCCACATGCAGACCAGCCTTGGTGCGACGATGGATACCATCACGTGGGTCCTAACAAGCTACATCGTCGCGAGCGCAGTCGCCATGCCCATTACGGGCTGGCTTGCCGACAGGATCGGTTCACGAAATCTGTTCCTTGGCGCTGTTGCCGGGTTCATTCTCGCATCCATGTTGTGCGGCATTGCGACAAGCCTGACCGAGATGGTGGCTTTCCGTGTTTTCCAAGGTGTGTGCGCCGCATTCATTGGCCCGCTTTCCCAAACGATCATGCTGGATATTAATAAGCCGTCGGAGGCACCACGGGCGATGTCCATTTGGGGTATGGGCATCATGATTGCGCCCATATTAGGCCCGATGATTGGCGGCTGGCTAACCGAAAATTACAACTGGCGTTGGGTGTTCTACATTAACTTACCCATCGGCATTCCGACGCTGGCCTTATTGTGGTGGTTACTGCCTACACGCCCCATAAATCGCCGAGAACTAGACCGTTTCGGTTTTGCAATGCTCGCCATTGGTTTGGCCACCTTGCAGTTGTTGTTGGATCGCGGCCAACAGGAAGATTGGCTGCAAAGTTGGGAAATTATCATCGAACTGTTGGTCGTCGCGGCGGCGCTCTGGATGTTTGCGATGCATCAATTAACAACCAATCGCCCTATGTTCGAACGGCTTTTGCTTACGGACCGGAACTTTTTCATCTCGCTGAACATGATGCTGCTGGTTGGAATGATGATGTTCGGCATCTTCGCGTTGTTGCCGCCTATGCTGCAGAATCTCTATGGCTATTCGGTATATGATACCGGCATATTATTGGCACCCAGAGGTGTTGGCATCGTGCTCGCTATGTTCATCGCGGCGAAAATTGGCAGCAAGGTGGATCCGCGCATCGTTGTTTTTGCCGGCTTTTTAATGACCGCAGCGTCGATGTGGATCATGA